>Ga0315315_10000148_pt1 | contig 52126 bp, 49 predicted proteins | sample M140m3416metaG_FD_203699 | JGI IMG/M metagenome (GOLD analysis project Ga0315315, IMG submission 203699) | Ammonia-oxidizing marine archaeal communities from Monterey Bay, California, United States - M1 40m 3416 | ecosystem: Environmental > Aquatic > Marine > Intertidal zone | place: USA...
TATTTAATTCTCAATATTTTTTTTATTTCAATTGAAATGTTTTCGGAATTTTCTTTTTTATTTTTAATTATATTTTATTCACAACCAATTTTTATGATTACACAATTACTTTTAAATAATCTTCCAACAAAAGATAATAAAAAATTAGATGTAGGAAAAATTGGAGAAACAATCAAAAAAAATGTACAGTCTAATAGCAGCGTGAGCAGCAATCTTGACGACATGTTAGACTAAGGAGAATGTCATGAGAAATAAATATCAAGGACTAACAATAGCTTATTCAATGTTCAATTATCTAAAAATTATAAATCCGGTATTAATTATAATCTTTACGATCTTCTTTATAAATAACTCTTATGGTTGGGAAAATAATCCAGGATTAAGTTTTGGTATATTAATTATTGGAGCTTTTTTTGCATTCTTAGCATGGCTTTTTACAGTGATATATCAAGATATCATTTTGTTATTTGTTCAGATGGGTAAAGATATAAATGAAATGAAGAATAAGAAATAAACAATATTCTTTCAATTTTCTTGACGAGAAGTCAACATATTTCTAATCCGTAGGTCACAGGTTCAAATCCTGTCCGGGGTACGAACTAATCCTTCCTTCACTTTTTATTAAAGTCCTTTTTATTACATAAAACTACTAAATTGTTTTTACAATTTTAAAAAAAGGAGCTCCATATGAAATTAGATATTAAAAGTTTTTTAATTGGAATATTAACCACAGTGAACTTGCTTCTATTAATGAGCTTTGATGATCATGAAGAAGAAAATCAAAATGGAAGATATCAAGTAATTATAGATAGTAAAGGTGACCAATATTGGTATGATACACGCTTTGGCGATAAAATTGCTATTGGTTCAAAATCTTATGGTTATATCTTGCTTAAAGAAGAAGGTGGGATGGAAAAAATATTTGAAAAAGAATATCAGCTGGTTGAGGCTTTAAAAGAAATAGATTAACATACTAACTTGATAAAAATTCTTTGACGAGATTTTCCATTAAATATCCTCCCCTTTCATTGAGATGAATATGGTCACAAAGTAATTCTAGTTTATATTTTAATCCAATCTTTGTCCAGCTCCATCCAAAGATATAGTAAAGGATAACGGCTCTAAGTCCTCGGAATCTCCTTAACTCAGAAGTAGTATAAGGAATGCTGTCATTGGAATTAATTTCTTCACCGAATTTTGAAAATAAATCAAGAATTGTTAAGTCATATTTTATAGCTATTCTTTTAATAATATTATTATGACTCTTAACTATATCAATAATGGAAGCATGTTTTTGCTCCCCAAGCCATGGGAGTGTGGTAATTGCAATTTTAGCTGAAGTATTTTCTTTTATTTTTTTTATAAAAATTTCAATCTGCTCTTCAAACCATTCTATCGAAGGAGTTTTGGGAAGATTTTTTGTTTCAATATAGTAGTCTTGAATTAATTGTACAGGCTGACTGCCTATTGCATCATTGGTTCCAATCAAAATGGTAATGTAATCGGGATCATGTTTTATGATATCATCTACTCTTTGATTTAAGTTCCAAGTTAGATCAGCGTTAATACCAGCATTGATATATATTTTTGAAGAATCTTTTTCTCTTAAAGAACCAACCCAATTGTATCCAATATGTCCATGAGTAATACTATCTCCACAGCACACCACAACAGGTTTATCGTTGTCCTTCAAATCAACACTACTTGCATCCATATCAGGAAGCTGCCATGACTTTCTTATAATTGGTAATTTGTAGATGTTTATAATAATTGAATTTCTAAAAAAATATATCAAGTAAAGAAGAATGAGTAAGCACAGTAAGCAATAAAGCGTGATTATCAACAATGAATTATGCATTTAGATAAATCTAAATAAATAAACAAAGATTTCTAATTGATTTCTGGTAATTCAAATGCTGCAACTCTAGCGTCATTATCAACTGCATACAAAAACCATTTTCCGTGCATATAAGCTGTTGCAATTCCATCAGTATAGGAAACATTATCTAAGTACATGGTAGCAAGATGTTCTAAAGTCTTACGATCGTACAAATGAAAGCGATTGTCTGTTTTACTTTGCTCTGTACAAATCCAATACCCTTGATGATTTTTATTTATGACTAAGGCTATGCCTTCAGGATCATTGCCTCTATTAAAATCGCCTAAATCCTCTTTGAGAACTTCACCTGTCATTAAATCTAAGGCCATTATCTTATGGTGTTTCTTCATCTCTTCTGCTACAAGCAATGTATTATAATGCTTATCAGCTTGAATACTTTCTACTTGATACAAAGTAGGATTTCCTAATATGCTTGCTGAGCTGACATTGAAGCTTTCATTTTCAATATTAAAATCCCAAGTTAGAATTCTGTCTTCTCTCGGATTGTTATATTCGTAACTATCTGTTACTAAAACTTTATAAGAATTATCATCTTGTTTATAAAATGTAATTCCATATGGACTACGTAACTCATTATTGCCAAATGAACCTAAAAACTCCATTGATGAATTGAAAACTGCAACCTGTTGATTGTCTCGTTCAGTAACTAATACAAACTGATCATTAATTGTAGTGATTCCATTAGGATATGCATTTTCACGTTTTATTGAATTTTTTAGTTCACCATTCATTGCATTATATACATGCAACTCATTCTTATCTTTAACAGTGACAACAATAACATGTTTTCTCATTAAAAAACCAATACTATCCATTCCAGCATCCATTACTGATTCTGTAACAAACATAGGATTTTTTAAAGTAATAACATCAGTTTTAGAACTACATCCAATAGTCAATATGAAAAATAAGAAAAGGTAGGATCTGAAAAACTGCATGTATTATTCAACAATACTTATTAATTCAATATCAAAAATTAAAGTAGAGGATGGAGGAATGATATATTCCCCTTTCTTAGCGTCTTTGTATACTCCAGCAATACCATACCCTAAATGCTCAGGAATGAATACTTGCCATTTCGAACCGACAGGCATTTTCTGTAAAATAATTTGCCACCCTTGGATTATACCGTTCAAAGAGAATGTAGCAGGCTCTCCTCGATCATAACTACTATCAAATTTTTGACCATCAATAAGATATCCGTCATAATGAACTACGACAGCATCATCAAAGTCAGGAATAGGTCCACTGCCTTCAGTAATTATTTTATACTGAATTTGACTTCTACTAAAAACCTTCACACCTTCATTAAATTTATTATTATCTAAAAACTCTTTTCCCTTCATTTTATTTTCACGAGAAAGTTGCTTTGATTTTTCTGACAATGAGCGCATCACTTCACGCTCTATTTCTGAATTTGTAATATTAAACGCTCTTAAAATCTCTAAACGTGTAGGTGCATTCAACCTAGGCTCTTCATTGCTCCAAAAATCTTGTAATCCCTCAATTAATAAATCATGGTTGATTTCTGTTTCTGGAAGGTTCTGTCCAATATTCACCCCCATGGTATAACTTAATGAATCCTGAAAAGTAACAATTGGTTCTCTACTTACTTGTTCAGATGGAACGGTTTCAGATGAACAGGAATAGAAGAGTAAAAAAATAAGTATGTATTGAATTTTTAAAATGTTTTTCATGATTGAATTCTATAATGATTCAAAAAAAGAGTAAAGGAAAAATTATCTTCCATCTTCATAGCCCTTATAATCATCCATCATATCATAAAGACCATAAAGACTGCTAAACTTGATTAAAAGCGAGCTAGGAAGTAGCGCTCTAAGTAGAACTACTTGATTCATAATCCATGGAACTTTTGGTGAATGAAATCCAAGTTTAATGGCACGATTCACAATGACTTTTGCTACAGCATCATGGCTTTTTACTCCTGGAGCTAGCAACTGTCCTAATACATTAAGTTTTGTTCCCTCAAATAATCCTTTTTTCAAAAAATTTGGATGAATGGAAGAAAATTTAACACCCGATTTACCCATCTTTTTCACTTCAAGTCTTAAAGATTCGGTTAATCCTGCAACTGCCCATTTGGTAGCAGCATATACTGCTAACTTAGGAGCTCCAGTTAAGGATGATGCAGATGATATATTTATTATATGTCCAAAATTTTTCTCTAACATATCTGGCATAAAAGCACGAATAGTATAAATCATTGATGTGAAATTTACATTAATAAGGTTCTCAAGCTCTTCATCGCTTCTGTCAAGCATATAACCTGTATACACAGTCCCAGCATTATTAATCAATACATCAATACTTCCAAACTTTTCTTTAATAATTGCAGCATTTTGATATACCTGCTCCTTGTTCGTGACATCACAAATTTGAGAAAAAACATTATGCCCTTGTTCTTTTAAATCACGTACTGTTTGCAAAAGATCATCTTCTTTAAAGTCCCAAATAATGACATTAGCACCTTCATTTAAAATACGCTTTGCAGTAGCTAAGCCAATCCCTTTTGCTCCGCCGGTAATTAAGACTTGTTTATGTTTGAGATTCATTATTTAAAATAAGAGGCTTCAAATTACTATACCATTAAATTTTTTTAAATGATTATAAAAAAAATTAGAAACTATATTTAAAATTAATTCCCAGATTATTTTGATCATTTCCAATACGATAGTTTGGAGCTAACAAAAAATTATCTTTTGTTTTGAACTCAAAAGCAATTAAAGAATAATCATTATCAATATTACCTGATACTTTATCATGCTTCAGTATTAACATGTATTTTGAGCTCAACATATAATTAAAGTATAATGAATATAATGTATTATTATAATTTCCGTCTAAAAGTCCAGAATCATTTAAATTATTCCATTCAGCTCCTAAATTGATATTATTTTTTGCATAAGCTCCAAATAGACCAAAAACTTGCTTTGAATGATCTCCTAATAGTTCTTCTGGAATACCGACTTCACCTGATCTTTCATAAGGTTCATGCGAATAGACTAAACCAATATTATATCCATCAGAATTTGATATATTTTTATTGCCATAAATTAATTGAAAAGATAATTTTTTATTTGAATCATTTTCTGGCTCTTTATACCCTGTACCATTTGTTATCAAAAAGCTACTATGTACTTTTTCTTTTGAATAGTAATAACCAATTCCCATATCAGCAGAACTGGAATACTTAAATCGATCCATAACAGTTTTATCAAGATATCGTTTTCCCCAATTCAATTCTTGTACTTTGAACATATTCATACCTTGTAATCCAATGACAAATTTTCCATTTGATATTTTCAGATCTGCTTTAGCATTTTTAAGATAAATATTTTGAGGCGAACTTTTTGAATCAACATCAGTTTGAATTTTGACCGAAAGTTTGTCTGAAATGTCTTTAGAAAAAGTTAAATAAGCTCTCTCAACAGCAAAAGATTCCATTTCTTCGTTATCTGAATATGCAAAGAATACCAATGCACTGATACTTGGATTATTTACATTCTCCGCATACAATGATGTGTTAAAAATGAGAGATAAGCATAATAATTTTATTGACTTTTTTTTAATCACAACGCACTATACCATTGTATAGCATAAGCCAAAGATACACTAATCATTAATCCTAACATCAATCTAAGAAAATCTTTATATAACATTGGGAAGATTGCCTTTTTATGCCTACTTGTGTAGGTCAACTCACCATAACCTAATGACATCCAAATTCCCAACTCTCTTCCAGCAAGCATCCCCATAAAAACAAATGTAGTGCTCATAGGAATATTATTTACTTCTTTGAAATAATAAAGAACAAAACAATACACTAAATCAATAAGAGTAGCTGATCGAACATATCGTGTATTGGTTTTAGATAAGACAATTTCTTGAATCCTACCTCCGCGTTCATAGAACATAAATGCCAACCCTACAAGCATAACAACAATCACAAAAAATTGGAATGCAGTAGATTGAACTGAGCTATATCTCGGCAAAAATATCATAATGTTTGCCAAATCATGTTTGAGCCATGTTGCCCATAACCAACCTGTAGTAAGCCATTGACCTACTCTCCAATATTGATTGTATTTATTTTTGCCTTTTTCTCCTTCATTCAAAAAGTACTTACTAATTAAATACCAGGATCCCCAAGCAAAAACAAACGATACAGCATACCCTGCAAAACTCTTTAACAACATTTTTTCCATCACAATAGTTGATGCAAAAACTGATAACACTAAAAATGTAGTAGAAACGGGTATCTTTAGTCGCGTTAGTGCGACAAGAACTAATGGAGCTATCGCATGATACCATTCTATAGTGATTTCTGGAAACTTATCTAATCTACCAAACGCTGGATCATTTATATTAAATCCTTGAATCATGGTAATAACAAAGATGGTGCCCATGTAGGCAAACATCCAATACCATTTTATATCTCTATTTGATGAAATGTAGGTACCAAGAGTTTGAATACTGTCGTTTGCTGTAACAGCATAAACAGCAAATAAAAATCCTAGTAAAGACCAAAGTGTAAGAAAATCCATATTATCTCCTAATAATCATAATTTATATAATTATAGCAAATCTATGAACTGGGCTAGAAATACATATAAAAATGTTGTTTTTAATTGCATAACCTAATCTCCTGTTACATAAAATTAGCTTTAACTCTTAAAAACGCCCCCTAAGACTTATTTAATCGCATGGCCAGATATGTTTTCTCATCCATATCTGCTTCAACTCTTAAAAAGTACTGAAACTCTTTTTAAGTGCATGGCCAGATCAATTTTTTCATTAAGATCTGCTTCAACTCTTAAAAAGCGATTTTAACTAGTGTGATAATAAAAAGGATTAAAAATATTAGTCAAGAAATTAATTAAGCTTGTGAAGAAAGTTTGCTCCGGAGGAGAGACTCGAACTCCCGACCTGGTGATTAACAGTCACTCGCTCTACCAACTGAGCTACTCCGGAATGTGTATCAGAATTTTTAATATTATAATTGAAAAAACAAGTGAAATATTATAGCTCTAGCTCAATAAATAATTTTTTTGAAGGGTCAAATTGACCATGATTCTGGACATTTTTAGAGATCTCAATTTTATTACTTGATGACATTTTTCCAATGTAAGCATGAGTAGATTTGATTCCACCTAAATACCATCTTGTATCAGAGATATATGCAAAATCTCCTTCTTTAGCACCAAGATCTTTCATTAAATCTGCTGGTAAATATATTTTATTATCTTCATCATCCACTACATTAATCATATCACCATCAAAAGTGATTTTACTACCTGCATTTTCATTAACCTCTGAACCCTTAAAAAATGTTGGACCATCTTTAATAGTCCAAAGAGTTAATCCTTTAATGTTTTCATAGTGATAATTATTTGGTTTTGAAGTAAGTAAGGTTACTATGATTCCAATTGAAGTACATGCCACTACATTATATAATGCTCTAATATATGACCATGGCTTTGCTTCAACATATTCTATACCATGAGAAAATGGCTGAACTAATATTTGAGGATACTCTATCCCAAGGAAAATAAATGCGGCACCCAGGACAAATGTTAATACAGCTGCTCTTGATGAAAAACGTGGCCAAAAAATACCAAGGAAAATAACCGTAACCATTGGTGGAGTTACTACACTATGAAATGCCCCATGAGCTTCATAAATAGTTCCATATTGTGCAAATAAAAATGCTGCTTGAATTCCAACGAACGTAACAAGTAACGAAGTAAACATTGAAACTCTTAAACGTGTTTTTTCAGAAGGATTCTTACTCAATGGTGTGTATACATCATTAACCGCCACCGCTGCTGATGCATTAATTTGTGAGTCCAAACTAGACATTAATGCTGCTACTACCGCAGCAACCAAGAATGCAAAAATTGCTTCTGAATTTGCAACTAAAGATGCAACCACTGTAAATACACCGTTTGCATTTCCATTGGGGAGTAAGTCTGTAATTATTCCGGGAGTCATATTCTCAATAGCCCTAGCAAGCCAACCAGAATTTGAAACAGCCACAGTTCCTATTGGCAAGAAAACCAGTACATTCATCATAGTTGCTCTTCTGGCATGTATAACGGATCTAGATGCTAAGAATCTCATAATTACTGCCTGATTCATAAATGCAAATCCAACAGAACCTACCACTCCATCCTGCCAGAAAATTCCAACAAAATTAAAGTCAGGAGGTGAATTAAAATCAGCTAAAGGTAATTTGTTCGTAGTAGATAAATTACTCCAGAAAAGATCAAACCCGCCTATATATGCAAGTCCTAAACCAAAAATTAATAACCCAGCGAATAATAAAATAACTCCTTGTAAAAAATCTGTAAAAATAATAGCTGTTTGTCCGCCAAGCGATACATACGTACCAGAAATAATCGCAACTACGATAATGATTGTATTAATTTCCCATCCCAATATTGGCTGTAATAAAGATCCTAGAGCTAATAATCCAATACCAATATATCCAATAAGATATAAAAGCATCGTTATAGTAGATAAATTTCTAACAGTGGAATTAAACCTTCTTTCAAAATATTCAGGAATAGAGTTGACTTGCATGTAGTAAATAATTGGAATCCAACCAAACAATAATAATGGCATAAAAAACCAATCATTCATATAGGTCATAGTAGATGAAAATCCATACTCAAAACCTTTCGACGCGTATTTAGCAAAACTGTGAGATCCAACACCAGTTGCTAACATCGACATTCCAATTAGCCACCACGAAAATCTTCTACCGCCAAAGAAAAAGTCCTCTGTTGATTGATTGTTTCTTGCGAAAAATAATCCAGCACCCAAGACAAAGAAAACATATGCAGTTAAAATAACCCAAAATAATTCTGATGTAGGTATCGTAGTCATGTAATCTTCTTGGTTAATAAAAACACATTAAATATGTATAAAGATAAAATAACTAAATACAGAATAGGAAAATCATTAAGTGCTGAAATAGTCATCAATAAATGGATTGATGAAACATAAACAAACCCCCATATCAAAATTTGAATCCATATTTTATATTGATTCCAAAACTCTTTTCCTCCGTATGCTTTAAATACTGCAAAAAGCCCACCACCAAAAATAAGAATTCCAAATCCGTACTGGTAAATGAATGGAAGCCATGAGTGTGAAAATAAATCCATTACAATTCTTCCTTGAATAAATTGAGTAGTTGCTCATACGTATCATCTAAAGTTTGAGCCATCACTTTAGTATTTCCAATTACAGGCATAAATGATGTGTCGCTTTTCCATCTAGGAACAATATGAAAATGTAAATGTGAAGCAATCGATGCACCAGAACCCTCTCCAATATTAGCTCCAAAGTTAAAACCATCACAACTAAATTTATGTCTTAATATTTTCATAATTTTTTTAGAAATGACCATTACCTCAGCAAGAACTTTATCATCAAGATCTTCAAATCGATCTACTTCTTTATAAGGGATTACCATTAAATGTCCATTATTATAAGGATAATAATTCATTATTACATAGCAATGTTTTGCCCGATGTAAGATAAGATTATCTTTATCATTGTCTTCATTAGCAAAATCAGAAAATATTTTTTGTGAATCATTTTTTTTATTTCTCAAATAATCCATCTTCCATGGTGCCCACAAATGTTTTTGATTACTCATGTATTATCCGTCTTTGCTTGATTAATTAAATCTCTTAACACTGGTTTAATATAAACATTCTCAAGATTAATTTGACTAAAACACTTTGCTAAAACATACAACCTTTGCTCAAGTGGTTTATGTTTATTAATTACAATTGTGTTGTCGGAAAATAGCAAACAGTTATCTCCATTGAAATCACCCCTATCATGAATAATTTTAATATTGCATTTTTCACCAAGGCTAAGAAAGTCTTCTAATAACTGTGTTTTCTTTTTATCAGGCTTTTTTTTCATTTACCAATTCCAGTTAAATCACTACTACTTCTTATTTTATCACCCAAACCATCTACCATTTTAATATCATACTTTTTCATTACAGCAGTTTCAGGAATTTCTTGTAAAGATCTATCCCCACCATTTGCAAAAATATTAGGTTTGACTGCTTCTAAACTTTTACATACACTGCCATCTGAATCAATACTTAAAAAAACTTCATCAACACATTTATGCTGCAACAATTTCCATCCTATCTTTTTCATGCATAAAAAACTCACCTTTTTTAAGCTCAGCTTGATGATTGTTATTAACAATGACAATTAACTTATCACCTAATTTACTTGCTAACTTTAAATACTCTAAATGACCAACATGAATTGGATCAAAATATCCACTAACGGCTACAACAACTTCACTTTTCATTAATTTATCTCCCAGTTTTCGATTTCAAATTCCCAATTTGCTCTTAATTCTAACGAATCAGGGTAAACATAAAATTTTTCAGATTCAGAATCATCGTTTAAAAGCCCAGTATCAAGATTTTTATTATTATTTCTATCTAAAAAAGCTAATAGTTGGTATTTACCGCCTACAATACTATCAATACTAAATGTTCCATCCATGGACAATTGTGTTTGATAGTCATAATTTTCATTTTTTAATTCAATGATAATAGGTAGGATATAATTACCCTTAAGATTTCCAACAAGATTTGAAAATTCTTCTAAGTTTTGATTAGCAATCAAAGAATCTGGTTCTTCTTCATTGACTTCAGCATTAAAATAAAAATTAATATTTAAGATATCTTCTTTCTGAATATCAATAAACTTTTCAGAATGAAATGATATTTTATTTTGATCTAATGGCAATCTTGGATTATATAAATCTGAGGCAATGACTGTATATTTATCATAAGGCAAATAACTAAAAATAAATTTATTCGTGGATGAAATTATGTAATCAGGTTTTTTATTAATCATTTCATTTTTATCAATAATTCCTCTCCATAGTAATATTGATGGTTTCTTAAATGTTCCAAAAATTTCTCCTTGTAATACGCCTTCATTAATAGAATTAGAGAGACTGATTGGAATGACAATATTTTCTTCCAATTTCACATTTTGTTCATCTGAAAATTTAGAGTTTAATGATATGACATAAGTTTTGTCTTCCTCAAGATTAGAAGGTAAAGTAATTATTACATCTTTACCTAAATACTCGTAAATAATTTTTTCTTCAACACCAGGGAACAATTCTATAGAGTTTTTAAGTGACTCTTCTTTAATATATTCATTAAATGATAAGGTAATTTTTTGGCCTTGATTTAAGTTTGTCAGAATTTCTGGGTTAGTTGAATCTAATTTTGGTGGAGCTGAATCTATCAATCCTCCTTGTGGTGCCTTAACAGATGCGCATGAAAAAAAAATTAACGACAATAAAAATTGATTTTTCTTATTTAATAGATTCAAGTACATCTGATGCATGTGTTGCAGTTTTTACTTTACTGTACGCTTGTTCAATATTTCCATATTCGTCTATCAAATAAGATATTCTAAGTATACCTTCATATTCTCGACCATACATCTTTTTAAGTCCCCATGCTTTATATTGTTTGATAGTGCTTAATTCAGTATCTGATAAAATATCAAAATTAAATTCATTTTTATTGCAAAAGTTTTTTTGGGCTTTAATAGAATCTTTACTTAATCCAACTATTGAAATATTCAGCTTTTTAAAGGTTCTATATAAATCATTAAATCCAATTCCCTCTCTTGTACAGCCTCCAGTACTTGCTTTGGTAAAAAACCAAACTAAAACTTTACTACCTTTGAAATCATTTAATTTTACAAGCGTATTGTCTTGATTAGGTAATGAAAAATCTGGAGCTTTTTGACCAACTTTTAACATAATTTAATTATCATACTTTTTTAAATATTTATCAGACCATTTTACAAAAGTATTATTATTAATTTCATTTTTTATTTCATGAATTAAATCTAAATAATATGCTATGTTCGTTAAGGTTGCAATTCTTAATCCAAACATTTCATTTACCTTAAATAGATGTCTCAAATATGACTTAGAAAAGATCCTTGCAAATTCTATTGAACTATGCTCATCAATAGGAGTGGTATCATTTGTAAATGCACTGTTCATTATATTAATTACACCTTGATGAGTAAAAATTTGTCCATTTCTCGCATTCCTTGCTGGTAAAACACAATCAAACATATCAACTCCTCTTAAAATTGCTTTTACCAAATCAGTTGGTTTTCCAACTCCCATTAAATACCGAGGTTGATCTTTTGGCATATTATTACCGAGCAACTCAACAATATCTAACATTGGTTCTTTTTTTTCACCAACAGATAATCCTCCAATAGCTATACCACAAGTTGCATAAGGTATCATTTGATTTAAACACTTTAGTCTTTCATCTGGATCAATACCACCTTGAATAATTGGGAAAAGAGTTTGATTATGTCCGTAAATACTACTTTTATCTTGAAGGTATTCAAAAGCTTGCTTTGTCCATTTTTCTGTTAAGGTTGACGCTCTTTTAAGTTCTTTTTTAGAGCAGTCCGCAGGTGGACAATAATCAAATGCCATAATAATATCTGATCCTAATTGTCTTTGAACTTCCATAGATTTTTCGGGAGTAAAAAAATGTTCACTTCCATCTAAATGAGATCTAAAATTCACACCGGTATCAGTAATTTCATTCATATTGCTTAAAGAAAAAACTTGGTAACCACCGCTATCAGTTAAGATACTTTTATTCCAATTAAGAAATTTATGCAACCCTCGATTTTCGTTAATGATATCTGTTCCAGGCCTTAAATATAAATGATAAGTATTGGATAACATTATTTGAACATTCATATCATTTAAATCATTTGGTGAAAGAGTTTTAACAACACCATGAGTTCCCACGGGCATAAATACAGGGGTTTCAATTTTTGAATGGTCTGTTTCTATTATACCAGTTCTTGCTAGCGAATGATTGTCTTCAGATAAAACAGAAAATTTCAAGTCATTTACCAGTCGTAACCGAACGAAACTATATATTGAGGTTTAGAATATCCACCGCTTGGATACTTATCCCATGCAGTATCAATTCTGATTAATGCAAATGGAGTAAAGATTTTTGTTCCAATACCAAAGGTTGTTAGAATAGGAGATGCTTTAGGATCAGTAAGACCATATTTACTTCTCACAAGTGCACTATTATCAAACTCATCAGATGAATCCCAGGCAGCACCTATATCTAAAAATAGGTGTCCAAATATATTCCCGAATCTTATTCTAGCAGGAAAACTAACATCAACGTAATTAACAAATGGGAATCTAAATTCAAAGTTAGCTACTGCAACATTCTCCCCAACTCTTTCACGATATCTAGCACCCCTTAGTGGAAAAACATATTCACTGAAATAAACATCTTCTAAAATACTTGTATTGTCATAATCGAGAACTCGCTGAGCATAAAATCCAGAATCATCTCTACCCTCCGTTTGGGTGTCAGAAAAAATCATCATTTGTGAATTTCCGCCTAGGAAAAATTTTTGAGGTTTATCACCAACGCTTTTACCTAACATAAGACGTGCAGCTAGACTGTAATTTCTATTAATCTTGTAATATTTTCTTATATCAAATTTAAGTGTCTGAAAAGGAATCGAATTTGATCCAATATCTGGACTAAATTTAAATGTCAAGTTCTGCTTCAATCCATCAACTGGCCCAGTATAGCCATTAGTTGAATTATCAAATACAAAACTTGTCTGCGGAACAATCGCTCTTAAGTTTTCTTTATAATTAGTTGAGGTTTGAAAAGTAAAAATATCAAATTGTTTAACTTCATAATCTACATTTCTAATAGTAGCGCCAAAATCTAATCTTGAGAATTTTGAAAAAGGATACTGACCAAAAAATCCTATTCCATAGTCACGTAATTGGCCAATAAAATCAAAATTCATGTTATATCCCAGGGAGAAAGTGTTGGCTTGCTGGAATAAAGTGGTATAATAATTTGTTCGATTTTTTAAATAAGCGTATTGGACGATTAAATCACTATTATTTAAATCCAACACTAGATTAGTTCCAACATTAATTCTATGATCTCCCATTACATCACTCCATGAGAGGTTGGCAACACCTCTAGTGCCAAAGAGATTATCAATTGTTGCTGTGGTTGCAATGTAGTCAACAGAAAAATCTGTTTGATATTTTCTTGCTAAATATGAATCCTGAAAACGCAATGAATCTACTTCAACTTCTTCATCACTATCTTTTTTAGGATTTTTATATTGATAATTTCTTGCAAAAATATGTGTAGTATAATCTTCTGTTGTTGAAGAAATTTTTGTATTAGTAAAGGTCCTCAAATCTTCAAAATCAGTACTACGATTTTGCTCAGAATAAAACTTTGTAGGCTTAATTTCTTTCTTTGAAGCTTTATCAAGACCATTCATTAAATAAAGGTCCCAACCTCTTTTTTTGAATCCTGAAAAAACTAAATTATTATTACTATCTAAATCTATTTGCTGAACACCGGTAATGACATTTGTTATCGGAATAGCCTCATCACTATTGAGATCATGTTTGAAAATATTAGTGATTCCATTGTAATCTGCTGTATAAAATAAATTTCCATCAGATCCAGCGACTGGATAATTTTCATTATATTCAGTATTCGTTAACTGTTTCACAGTATTCGTTTTATAGCTATACTGAAAAATATCAGTCTGAGAAAAATCAACTTCAAACATGTTATTTGTATTTGAATTTTGTCCTCTATCAGAAGTAAAATATATTATCTCACCATCCAAAGACCAACTTGGTGAGGATTCGGAAAAAATATCATTAGTAATATTCATTACTTCATTTGACTTCAGATCAATAACATAGATATCACTGGCATCATTTTTATGTCCCATAAATGCAATTTTATTTTGGGTTGGATGCCATGAGGTTGTAAAAACACCATCTAGGTCTATTGGAATTTTTTTGTACTTACCAGTTTTAACATCTACAATTATAATAGAATCCTGCTCTCCACTTTTTGATGCAAATGAAATAGATTTTCCATCCGGAGACCATGAAATTCCAGGCTGTAACCATTTTAGTTCTTCAAAATCTGGGGTTGTATTCCCTCTTAGTAATCGTCTTTTTTGTTTTTCTGAATCAACTTCATATAAAATTAAATCCATATAACCATCTTGATCAGAAAAATATGCTATGGTATTGCCATCAGGAGAAAATGAAGGACTAACATTGTAGAAATTTCTGGTTACAGATCTATCGGTAATTTTGGTCGAAAAATCATCAAAATTTTCTCTATTCACCAAATCAGGCCAATACTCTCTTTTAACAAAATCATGCCAATCTTCTGTCAGCTGTTCATAATCAACACCCAATGCGCTTTCAAATCCCCTCTCATCATTCTGGGCTCTTTTCATTTGCTGAAAGATTTCACCAACTTTTTCTCTACCATATTTTTGAGTTATATACTGCCATACAGATTGTCCTCCCTTATATGCTAAAATGGAATAGTTCAGTTCCGGAATAGATGGCAACCTATCTTCAATTGCTAAATCTCTTAGCACCATATCTGAATTAGTGTCCCAATCAACAGATAAAAATTCAGCTAAACCTTCATTTGCCCACAATGGAACTTGAACACGTATTCTTCCACTGATTAATCCTTGAGCATTCCCTCCATAAACGAGCTCATTGATGGCTGCATGTACCAGCTCATGATGAATGACATGCTCAAATTGTTCATAAGACCCTTCAAATGGTATAACAATTCTATTTTTATATAATTCTGTAACACCACCAACACCTTCAGACATATAAACATTAACAACATTTGTCTGTTGAAAATCATTATGAGATGTATAGACAATAATTTTTATTGGCTTACTACTTCTCCATCTAAGATGTTTACCAATTTGCTCAATAGATTTTTCAGCAACCTTAGAAGTGAAAATAGCTAAGTCATAATTATCGCCGTAATAGTATACATTAGTATTGGGACTGACGATGTATTCCCAATCAAAAGAATCATATTGAACTTTATTTTGTCCAAAGCTTTGAGGAAATAAAAAGTTTATTGATAATATTATAGTAAGTAATACGCGCATATGATTTTATAAGTTAAAAAATTGATAAAGTTTCAAATAATTTCTTTATTCAAAATATTTTTATTATCAAAGATACTATAATTTAAGACAAAAATTTTAAATTATTAATTCATTGATGCAATTTTTATAAAAGATTAAGTTTTTCAATGCAATTACCTATCTATTTTTTTGGAGATAATCATTTTTCTCCAACACAATCACTATCAAATGAAAATAAAATTAAAAAATTAGAAGATTTTATATCTTTAATAGAAAATTCAGGAGGTAGCATATTTATTATGGGTGATTTTTTTGATTATTACTTTGAATACAATAAAAATAATCCAAATTATTTTGAAAAGATTTTTTCCTTACTCAAAAAAATTAAAGGAAAAGGAATTGAAATATATTTTATTGCTGGTAATCATGATTTCTGGATTGGAAAAGAATTTGAATCAGTCATTACCAAGTCTTTCTTAGATGATCAAATTATTTTTGAAGGAAATAAAAAAATATATGTCACCCATGGAGATGGAATCCTTACTTGGGATAAAGGTTATAGAGTATTAAAATTTATTTTAAGAAGTAAGCTCTTTCGAATTGCATATTCTTTTTTACCTAAAAGCATTGCTTTAAAAATTGCAAAAAGAATTTCATATGAAAGAAAGGATTCACATAAAATTGACAATCATAAATTAGAAAAAATTCACTTAGAATTAATTAATTATGCAAGGTCTAAATGGAGCAAAGGTTGTGACATTGTTCTAATGGGTCATTATCATCACTCATTTAATTTTAATGAAAATGATAGTCAGCTTATCATTTTGGATGATTGCTCAGACCAAAAGTTTAATTATGCAAAATATGATGGTTTATCAATATCTATTAAAAGTTTATAATTAAGCTTTATCCGCAAGTGATACCATGATAGCATTTTGAGTATGCAATCTATTTTCAGCTTGTTCAAATACTATTGAATTAGAAGAGTCAATCACCTCATCAGTAACTTCTCTACCTCTTTCAGCTGGCAGGCAATGCATAAACATGTAATCGTCTTTTGCATGCTGAATTAATTCTTTATTTACCTGCAATGGTGAAAATATTTTTACTCTTTCATCAATTTCTTCCTTTTGCCCCATTGATGCCCATACATCTGTATAAATTACATCTGCATCTTTTACCCCTTGGTGCGGATCGTGTGTAATATTTATTGTTGAAAGATTCATAGACTTGGCATAAGAAATTGTATCTGCATCAGGCTCATACCCTTCTGGACAAACACATGTAAATTCAAAAGGTAAAATTGATGCTAACCTAATCCATGAATTAACAATATTGTTTCCATCTCCCACGTAAACAATTTTTAAATCTTTAAAATTATCTTTTTTTTGCTCCCAGACAGTAAACATATCAGTAAGAATTTGACATGGGTGATTATAATCAGTTAATCCATTTATAACTGGTACGTTTGCATATTTTTCAAATTCTAGCATATCCTTATGGCTGAAAACTCGTGCCATAATCATGTCATTATATCTACTAAAAAGTTGAGCTAAATCACCTGCGCTCTCTCTTGTGCCTAAACCAATATCTTGTGGAGCTAAATAGATTGCATGTCCTCCCATCCAAGCAAAACCTGTTTCAAAAGAAACTCTGGTTCTGGCAGAAGGCTTTGCAAATATCATTGCCATTGAATGGTCTTGAAATGGTTTATAGCTCTCTTTATTTCTGTATTTGTATTTTAATTCAGAAGCTAGTTGGAATAAATCCAAAATTTCATTTCCACTAAAATCATCTACTTTGATACAATGTTTTACGCTCATTTTTCTTTCCTTTGATTTACATTTTTAATATCTAATAACTTTCTATATTTTGCAACCGTTCTCCTAGCAACCAAAAAGTCTTGCTCCTTTAATTTTTCAACAATGTCAGTATCGGATAGAGGAGATTTTTTATCTTCGTCTTTTACTAGCAGACTTATGACTTTTTTAAGCTCATTAGCTGAAGTTATTTTTCCTGACTTTTTAACAAGAGCATTGGAAAATAAACTTTTTAAACTAATTAATCCAATAGGTGAATCGATATATTTATTTTTCACTACTCTACTAATACTTGAAATATCTTTATTCACTTTTTTTGCAATATCTTCAAGTTTCAGAGGTTGTAAAAATTTAGCTTTACTGCTTAAATAATCTCCTTGTACAAGTAAAATCTGTTCAATTACATCTTTCAGAACGTTGGATCTGTAATGTAACGTATCTAAAATATTTTGAGCATCACTTATATGACTTTTTAAAAACAATTTCTCCTCTTTTGAGGAGTTTGAATTCATAGCTGCATCAAAATAATCTTGAGAAATCTGATACTTATTTAAAAATCTGTCATTTATTAAAATAAGCCATTGATTATCTTTCTGCTTAATAATTGCATCTGGCATTATATTTTCATTCCCTAAATCATTGTCAAGTATTGGTGAAAAATTTTTCTCTGAAATTAGAATTAAAGCATTATCTAGTTCTTTATCAGTACAATCAATTTTGTATTGAATTTTATCTTTATCCTGATTCAAGAATTCATCAAAACAATTTTTTATAATTAAATGTGCTACTGAGTTAAAATCATCAATTTGGTAAATTAAATATTCTTGTAAATCTTTACTTCCAACTCCCTTAGGATTTAAGTCCATTATTACTTTTCTTATATTATCAATATTTTCAATGTCGACATTATGATTATCGGCAATTAAATCTAACTCAATATCTAAAAAACCATTTTTATCTAAATTAAAAATAATTTCTCTTCCAATTAGTTTAGCTTTTTTGTCAAAGTCTGATGTATCAATCTGTGTAATTAAATCATCAATCACATTTCTACTTTCGGGGATATTTGCTAAAAATAGATCGTAACTACTTTGATCTAAAAATGGATCTGAATGATTGACAGTTTTCGAATCCTCAATATTTTTTTCTTCAAGTACTGGATTAACTTGAATTTCATTTTCTAAATCTTTTTCGAGTTCATCTATCGATAGTTCCAATAATCTAGATTTTATAATTTGCTGAGGAACTATTGATTGTTTTTGTCTTAGCTTAGTAGAAAACTTACTCATTGATCCAGCTTAAAGTTTTTACCTAAGTATATTCTTCTAACTTCTTCATCATTTGCAAGAGTTTGTGCGTCTCCAGATTTCAATATTTTACCTCCATATAAAAGGTATGATCTATCTGTAATTGAAAGTGTTTCTCTAACATTATGGTCTGTAATTAGCACCCCTATGTTCTGCTTCTTTAAAGAAATAATCATTTGTTGAATATCTTCTACGGCAATCGGGTCAACGCCAGCAAATGGCTCATCAAGTAAAACAAAATCTGGCTTTAATGCCAAAGTGCGGCATATTTCAACTCTTCGTCTTTCACCTCCTGAAAGACCTGCGCCCATATTATACCTAATATGTGATATGTTAAATTCGTTTAACAGTTTATCGATTAATTGATTTTGTTTTTCTTTATCAGGAATAATTGTTTCTAGTACAATTTTTAAATTATCTTCAACATTTAATTTTCCAAAAATTGATGGTTCCTGTGCTAAATATCCAATGCCCATTCGAGCTCTTTTATACATTGGAAATTTTGTTATATCTTTATCTTCAAAAATGATTTTACCTGAAGAAGGTCGTATCATTCCCGTTATCATATAAAATGTAGTTGTTTTTCCTGCACCATTTGGACCTAGAAGTCCTACGACCTCTCCTTTATTTAAACTTAAATCAATATCATTGACAGCATAAAAGTCTCCATATTTTTTAATTAGATTTTCTGCTTTCAATACTTTAGTCATTATTAATACTTCCTCTAGGTTTTAAAATATTCCAATCAGTCAAATCTATATTAGATTCGAATCCAGTTCCATATAATGTATCAGTTTCTGAAGTAATAAACTTCAAGTTTGCATTTGTATAAATCTTATCTGAATTGTTATCCCAAGATAATGAATCCGTCATAAGTATTTTTCCATCATTAGAAATAACGACAACATTTCCATGCGCCTTCATTCTGTTTTCTTTTTCATTTACTATAGCTGATTGAGATTTTATCAAAGACTTATGTTCAAAATTATCATCAAATAGTTTAACATTAACATTATCATATAATTCCAACTTTAATGACTGATTGTTTTTTTTTAAAATTTCAGAATTTATTGTTGCAGTTATATTACCTTTTTTTGTTAGAGTAATTTCTACACTTGTTGATAATTGGTCATGAACATCTTTTGAAATTTCATCTACTGTATCACTCTTTGAACAAGAAATTAAAAAAAGGATAGAAAAAATAGCTAATTTTTTGAGAAGTTTTGATGTCATCTTAGCTCGCTAAGTAATTTATCTAATTGTTGAGTAAAATCTCCTCTTGATTCAATCAATAGGTCAATTACTTCTCTTACTGCACCTCTACCTCCGTCAAGTAAAGTGGTATAGTGTGAATAATTAGATATATACTTTGGAGCATTAGGTACTGTAACAGCAAATCCAACTTTTTCTAATATAGGTATGTCAATAATATCATCTCCAATGAAACAGATTTCATTATCTGATATGCTATATTTTTCTTTTAATTCATCATATGCATCAATTTTTCGAATAACTCCATTATACACATCATCAATTTGAAGCTCTTCTGCTCTTTGAGTTGTTGTCAGAGATTCCCTACCGGTTATCCATGCTGTTTTAATATTAAGATCTAACAATCTCAACATTACAAATCCCACACCATCCAGCGCATTAAAAGATCTAAGTTCTTCTCCGGAAGTACTTTTAATGAATGAACCATCTGTAAGAACTCCATCAATGTCACAGATTAATAATTTAATTTTTGAAAGTTGGTCTTTTAATTTTTTATCCATGCTTTAAATAAGTTTCTCTAAAAGAAATAATAGATTTCAATATATCTTCTAATTTATCGATAGGCCACTGTGTGCTTGCATCGCTTAATGCATTATCAACATCGTCATGCACCTCCATAAACACCCCATCTACACCAGATGCAACAGCAGCAAATGTTTGAGATGGAATAAATTTTCTATTTCCACCTGTTTTTGAATCATGATTTCCAGGAATTTGAGCACTATGGGTTGCATCATAAATAACAGGATAGTCAAATGCTTGCATTATAGGTATAGATTTCAAATCGGTGACTAAACTGTCAAATCCGAAAGTATTTCCTCTCTCTGTAATCAAAATATTTTTATTACCACTATCTTCTAATTTTTTGATGATATTTTCAACCTTGTAAGGTGATAAAAATTGACCTTTTTTTACATTTACCACATTTCCGGTTTGAGCTGCAGCAATCAATAAGTCAGTTTGTCTACAAAGGAATGCTGGAATTTGAATAATATCTACTACGTCACTGACTATATTGGCATGTTCAGGCAAATGAATATCTGTCGTTATTGGAACATTAAAATTATTTTTAATTTCTTCTAAAATCTTTAATCCATTTTCTAGGCCATCACCTCTAAATGATTTAATGGAAGTTCTATTTGCCTTATCAAATGAGCTTTTAAAAATAAATGGTACATTTAGCCTAGATGTAATTTCTGTTATTTTTTCAGCCATTCCAAAACAATGGTCTCTACTTTCAATAACGCAAGGACCTCCAATAAAGGGCAGTGCATTATCTCCAAAAATAATCTGATTTAATTTAACTTTATTCATAACTAGTTTTTGCTGTTCTTTAATGAGGCTTTAATAAACTCCCTAAAAAGAGGATGGGCTTTATCTACTCTGCTTTTCAATTCAGGATGAAATTGACATCCAACAAACCACGGATGGTTTTTAAGTTCAATAATTTCTACTACTCCTAGTTTTTTATTTATACCAGAGAAAATTAACCCATTTTTTTTCATTTTGGAGACATATTTATTATTTACTTCAAATCTATGTCTATGTCTTTCGTTAATAGTTTTTTTACGATAAATGGAATATGCTTTTGTACCAGTTTCAATTTCACATTCATAAGAACCTAATCTCATAGTACCGCCCTTTAACTTAATCGCCCTTTGAGTTTCCATTAAGTCAATTACTTTATTTTTTGATTTTGGTTTAAATTCTGCACTATTGGCATCCTCTATATTGCAAACATTACGTGCATAATCAATAACTGCGCATTGTAGCCCTAAACATATTCCAAGAAATGGAATATTATTTTCTCTAGCAAATTTTGAAGCTAAAATTTTTCCTTCAGCTCCTCTAGAACCAAAGCCACCAGGTAATAAAATACCGTCAATATCATTGAATGCTTTGGAAGCATTATTATCATTTTTGATTTTCTCTGTATTTACCCATACCACTTTAACTTTTGTATTATTTTCAACTCCTGCATGTATAAAAGATTCAGTAATGCTTTTATATGCATCGTGAAGCTCTGTATACTTTCCACACATTGCGATTTTAATTTCACTCTCTGGGTTTTTATATGTCTTAACAAAATTTTGAAGCTTCTTAATTGATGGCTTATTTTTAAGACTAAGACGGTCACAAATCATTTTTGTAATATTTTGATTTTCTAAGAGTAATGGCACTTCATAAATACTAGAAACATCTTTATTTTCTATTACGTGCTCAGGTCTAACATTGCAAAATAAAGCTAATTTTTCTCTTATCTCTTGGCTTATTTCATTTTTAGTTCTACAGAAAATAAAATCAGGTGATAGACCAATCTCTCTTAGTTTCATGACAGAATGTTGGGTCGGTTTTGTTTTAAGTTCTCCACTGGCATCGATAAATGGCAATAAAGTTAGATGAATGATTAGAGAATTATGATATCCAACCTCTAAAGAAAGTTGACGAATTGCTTCCAGAAAAGGTAAACTTTCAATATCACCTACAGTTCCACCTACCTCGCAAATAACAATATCATATTTTTTAGAATCAGCTAGAGCATTCATCCTATTTTTGATTTCATCAGTTACATGAGGAATGACTTGAACAGTCTCTCCCAAATAACTACCTGATCTCTCTTTATCTAGAACTGTACTATAAATTTGTCCAGCAGTAGCATTATTATCACTGGACATATTTTCACCAATGAATCTTTCGTAATGACCTAAATCTAAATCTGTTTCTGAACCATCATCTAAAACAAATACCTCACCATGCTGGTATGGGTTCATTGTTCCAGGATCAACATTCAAATAAGGGTCTAGTTTTAGAATGTTAACTTTTAATCCTGCACTTTTTAAAAGATAACCGATTGAAGAGGCAGAAATCCCTTTTCCTAAACCGGACATTACACCCCCGAGAACAAATATGAACTTAGTTTTCATAGTTTTTTAAGTCTTCTTTTGTGTCGATACTTCTATGATTAAAATCACTAATTAATAGTTTAATTGCAATATTATTATCTAATGCTCTTAATTGTTCTAAACTATGTTTTTTTTCGTTTTCAGATTGATCGAGAGAAGTAAAAAAATTTAATGTTTTTTTCCTGTATGCATATATACCAATATGTCTAAAGTAAGTATCTTCAGGATTCATATTATTTCTAACAAATGAAATGGCATTATTTTCATCATCTAAATTAACCTTTACAACATTCTCATTTATAAAATCATTTTTATGTAAATCTGTTGAGGCAACTGAAGCCATCTCAACCTTTGGATCATCAAAGAGCGTGATAAGCTTATCAATTAAATCTGGATCTATGCCAGGTTCATCTCCTTGAATATTAATTACAATATCACAATTATAATTTTTAGATACCTCAGCAACACGATCTGTTCCTGATTGATGTTTAGCCGATGTCATTACAATGTTTGAACAATTAATCGATTCTTTTGTTATTTGAGAATCGATAGCTACAACTACCTTACTAAGAAGTTTAGATTGAATAGCTTTGTCATAAACATGCTCAATAATTGGTTTACCGTTTAGGGGGAAGATTATTTTATTAGGGAAACGTGTGGAATCTAATCGTGCAGGAATAACGCCAAGAATCACTGGCTTTCCTTTTTAACAGTTAATGGAACTTCAATATAATCTTTGTTTGAGCTAGGACTATTTTTCAAAACATCTTTCTTATCCAAAGATTCTTCAAAACTATCATCTCTCAAAGTATTATTCATATCATGAACATTATATAATTCATCCACATCATCAGTATCAATTTCATTCAATGTATCCATGTAATGAATAATATTGTTCATATCTTCAGTACGTTTTTTTAATTCATCGCTTGAAAGAGATAATCTAGATAATTCAGCAATTTTTTTTACTTCTTGTTCTGATATTTTATTTTTTTTAGACATAAATTATTTTGACAATTTAGAGGATATGAAAGATTACAGCAAGTAAAAGGCCAGTTAATTTAGTCGTATCTCATTGAATCAATTGGATTCAACTTTGATGCTTTAATTGCTGGATAAAGGCCAAATATTATTCCCATAGAAGCACAAATTTGCAGACTATAGAAAACCCACTCATATGGAATTACTGGATCTTGTTCCAGGAAAGTAGCTACTACATTACCAAACGATAATCCTAAAATAATACCAACAATTCCACCTAGAATAGAAATTAAAATTGCTTCAATTAAGAATTGTAAAAAAATATCTAATCTTCTCGCACCTAGGGCTTTTCTAATACCAATCTCTTTAATTCTCTCCGTTAAAGAAACTAGCATAATATTAGCAATTCCAATCCCAGCTACGATTAAAGAAATACCAGCAACCAACCCAACAAAAATTTTGATAGATGATGTAAAGCTTCCAAAAGTATCCATTAGTTGATCATTGGTTGCAATATAGAAGTTGTTTGGTTCGCCTGGAGGTATTTTTCTTATAGCTCTGAAAACTCCAATAGCTTCATCAGTTGCGTCTTCTAATGTATCCATGGATTCAGCTTCTAAAATAAGTTGAAGATCAGGTCTTCCTCTCCATCCTTTTCCTCCATAGTATTTCAAATATGTGCTAATAGGAATACCTATCATACTATCCATATTTTGACCTAATAATTCACCTTTAGGTTCAGTTAAGGCAATTATTTCAAAAGGAATGTTATCAATTTCAATATTTTGTCCCACAGGATTTGAATATGGAAAAAGTTGCTCTTTGATATAATATCCTACAATGGCAACTCTACTGGCATTTTCTATATCAACATCCTGAATATTTCTCCCATCAAGAATATCATATTTTGAAACGGATAATACATCGCCATCAGAACCCCAAAAACTCGCAAGTCTACTTTTCAATTCTTCTTTTCCAACAGAGATTGTTCTATCACTTGGCTCTTCAGTAGTTGTAGCAGCCATGTTTGTCACAAGAGTAAGATTTCGTTTTAATTGTTCATATTCATCCCATGTGATTCTTGGTATTTTTTGCCTACCCCATCCTGTATCATTTCCAAATTGTACTTGAACAGGATTATCTTTTGTAATATAAAATATATTGGTTTTCATATCTGCAACTAACGATTCAGTTGACTGTTCAAAAGTTTCTAAAACAGTCATGATTGCAATAATAGAAGAAACTCCCACGGTAATACCCATAAGAGTTAGTGCAGTTCTTAATTTTGTTTGTCCAAAGTAAAAAAGTACTCCACCGATAGCATCGATTAAATAATTTATTATTCTATTCATCTCTTAATGCATCAATAGGATTTAGATTTGCTGCTGTTCTGGCTGGTATCAAACCTGCTAATACACCAATAAAAACACAAACAGTAAAGGTGTAAAATACAAGCAATAAGTCAAAACTTATTGGTAATGTTGCGCCATTAAAGTTTGCAATAGGAAAAGAAGCGAGCCCAAAAACAGTTAATCGAATGAGCGCAATTCCAACCGATCCTCCAATAATTGCTATAGCTACTGCCTCACTTAAAAATTGAGTTAATATATTAAAATTGGTTGCCCCCATTGCTTTTCTAAGACCAATTTCTCTTGTTCGTTCTCTTACTGATACAAACATCACGTTCATAATACCAATTGCAGAAACTACTAAAGAAATTCCTGTTACTAAAAATCCCATTCCAGCTATCGCATTTTTCATTGTATTAAATTGCTCCATATATGCATCAGCTGAATTAACAGCAAAATTATCGTTATCACCTGGAGGAATTTTTCTTGCAACACGCATAATCATTCCAACTTCTTCTTTTGCTAAAGGAATATCTTCGGGATTAGTTTGTAAAACCAGTTCATCAAAACCCCATCTTGTAAGTATTCTTTCAAATGTAGTTGAGGGCATAATTACTAAGTTATCTAATGTGCCGCCCGGAACCATTCCTATTCCTTGTTTTTTTAATTCACCAATAATCTCAAAAGTAACATTATTTAATCTTATTTTTTTACCAATAGGGTCTTTGCCTTGAAAAAAACCATCTCTTACTGTACCCCCAACAATGATAACTCTTCTTTGAAGATCCCACTCATTTTGTGAGAAGAATCTTCCATTTTCAATTTTAGTTCCACTTAACATATCTTGATAACTTGGATATACTCCGTTCAATTGCAACCATGAGGCTTTGTTTCCGTATGTTGCTTTAGTCCACGTATTTTTTTTGATGCTTACATCAGTAATATATTCACTGTATTGGGTGATGTACTCTAATGAAGATTCTTTAATTTTTGGACGATTTCTATATTTCCACCAATCAAAATCAAAAGACCATGGCCATGTTCCAACATACACTTTATCATTACCATAATAATCCATTGATTTGGCAAATTCTTTATCAATACTTGAGACTGCTGCAGAAACTATACTTACAGTAAAAATACCAATTGTTAACCCTGTGGCTGTTAAAATAACTCTAGTGAGATTTGATCTAACAGAAAATAAACCAATGATAATATTTTTAAAAAAATTATTCATCTCTGGCAATTTTTCCATCAAAAATATCGATACGTCTTTTAGAAAGCTTTGCTACAGACTCTTCATGGGTCACCATAATAATTGTATTTCCATCCTTATGGAGTTTTGCAAAGAACTTCAAAATTTCATTACCGCTTTTTGAATCTAAATTACCAGTAGGTTCATCAGCTAAAATGATGGAAGGCTTATTGACTAATGCTCTTGCAATAGCAACTCTTTGTCTTTGTCCTCCTGATAATTCATTCGGTTTGTGAGTCATTCTATCCTGTAAACCTACAATATGCAATGCCTCCTCTGCGCGCTCTATTCTTTTCTTTCTTCCTAGCGAAGAATATATCAAAGGAACCTCAACGTTTTGCATAGCATTAAGTTTTGGAAGGAGATTAAAAGTTTGAAAAACAAAACCAATTTTTTCATTTCTAATATTGGCAAGTTGGTTATCATCCATCTCAGAGATCAACTCATTTTTAAATTTATACTTTCCTTTTGTAGGAACATCCAAACATCCAATGATATTCATTAATGTTGATTTTCCAGAACCTGAAGGTCCCATGATAGAAATGTAATCGTTATCATATATGCTTAATGATACATTATCTAAAGCCTTAACAACCGTTTCACCTAAGTTGTAAATCTTAGATACGGATTGAATAGATATGATTTCTTTTTTGGACTTAGCCACGTTTACGACTTGGTCTAGAATTTTCTTTTACTTTAACAACAGCTCCATCATATAATTCTCGACTAATAGCAATAAAACTACCTGTAACAATTGTCTCATCTACTTCTAAGCCTGAAATAATTTCATAATCTCTATCTCCAACAATACCTGATTCAACAATGCGTTGCTCAACAGTATTATCATCTTTCAAGACAAAAACGACAGTTGATTTATTTTTCTTAGCTCCAAATTCCTTTCTATTAGACCACTGAGATTCTCCATTGACACTTACCTCAGCAGAAAATCCTGATTTCTTTTCAGCACTTTTGCCTGGTCTTGGAGTAGTCAATGCCTGGATTGGGATAGCAATAGCTCCTAGCCTTTCTTCTGTTATTATATCAACAGTAGCACTCATACCAGGTCTCATTCCATCAACTACTTCTAACATTTGAACTTTAACTTGAAAATTTGTTACTTGCTGAGATGAACCTCCGCTAGATGTAGTAGCAGCATATGCAACTTCTTTTACAAGACCTTTAAATTTTTTGTTTTGGTATGCATCTACTTGAATTAAAGCTGCATCATTCAATGTTATATCAGCAATATCATTTTCATTCACATTCACATACACTTCCATTTTGGATAAATCGGATAACTTCATCAAAACAGTTGGACTAAACATACCGCCTTGAGCTAAATCTCCAACTTCGCCATCAATAAAAGTAATGGTTCCATCTTGAGGAGCTATTAATCTAAGCTTAGACAACGCATCTTCGTCTTGAATTAATCTAGATTGGGCACCATTGTAAGCACTTAGTGCTGATGCATATGAGGAATTAGTAGTTTCCATTTCTTGATCGGATATAAGTCCTTGAGAATAAAGTTGTGATTGTCGATCTTGCTGAGCTTTTCTTTGTTCAAGTTGAACTTTTGCTGCTTCAAGACTGGCCCTTGAAGCCTCAGTAGCAGCTTTTTGTTGACGGTCATCTAATGACATCAAAAAATCGCCCTTTTTAACAAAATCTCCTTCCTTTACTGCAATTTTAGTAATGTAAGTGGTGCTATTTGCACTAAGTTTAACTTCTGTTTCAGGAGTTAAAACTCCATCTGCTACTACCTTACTGGAAAGATTTTTGGTTCCAACTTTTTGAACTGAGACTTCTAAAATTCCGTCATCATTATTTCCAGAAAAAAATGATAAACCTAGGACTATAATTACAAGACCTAAAATTTTCATTTTATGTTGCATAATTTTATCAATTATTTTTTTCACTAATACTCCTTATTTATATTTTTTATCTAAAGTTCCAATAAGATTATCAAGATTGGCAAGTTGAATCGCTGCATCATATTTGGTTGTTACTAATGATGAGCTAGCTTGAATTACAGCTAATTGTGCATCTAATAACTCCAGAATAGCTGCAGACCCAAGCTCATATTTTTGTTGAGCCAATCTTAAGTCTTCTTCTGCTGATAATAAAACTTCCTCTTGAATAGGAATTAATTCTTCATAATTACTTAAACGATTTAGCAGTGAATGAAGGTTTACCTCTGCATCCTTTGTAGCAGAACTGTATGAAGCCTGCTGATTAGATAATTGTAATTTAGAGATTTTAATATCATTTCTTTTTCTAAATCCATTAAAAAGAGGGATACTTAAAGTTAAATTTGCACTTTGAATATAATTATCTTCAAAATATTGCTTTGTGATTTGTTCACTTGAAGTAGCATTATATCCAAGGCTCATGCTTAAACTTGGCAAACTTGATGCCCATGATTGCTTTACGCTAATTTTTGCTGAAGTAACTCTTTTATCTAAAATATTTAAATTTGGACTATTGGAAAGCATTAATTGATAGGCTTCATCAAAGGAAGGAATAATTAAATTTATCTCAACCTTCTTAGGAAGACTAACAGTTGTATCTGTTCCAATAAGTCCCATGCTATTTCTAAGACTTTTGAAAGAATTATTAAAACTTAACTCTCTATTAAGAAGAGTGGATCTTGAAGTTCCATATCGTACTGTAGCTTTTAAATAATCAGTCTTGCTGACAGCCCCAAGGTTAAATTGCTGTTCTACTAGCTCTAATTGTCTTTTTGATAACTGTAAGTCTTCTTTAGCAATTTCATAAAGCTCTGAATCTTTCAAATATTGGTAATAAAATGTATATACATTTAAAATTATACTTGAAGTAGTTTGTCTTTTTTGAATTCTAGAAATCTGATAAGAATTATCACTTTGTCGAACTGAATTCACTTTACCTCCAAAATTAAATAAACTTTGGGACAAGTTAACACCACCTGAATATAATTCACCTCCAGTTATTAAAGAATTTCCATAGGTCGTTTCCCTGTAAGAATTGCTAGCACTTATTGATGGTAATAGTAATGCAGCTGATGAATTTCTGTTCAACTTAGCTATTGTTACGTCTCTTTCAGCATTAGTTATAGCTGATTTATTTTCCAAAGCAATTCTAACTGCTTCATCAATACTAAGTGTCTGTGCATTAATAATACTTAAAAGTATTATAAAAAGTATTTTTGTCTTCATTTTTCTCCTACGTACCCTTTAGACTAAATTTACATCTAAAAGTTTCGTTTTTTAATTCCAATAAATAATATTATTAAAGGACATGTAAAGTAAAGTTTACATGTTTGAAAGCAAAGTTATTTTTTTTGTTGTTTCATTTGGTCCAAAAAAGAGACTGCAGAAGAATAATCATTCTTTATTTCACCATTAATAATAGCATCTTCAACCATAGTTTTTATCTTTCCGACTTCTTTTCCAGGTGAAAGATCAAACATTTTCATTATCTCATCTCCTCTAACTGGAGATTGAAATGCCTTTAGCTTATCAATTTCAATTACCTCAATCATTCTTTTTTCTACTCTATCAAAATTGCCGAGGTACTTTGTGATATTTTTTGGATTTTTTGTAGTTATATCCGCTCTACATAATTTCATTAGGTCATCAACTTCCTCCCCAGCATCAACTATCAACCTTCTAATTGCAGAATCAGTAACATCTTTCTTTGCTAAACTAATAGGTCTCAAATGTAAAGCAGTTAATTTTGTAATAAAGTCTCTAGTTGAATTTGAAAATTTCATGCTTTCAGATATACCTTTTAACATTCTTGCTCCCACATCGTCATGTCCATAAAATGTATACCCTTTTGACTTGCTTAATCTTCTAGTTTTTGGCTTTGCAATATCATGTACTAACGCAGCTAATCTTAAATCGAGCTTATCTGATAATTGTGCAGCATTGTCCACTACTTCTAAAGTATGATAAAAGATATCTTTATGATGATACTCATTTGATTGATCAAGACCATACATTACTGCAATTTCAGGAAAGACAAAATTCATTAAACCTGATTGTTGTAAAATATCCAATCCGATTGAAGGTTTTTTTGTGCTTAAAATTTTAAATAGTTCATTTGTTATTCTTTCTTGTGAAACAATACTAATTCTCTCAGCGTTATCTTTAATTGACTCCAAGCAAGCCTTTTCAATATTTAAAGAAAGTTTAGATGCAAAATATGCAGCTCTCATCATTCTTAGGGGATCATCTGAAAATGTTGTATCAGGGTCAAGAGGTGTTTTTAAAATCTTATTTCGTAAATCTTCCATTCCGTTGAAGGGATCAAAGAATTCTCCAAAGTTTTGTTCATTTAATGATACAGCCATTGCATTAACTGTAAAATCTCTTCGTAATAAGTCGTCCTGGATATTGGACATTACTACTTGTGATGGACTTCTAGAGGATTTTTCATATGTTTCAAGTCTCGCAGATGCCACCTCAATTTCAAACTCTTTGTATGGAATTTTTGCTGTTGCAAATTTTTTAAATGGAACGATTTTTGGGACATTAATTTTTTGAGCTAACTTTTCTGCGAAATTAATACCATCACCTTCAACCATAATATCTACATCAATTGCATCTTCGGTTGGATTTAGCATAAGATCACGAACGCATCCTCCAACCAAGTAGGCTCCTATCTGAGTTTCTTTACTTAGATCAGATATAATTTTAGAAATATTAGACAATCTCTTATTTTGGTTAATTATGTCTTTAATTAATGTCATTTTGTAAATTAAAAAATATATAGGTCTATTATGCTAAGAAAACTAATAAAATTTGCTTTACCAATAAAAATCTTTAGATGTACAATGATCTGCATTCTATTTTCTGGATTAAATGCACAGTTCAAGGAAGCTACAGTTTCTTTTGATGATAGATTGCTTAGAGATGATGAAAAGTCTTCACTATTTAACCTAAAAAACTCTATGCAAAAATTTTATGTAGATTCAGTTTGGAATGATGAGTACCGAGATCTTGAGATTAGGCTCAATATTCAAATTATTTTTGAAGGAAATGCTAACGCCGGAAGTTCAGAAGCCTTTTTAATTCAATCTCTTTTTAGCAATAATATGGATTTACATTTTTTTGACAAAGGTTCGCAATTTTCATTGAGTCAAAATTCATCTTTATATTATGATAGTGTATATTATGATCCACTATCTAGTCTTTTAGGATTCTATGGAAATATTATTTTGGGTGCTGAATTGGATACGTGGAGTTCTTTAGGTGGATCTCAACATTATGAAAAAGCACGAAGTATTGCTGTTCGCGCAACTGCATCAAATTTTTCTAGAGGATGGGAACAAAGGTTATTATTAATCAATCTTCTGACAGATAATGTTGGTTTACGAAAATTGCGTTTTTCAACCTACTTGACTTACGAGCTTTTTGATAACGGAGATATTGATGAATGTCTTTTAGCTTTAGAGCAAGTGATTAAAAATCTCGATGAAGTATTTAATAATTATTCTCAAGAAAATTATACAAATATGTTCATGAAATATCATGGGCCAAAAATCGGTGAGGTTATGGAGAAATTAGGTCAAAAAGAAATGCTTTTAGAACTTCAAGATTTAGACTCACAACGAACAAATATTTATAAAGATTTTTATTCAAATATTTGATTAAAATACTTTTTACGTTTAAAAAAATAATCTATTGCGATACTACCATTATAAATCAAATCTAAATTCTGATTTCTAAGCTTATTTTTTTTTCGTAAAGATAGTAAAACTCTAACATTGTAAATCAACCAAAAATGAGAGCAAAAAATTGCAATAAACCTATTCACATCTAATGTTAAAATAGAGTAAATCGCTGCCATTTGATCTAAAATAAATCTTTTAATAATTAAAATTCCTTTTTCAAAAGAGGCAGAATTTTTTAAAAATAAAATCCATGAATTTCTATGATTTAAATAATGTGACTTAAATGAGTTTTCTTTAATGGTCTGTTTTCCATAATGAAATACTACTGAAGATGGAACATTCCAAATTCCCCAACCCAAAGCTTGAAGCCTCCAACACAAGTCTATCTCTTCCATATATGCGAAATAAATATTGTCAAAATATTTAAGCTCCTTTAATACTTCATTTCTGATAATAAATGCTGCACCTGAAGCCCAAAAAATTTTCTTTGTATTATCATACTGTTTTAAATCTTTTTCTAGGGTATTAAACAATCTACCTCTTACAAACGGAAAACAATATTTATCAATATACCCACCAGCGCCTCCAGCATAATCAAAAGTATCTTTATTAATTGCATTTAATATTTTCGGCTGAGCTGCACCAGCCTGAGGATTCTTATCAAGAAAATTAACTAACTCTTCAACCCAATTTTTTGCATGTAAAGTATCATTATTTAAAAAAATTACATATTCTCCAACTGCGCTCTTTGCACCTAAATTGCAACCACCACTATAACCTAGATTCATTTCTGATTTCAGCAATACAATTGATGGAAAGTTAATCTTTGCCTGATTTGCTGAATCATCAGTTGATAGATTGTCTACTACTATTATCTCAAAATTAGTAATGGAAATATTATCATAAATAGACTGTAAGCAATCATGAAGAAGTTTTTTACCATTATGATGAGGAATAATAATGGATAATTTCATTATGAAGACTCTAGTTGCAATATTTCATCTAGCAATTCTTTAGCATTGTCATCTGCAGGGTTCTTTTTTATCCAATCTGTTAATAATATTTTAGCCTCATCATACATCTCAAGATTTTTATAACTTAGAAAAAGTAAGTATATAATTTCTGGCAGTGACTTTTGCCAATCTTGCCACTCTTGTTCTGATATTTTTGTTGCCGTAAATCCTCTTCTGATAATTGATCGTTCTATAAATGTGTAATTTTGATATATAGTTTCAAAAATTAATTTTGCTTCTTCATAATCTTCTAATAATTGAATGAAGGTCTTACCATATAGTATATAGTCCTCTAGCTCAAGATCTTTTCTTTCAACCAGCTCTTTCATATGATATTTCATTTTACCTTGATTGCCTACTCCATTATAAACTTGTGCAATTTGATATTGAAGCTGTTTTGAAGGTATTGGTATTATACTACTCGGCATAATTTCTTCCATTTTTAACAATGCTGTTTCTGCTTTCTGAAAATCTTTATCTAAATAATGTGAAATTGACAGCCTAACAAATCCAGTACGATAATTTTGAACCAATCTTCCCAGTTGCGGATCAACATAAACATCTTCATTTGCAAGGTTTCTATAGATATATCCTCTTTGATAACTTTTCGAAACAGATGTTTTTACTTCATTATTTTTATTTGAGTCATAATCGTTAAACCAAGATTTCTCTCCAATGAACGATAACAAATTATCTGATATTTTGTTCTGATTAATTACATTATTGGAATTGTTTACTAGCCTATACGCTAAGCCTTCCATCTGCAGATAATTGTCCAGATTTAACATACTGGTTGGTGCAACGGTTACTCCAAAATAAATGGGTCTATTCCAATTATTATCATTTATAATTCTTAATACCATTAAATCTTGAGTTCTTAATGCAACCCCTAGATATGTTGGTTCCAGCTCCCATTCAATCTTTCCAATTTCATTATTTTCATCTTTCGGAGCATCAATAGAGATCTTCTTGGATTCCCATCTTCTAAAATCAAGGCTTCTAATCTCTTTGTCATTCATTTTAATAAAAGGATTTTCCTTATATCTTTCTCGCAACTGTTCAATGTACCATGAAGTATTTAATAAACTAAGATTAGCAACTACTACATCAGTTCTTATTTTTTCTACTTCTTGTAAATACCACAATGGGAATGTGTCATTATCACCATTTGTAAATAGAATTGAGTTTGGTTCACATGTTTGAAGCATATTATATGCCATATCCCATGCTATGTAGTTTCCTGTTCGATCATGCTCATGATAATTTGCTATTAACATTCTTAAAGGCATAAATAGAATGAACAAAGCAATCATAAAGTAGGATGATTTTAACTTCATTGACTTTTCTAGTAAAGATTCTGTAATAAAATTAATAAAAGCATATACTCCTAATCCTATCCAAATCGAAAAAGTCATAAAACTGGCAACATATGCATAGTCTCTTTCTCGTGGTTGGGGAGCATCTTGATTTAAATAAAAAATAATCGCGACTCCAGTCATTAAGAATAATACTAATAGTGAAAATGCATCATGCTTATTTTTTCTAAAATGATATCCTAATCCAATTAAACCCATCATTAATGCAATTGGTAGTCCAAACTGTCTCCAATCTACGCCGTCTTCATTTTTGGACGCTCCTAGGCTTGCTACAAAAGGATCTCCACTATCGCCCTTGCCAGCAAATTGCCATAAGAAATATCGTATATACATTTTTTTAATTTGGTAATTCCATAAAAAATTTGATTGAGAGGGAATATCATAAAACTTATAAGCCATTTCTTGGTCATATGAAAATTCTTGATTTTCGTTTTCTGGAGCACCTACAATGGATATTTTTGAAGGTAAATTATTAAATTTTCTTGGCAAAATTGTCATCTGACCATACTGATCTCTATTCAAATAAGAAATTGCTTCTTGAATAGTTTCTGGATTGTTCTCATCAATATTAGGGTCTTGACCAGATCTAATAAAGATGGAAAAATATGTGGAATAACCGATTATGATTAAAAGCGTAGAAGATAGAAAGATTGTTAAAAAAGCTTTATTTGATTTGATCGAATATACAATAAGAGCAATCAATGAAATTATCAAAAATATTAATCCCACTAAACCTATTGATGCAGTGACTTGCGGCAAACCTTGGATTATAAAACTTTGAATACCAAAAAAAGAAATTAAAGATAATGTGAAAGTTAGAATTAGATTTTTGGTACCTAATTTTCCAACTGAGAAATAAATAATCAATCCGATAAATGGAATAGTTAATAAGTTGAGTAAATGAAGACCTGTTGCTAATCCAATTACATAACTTATACATATTAAATACATAACATGATTTGAATTATGAATATTCTTAGACCAATGCATAATTAAATAAATTACCAATGCAGTCATAAATCCACTGAAAGCATATACTTCAGTTTCTACAGCATTAAACCAATGACTATGCGTAAATGCGAAAGTCAAGGAAGCGGTCAAAGAAGACCACATTTTAAAAAACTTATTGTCATCCCTAGGCGCTACTCTATCTATGAACTGATTAGTAATCAGGAAAAGCAGGCTTATAGTTAATGCACTTATAATTGGAGAAAAGATATTTACTCTAAATGCTATATCTCCGCTAATTGGTATAAGACTAAAAAATTTACCAACTAATAAAAATAATGGACTTCCAGGTGGATGTGGTACACCTAAAATATGTGAAGTAGCAATAAATTCTCCTGTATCCCAAAAAGATACTGTAGGAGCCATCGTTGAAAAATAAACCGCAAAAGTTATAAGAAAAATAACTATAGCAATGAAATTTTCTAGTTTTTTGCTATAAGTAGTAAAAAAACTCAATGCTATGCTTCTGTTTCATCTTGATTATCTTCTTCTAAGCTTTCTTGATTGTCTTCATTTTTTTCAACTTCAAGATAATTCATTTTTGCTTCAGCTAAAACCTTATCAATATACTCTCTTTCTTCGTCAGTAAGACTAGCATGCATTTTATTGTTAATCATATCTAACATATCTATTTGAATGGATGCTTGAGTAAGATCTATAGAAGTTTCTCCACTAACAGGATTTTGTAGTTTACCTAATGAAACCCAAATTCCATACGCAGTTTGAGAAATTAAAGCATCAAATAATTGTTTTTCAGTTGGTTTTTCTTTCATTTTTTCCTCAATTCACAGTTGTTTTTAAAAATAGTTCTAAATATTCATCATCAAATTTTCGCTTTATCATTGAATGATTATTTTGAGTCAAATTTGCATCATTCTTTATAATTTCAAAAGCATTCATTCGAGCATCTCTAATAATTGGTCCATCAGTAATTAAATCTGCAATCTTAAATTTTACAAAACCACTCTGTTTTTCGCCAAAAAATTCTCCCGGCCCTCGCAATTTTAAATCTTCATCTGCGATATCAAACCCATTTCTTGAATTCACAATAATATTCAGTCTATCTTTTGTTTTAGGTGATTCACTATCACTGCATAAAAGACAATAGCTTTCTAATGTTCCTCTACCAACCCTTCCACGTAACTGATGTAACTGACTTAAACCAAACCTCTCTGAATTGTTTATTAAAATTACATTTGCATTAGGATTATCTATTCCAACCTCCACTACAGTAGTTGAAATTAATACATCTATTTCACCTTCCATGAATTTCTGCATTTCACTATTTTTGCTATCTTCATCTAATTTTCCATGCATTAATCCAACATTGAGGTCTGGGAAAATGTTATCACGTAAATACTCAAAAGATTCAACAGCTGCTGATAGGTCTTGTTTTTCACTTTCATTAATTAATGGATAAACAATAATTGTTTGCCCTCCTACTTCTACCTTCTCCCTAATAAAATTGAATGCAGTGGATAAGTTATCATTTTCGATGAATGAAGTATGAATTTCAGGTCTATTTTTTGGCAACTCATCAATAATAGATAAATCCATATCCCCGTTATATGTTATTGCTAATGTTCTTGGTATTGGAGTAGCAGTCATTGCCATAAGATTAGGATTTGTAGATTTTGATAATAGCATTTGTCTTTGATTAACACCAAATCGATGCTGCTCATCTATGACTACAAATCCTAAATTATCAAATTTCACATCTTTTTGAAATAAAGCATGAGTTCCGATAACAATATTTGATAATCCTGACTTAATATCATCTAATACTTTTATTTTTTCTTTTTGCTTTAAACTTCCTACTAAAAGATTGCATTTAATTCCAATAGATTCAAAATGTGATTTGAAGTTTCTATATAATTGTTTTGATAACAAATCTGTTGGAGCCATAATTGCAACCTGATAATTATTATCAACTACAATTGATGATGCAAGGATTGATACAATCGTTTTTCCGCACCCAACATCTCCTTGAATCATTCTATTCATTGGATTTTCAGATAAAAAATCATCAACGATTTCTCTCAAAGATAATTGTTGGCTTCCAGTAAGCTCGAAATCTAGATTTTTTAAAATTTTGTTATAAGTACTAGTCTTGAATTTAATCGAATCATGTTTATTCTCTTTAATACTACTTTTCCTTTTAGCTAATAATAATTGCAAGAAAAAATGTTCATCATATTTTAAACGATAAATTGATTTATCTAAAGATTCGAAATTTTTTGGATAATGAATATTTCTCAGTGAGGTATTTAAATCTTCTACCTCAAACTTATTTCTTAAATCTTGATTTAAATGATCGTCTATATTTTCAACAGACTCCAAAGCTAAATAAATTATTTTGCGCAAATTTCTATTATCTAACCCAGACTTCTTTAAATCTTCTGTTAATGGATAAACTGGGATAATAAATCCAGTTGTTAAAGAAATCTCATTAGCATTTAATTTATCATACTCAGGATGAACTATTTGAGGACTACCTTTATATGCTGCAACTTTTCCATGCATAGCAAGCAAGTCGCCAACTTTAAGAGACTGATGAATATAATCTGCTGCATTAAACCACATTAATCTAATTGAACCTGTATGATCCGCTACATTCGCAGTAACAAAATTTCCTTTCTTCATTCTCCTAAGATTCACAGACTTTACTCTGCCAACAAGATTTACCTCTTCTCCTTCATTGATTGATCCTATTGTCGATAGCGAGGTTCTATCCAAATATTTTCTAGGGAAGTAGTATAATAAATCTTTGATAGTAAAAATATTTAATGATTCAAGTACTTTAGCTCTTTTAGGACCAACGCCCTTGATAAATTGTATTGGAGTATCTAACGAATTAGAATTCTGTAAAGCTTCGCTCAAAAGACATTACTTCCATTCTTTTTTGTAGGTGTAGGTAATAAGTTCAGATTGACCAGGTTCAATTTCTAAAGGAAAATATATTGTTGATGCATTTTCTTTGATATACATAGATGAAGACTCCTTAATTACCCAGTCTCCAAAAATCTTTTCAACAGCTTTAACTTTTATTGATTTATCGCTTGTATTTAATATTTGAAGTGATATTGTAGATTCTTCGCTCTTTGTCTGTCTATCAAAGTTTAAAATTCTTCTTTTACCAATAATATCGAATGCCTTCCCGCCATCTAAAATTGCAACGCTACCTTTATAAAGCTGTTTTAGTGAATTTCTTCCAATAAATCTCATTGAATTAAATTCATCTTTTTCATAGAGGAATAATATGCCAGAAGGTAATGGAAGTTCTAGATTATTTGATGCTGAATTTTCAAATGAAACTTCAACGCTTAAAGGTTCATCACCTTGATCTCTTTCAGAATTTTCAAATATATACTTTTTGTCATAGGTAATTTGTCTAGACTCCATTAGTGGTAATTGAATTGATTGCATAGAATCAAGTTTAAGATTTGAACCAATATCAAAAATATAAAAATCTCCTAATGAACTTTTATCGTCCATAGAACTTCTAGATTCCATCATTTGATATGAAGCTTTTTTAGAAGAAGAGTTTAAAGGTACATTGCCTTCAACAACACTTAGACTTGTGGCAAAAAGACTAATATTTGAATTATTTGATACTTCTGCATTAACAGATAAAAAAGCAGTAGAATCATCACCATTAATTGTTAATGTGTAGATTGGCTTCCAAGAAAATCCTGAAGAAATATATGTTAATTCAGCGTTAACAGATTTCTCTTCAGTTGAAATTAGTTCCCATACTATCTCGGGAGTAAACTTATCCTGAATACTATTTGATTTTAATGTAATTGAAAGTAATTGTGATCTTTGAAATACAACAAGACCTTTGCTGGTTTTAACAGATATACTTGAACCATTAATATCCATCAATAAACCTTCAGTTCTGCTTCCACTTGTTGGTATAATTTCAACTGGTGAACCTATACTATTTTTTAAAAAACTATCAGTGGATGAAAAATTTTTATTTAATGTCTGTGATAAGACTTGTACTCCTTCAATATTTAAAGCAGGTGAATCAAATAGTAAGTTTTTTGAAATATTTGAAAAAGAAGTAGTATTGTTACCAGATTTCAAATTCCATATTATTGGCTCCTTAATCACAGCGAAACTATCTTTATAAATCGTTAGAGATCTATTGGAAGATACTTGTTGGGAAAGCACCAAACTAAATGATAAAAGTATAAAAATTATTTTTTTCATTTTAATACCTCAATATTAGAAAGAATTTTTGTTCTTTCAACAAGAAAATCGTTTAGTTTATTTTTTTCACCTTTAACAATATTTTCAGGAGCTTTACTTATAAACTCTTTATTAGATAACTTACTCTCAGTCGATGAAATGAGTATGTCTAGTTCATTTAATCTTTTATTTAGCTTTTGAAGTTCTTCCTCCATATTTACTAAATCCCCTAATGGAATATATAACTCTGTCGATTTACATACAGCTACTGCAGAGTTTTCTGGCTTTTCTTTTTTTGAACTCAAATTAAAATTTTCAGTATTTGATAAAGATTTAATTAAGTTAATTTGAGGCTTTAATTTTATCTTAATTAATTCATTTTTTGCATGAGCTATAACATCAATTTTTTTAGATGGTGGCACATTTAATTCAGATCGAATAGTTCTAATAGAAGTAACTATTTCTTTAAAATCTAATATTTCATCTTTGTTATGACTTATATCGATATTAATAGCTTTAGGCCAAGATGATATAATAATATCTTCCTCTTTATTATCTTTAAGGTGATTCCAAATCTCTTCAGATATAAATGGTGCAATTGGATGCAATAATAATACGACTTTCTTAATTATTTTTTTTGAAATATTAAAAGAATTGCTTTTTGAAATAATATCACCATCTCTAAATCTGTGTTTTACAATTTCTATGTACCAATTACAAAACTCATTCCATGTAAAATCATAAATCTTTTTTATTGCTTCGTTAAACTGATATTTATCAAAGTATTTATTGACTTCATTAACTGTTTCATCAAGTGAATCAAGAATCCATATATCAAAATTATCTAATTTTTCAACATTGATCTCATCTGAAAATGAATCTTCATGATTTAGCATAATGAACCTGCTAGCATTCCAAATCTTGGTCATAAAATTTCTTCCTACTTCAATTCCATTCTCTGAAAAATATACATCGGAACCCTGTGGTGACATCAACATTATGGAAAACCTAGTTGCATCAGTACCATATTTTTCAAATAATGTTATTGGGTCAGGCGAATTTCCTAAGGACTTACTTAATTTTCTACCCTTATCATCTCTCAAAATACTCGTGAAATAAACATCTTTGAATGGCAAATCACCCATAAACTCATATCCTGACATAATCATTCTTGCCACCCAAAAGAAAATTATATCTGGTCCAGTAACTAGTGCATTAGTAGGAAAATATTTTGTGGTTTTTACTTCAGGCCAACCATGAACTGCAAAAGGCCACAACCATGAACTGAACCATGTATCTAAAACATCATTATCTTGTTCCCAATTTTCTAAATCTGCGGGCGGCGTGGTTGAAACAAACCAATTATCTTGATTAGCTCTATCAGCATCTTTTTTATACCATACAGGTATTTGATGCCCCCAATAAAGTTGTCTACTTATGCACCAATCTTGAATATTATCCATCCAATGATTATAAGTTTTAACCCAATGATTTGGATAAAAATTAATTTCTTTATTTCTAACTGCATTACTTGCTGGCTTAGCTAAATTTTCCATTTTTAAAAACCATTGCTCTGATAAATAATATTCAATTGGTACATTTCCTCTTTCTGAATATCCAACCTTATGAATATAATCCTCTTCTTTTATTAGATGATTTATGTCTTTTAAATCGGAAACAATTTGCTTTCTAGCAGCCTCCCTTGACATTCCTCTATACTTTTCTGGAGCTTTATCGCTTATAGAACTATCTGCATTCATAATATTAATCATTTCAAGATTATGCTTTATTCCTACTTCATAATCATTCAAATCATGGGCAGGTGTAATTTTAACACAGCCTGTTCCAAATTCAGGATCTACCATATCATCTGCTATAATAGGAATACTTCTACCAACTAATGGTAATAATGCTGTCATTCCTATCAATTCTTTATATCTTTTATCGTTAGGATTCACCGCTATTGCTGTATCACCTAACATAGTTTCTGGTCTAGTTGTTGCAATCTCTATGAATGTGTCAGATTCATTAATAGCATACTTAATGTACCATAGATTTCCATTCACCTCTTTAAACATAACTTCTTCATCGCTTAAAGCTGTCTGCGATTTTGGACACCAGTTTACAAGCTTACTTCCCTTGTAAATTAACCCTTTGTTATATAATTGAACGAAAGATTCTAAAACAGCTTTAGAATAATCTTCATCCATAGTAAAACTAGTTTTATCCCAATCACAAGAACACCCTAGTTTTTGAAGTTGATTAATGATGGTGCCACCATATTCTTCTTTCCATTCCCACGCATGTTTTAAAAACTCTTCTCTTGTTAAATCTCTTTTACTAATTCCCTGCTCTTCAAGCATTTTGGTTACTTTTGATTCAGTAGCAATTGACGCATGATCTGTACCAGGAATCCAACATGCATTTTTACCTTCCATTCTAGCTTTTCTTATTAAAATATCTTGAATAGTATTGTTAAGAACATGTCCCATATGAAGCTTTCCAGTGACATTAGGTGGGGGAATTACAATTGTATAATGGTTTTCAGATTCCTGACTTGAAAAATATTTTTTTTCAAGCCAATGTTTATACCATTTACTCTCAATATCTGAAGGGCTATGTTTTTTTTCTAATAACTTCATTTTAAATAATTCTTTAATGTATTAATTAATTCATCAACTTCTACTTGAGTTTTTGCTTCAGCAAAAATTCTAATTATTGGCTCTGTATTTGACATTCTTATATGAATCCATTTATTTGACCAAATAAATTTTATTCCGTCTATCTTATTAATTTCGTTACAATCAAATATAGTTTCAAGACTATCAAAATCAATTTTATCATCAACGCGAATCTTATCTTTTATCATTAAATACTGCGGTATGTTAGAAATCTCATCACTAATTGATTTTCCTGAGAAAGATAATAAACTTAGAATCATAGAAATTGCAACTAATGAATCCCTTCCTAGATGCACTTCTTCAAGGATCACTCCTCCATTTCCTTCTCCACCAATTGGAATATTTAATTCATTCATTTTTTGCACAACATGTGCTTCACCAATTCTAGTTCTTATGGTTTCATTTGCAATACTCTCAAGCATCATTGAGGTTGACAGATTAGTTACAACCATACTTTTTTGATAATTCAAATAATTTTTTACTGCCAGGACCAATGTATACTCTTCGCCAATAGCATTTCCGTTATTTGACACTATTGATAATCTATCTCCATCTGGATCCGTAGCAAATCCAATATCTGCTCCGACATTAATAACTTTTTGCTCTAATTCATTTAAGTTTTCAGCGAGTGGCTCTGGCATTCTAGTAAAATTACCATCTCCACTACAATTCATTGTTACAACTTCGCATCCCAATTGTTCACAAAGCATTGGTAAAATGAATGATCCTGCTCCATTTACACAATCAATAACGACTTTAAACTTCTTTTTTCGAATATTATAAGTATCAATACATTTTGCAGCTAAAACCTTTTCAATATGTTCCTCATTTGCTGTGGAATATTCTGAAACTACTCCAAGTGAATCAGAAAGATCTATTGAAAAATTCTGATCGACTGCTTTAAATAATTCTTCACATTGTTCAGGAGTTAAAAACGTCCCATCTTTTTGCAGAAACTTTAATCCGTTGTACTCAGATGGATTATGACTAGCTGTAATTACAATCCCACCATCAATATGTTTTTTTTCTGTCATAACTTGTATTGTAGGAGTCGTAGCAAGACCACAGTTTTCGACATTAATTCCATTTTTATGAAACGAATCAATTACCCACTGAGAAATTTGCTTCCCTGAAGGTCTGCTATCTCTTCCAATGACACATGATTTTACATTCTGAGTAGTAATAAATGCAGAAATGTACTTGTCAATTAATTTGGGGGTAAAATGATCTTCTGCTATTCCTCTAAGACCGGATGCACTTCTAATTAACATAGTTGTAGATTAGAACTTTTTTGTAAGAATTAAAAGAACATAGTAGTTAATAAAAGAGTAAGGAATGTTTTTATAAAATATTAAATATCATCATCTGAACCAAAAATTCTCATTCTACCTTTTTTAGTTTTACCTTTTTTCTTTTCTTCCTTGGCAGGCTCTTCTTTCTTTTCGGTTCTACCTTTTAAAAGATCATCCATTTTTTTACTTTTTTTAGCAAAAGCAGGATCCCAAGCTACTACCACTCCTACCATTTCTTGATTGGATTCTGGATGCGTAGTTCTCCATTGGTTCATTTTATAAGTTGCAATATTCATAGATGAAGTTTTAGTAGCTATAGATTTTTCCCAAAGCTCTCTACTAAAATATGTATTTGCACCATCAGCATAGTCTTCAAGCTTTTCAATATTACTTAGCATTTCACTTGCTACTAACTCTTCAGCAACAAAATCTTTTATATTTGCTACAGCCATTAACCTAGCTTTACTATAAGCTGTTGATACGGCTGCACTTTGTCTATTAGATGATTTTCTCACCCCTGACTGACCAAATCCCAAAACTATCATTTCACCATTTTCATTGAAAAGGACTTTAGTACCCAAAGAGCTTATTAATTCTTTACCTTTACTATTTTGAAATTTTTCTAAAGATTTGCTTGGGGTACCTTTTGGCAAATAATACATTCCATTGTTTTTCCTTAGAGCTGTGGCAAGATATTGAAATTCTGGAGAATATTTTAAACAAACTGCTACTTGATAGTCGTTATTTCCACTTTCTCCTTCAACGATTCTAACTACCGATACTCCTTTTAACATTCCTCCCACAAGTGACAATACTTCTGAAGCAAATTTTTCACTGTAGACTGCATTTTTTTTGGATTGATTCATTTGTGCAATTTCAACAGGAGAAACTCCAAGTTCTGATAATGCTTTATCAAGATTTTTATCAGCAATCATTTTTGCTTTTTTAATAACAGATGCTTTTTGCACCGCATCAGGATCACTTCCATCAACAAGGTCTTCTATATAAGCAACACTTTTACCGCTAGTGACTTTCTCGCCTGCTATTTTTAAAAATTCCATTTTTGCATTTAATACTGCTTTTGAAAATGCAACATTCCTACTAGCTATAAAACCAGATCTATTGCTTGGAATGGCAGTTGTTGCAGAGCCTATTACATACACAGAACCATCAGAATTTACGTCTCCTAAATTCTTATTCTTTTTACCAAGAGATTTTTCCATACTCTCATAAAGCACTTCTACTGCTAAGGGCTCTATTGATGTTTCCACTTCTTGGGTTTCTTGAACAGCTTCTGATGTTGCTTTATTTGCTTGCTCAGAATCTTGAGCAAATAAAATAGCGCACAATATAATTAAACTTAAAATTTTATTCATAATTTCACCTCTTTTAATACTACATATAATAACATTTCACCATACGGGTCTATAAAAAATCCTATATCTTGTGTTCCTTTGATAAAAGCTACTGAATTTTCAGCAATATATTGATAAAAAGTTTCTTTCATTTCATATTCATCACCATCAATAATCTCTTCAAAAATATATCTTTTTTCAGTGGTAATAGTAGGTGCCTTGCAATATTTGATGAATTCATTTTGTGCTTTTACCTTTCCTAGTCGTTTCATTACTAGTTCAGATTGACCTGTAATGGGTACTCTACCAACACCAACTAAGAAAACTTTTTTATCCAACTCAATTAGTCCTGCTCCTCCCATATTTATTGCATAGTCTTTGGAAACAACATCTAAAATGCTTTGTTTAAAATCTGGTGATAGATTTTGTGCAGAAACACTTCCTAAAAAGACTAGTAGTAATAAAAGTTTTTTAATTGATAGCATTGCTATAAACTACTCTTCCAGATAAACCAACAAACTTACGTGTTGGTTCAATTTTATAACTCTTAATATTTGATAATTCGTCCAAAGTAAGAAAATTCAAGAAATTAATCGTCATTGAAAATTTAGGGTTTATTAGAATCCAATCAGTTCTATAATTTGTACCCCAAATCCAATATTTTGCATATCTGTCATTAACATTCCAAGTCATCCAATTTGTTATGTTATCTACATCAATATATCCATATTTATCATTAAGAGAAAACATAAAGGGGTGGTTTTCAATTCTTTGAGCAGGTGTAATGGGATCCCAATCTCTTTTGGATGTATTTTTTATGTCTGTTAAACCATTCCGCTCGTTTCCCCATTCATCAGTATAACTAAAATAAGTATTATTGTAGCCGTAGTTACGAGCTATCCATGAATAATTTTTTTCAAAGTACCAAGCAGTAGTAAAATTTCTAATTGTAACAACTTCACTATGAGGATACAAGTTATAATAATCCTTAGATGCTCCATTTGAAATTTTAAATTTATATAATTCTTCATCAAAAATTTTTAGTGTACGCCAAATTTCATCAGTTGGATCTTTACCTATAAGTGTAATAGATTTCGTTCTTGTGTACGGAGATGATGTATAAGTTTTACCAACCAATCCTTGTTTTCGATTTTTCCTGGTATTACCGTAAGTATATGTTTTTCCAGGTTGATTAGCTAATACCATATTTAAGTCATAAACATATTTATCTACATCTAAATGCTTAGTTTTTTCTTGACCTGATAAACTTATTGAAATCAAAGTTTCAGCCATATATAACATCGCATTTTCAAAATTTTTATTTTTGGATATTTTTATCTGAAAGGGCACATAATATTTGTTGTTCCATGCGCGGCCTACCCTTTCATTCCATTGCGATTCTTTCTGAATTTTTTTTGGCTCTCCAATGTTAATAATTTCATAATCATAGAATCCAGCTTTAGCCATTTCTTTAACAGTCAAATACATATTATTTAATACTTTTTTCTGATTCACTTCGTTGAAGTTTAAAATCTTAATATTTCGTGCAAATAAGGCTCCAGCTAGCTCTGTTTTCCCTCCCTTACTTTCTACAAAGCTAGTAAGTTTTCCAAGTGATACTGTAGATTTGGTGGTGACATTATAACCGTTCTTTGTTTCAATAGAGGAGACGATAGAATACTCTGTAATGGTTCCTTGCGAAAGTGAAACAATTTCATCTTGAATTAGTTCATCGTTTAAAAACTTGGTATTGGAAGAAATAAATGCTCCATATGCTTGCTCGATGGCATTTCGCAGAGCAGCAGTGGTTGCTTGATCTTTGGTAGGTCCATCTCCTGAGGTAACAATCGAAACAACATCTTGAGCAAAGATGGTGGTGATAAACAGTAATGTGAATAATATTTTTTTCATGATTTTGTTCCTTAATATTTTGGTCTTATTTCAAATCCAGTAACATCTTTAAATAAGTCTTCCTCAAAAAAAATATATGCTTTATATATTGGTTTACACCTTTCATCTATAAGACAAGATAGATCATTTATTACTTTAGGATCTGAATTATGCGCACGACCTAGTTTTAATTCTGATCCTAAAGAAGTAAAATCATTTTTTTTATACTTCATATTTTTTCTTGGTTTTAGAGAAAATAATTGTTGTTTTTTTTCAAAAAATAAGTTGTATTCATTGAATATCTTATTTCTCACAAAAGAATTTATGTGACTATTCTTGACAATGTACTCTGACTGAGGTTTTGGAGCGACATCGAAGAATAAAGAAGTCTCTTGAATGAGTTGTTTAATTGTTGAATTATTTCTTAAATAGAATGTAGAAAAATGTTGTGTTGGATATCTTTTAAGCTCTTGCCAGCTAGTCATTAACCCGACCCCATAAGACATACCAGCAGCAAGAGTACCCATAGCTACCGATTTAGCAAGACTGCCTTCTTTAATTTTTATTTCATCAGTTATAGTTAATTCCCCAACATGGAAACCTGATTTTCCTCTAAACTCTTTCGTTTTTTCATCAATGGAAATATTTTCAAGAAGTTTGATTAAGCCAAAATAAAATTCTTTATAAGTTTCATTTGAGATAATTTTAATTTCTATCGGATAAACCCATGTGTTTTTAGCACTATTAGGACATACATCATAATAAAACCATTTATCTCGAATTTGTGGAGAACACCTTACTGGATCACCTACATCTAATTTATAATCAACCAGTGCGATATTATTATAGGATGCAATATAGTCTTGAACAACTTGATACTCGTTTTTCTCATAAAAGTCTTCTTTTTTTGCATTCATATAGACTACATTTGAATTGACACTGACGGATTGTCCTTTAGATTGACCGAATTGAGCTAGCTTAGTCAAAGAAACTTGTGCAGTCAAAAAAGCAGTGATTCCTTGTTTAGATTCAGCAACACTTATTAAATCATATCCTAAAATATTACCTTGAGCAACGGAGGTAATCTCATCTTGAATCAGTTCATCGTTTAAAAACTTAGTATTGGAAGATAAAAAAGTTCCATATGATTGCTCAATCGCATTGCGCAGAGCTGATTGTACAGCTTGATCTTTGGTAGGTCCATCTCCTGAGACTGTAATTTGAAATGCATCATTATCTTTAGTTTGAGATAGATTATCGAAAGAACTTATACTGCTCGATGTACTTGAACATGCAAGGAAAATTAAAGCACAAAGATAGCAAATAAATACTCTAACACTTGTCATTAACCATGAAATAAAATTAATCTTCATCAAAAGTAAATTACCTATTTCTCTGATACTCGTATATAAATTCAGTTAAATATCGTCTCATTTCATTTTTGGATAATGATGAATTTTTCTCAACATATGGGAATCCAAGATTCATCCAAAGCTCTTGTCCTTTTTGGGTACGGTATATATTACTTTCAATGATATAGTTCCAATTATTATTATTTAACTCTTTTTTGATTTTCTTGAAGCGATCACTGCTAATTCCTGATGCATTTCTTTCTTTATTTTTTCGAAATGAAGTCCATCCAGCGGCATTAGTACTTTTCTTTGGATTGGCATTAAAAAATCCTAAGATTTGAGATTGTAATTCGTCATCGGACATGGGCACTTCAGCAACATCACTTGAACTAACAACCTCGTTTTGAGCCTCTACAATCTTAGGCCTTCCTTTTGGGGTAATTGTATAACTTCCCATTTTACCACTAAATAGATAATCTTGAGAAAATGAATGATTAATCCGTAAGATAAATGCCTGTGAATCTTTTGTCACAAATAGAAAATTTAATACTCCAGCAGGATATAAGAATTCTTCTCTTTTTTTAAATTTATTAACGGATTGAAATGAGCTTGGAATAGTAGTTCCCTTAGTTTTATCACTTATCCAACTTGTTATGTAGGGACCTAGCATGTCATTGCGTTCAATTGTTTTAAAAATGGAGTAATATATTCTTGCTTTATATGCTCCAATATCGTCAATATCGTAGCCAGGACGAGTTCTAGTTAAATAATTATTATCATCCCACTCTCTTACCCAAACCCATCTGTCAGTACTATCTAAAAAAAACTTAGTAAATTGACGAGAAGAGCCTTGGCCCCACCAATATCTACTATTACCATCAGACTTCAAGCTTGGAACTGAGAAAATATTTGCACCTGCTTTTCTATCGCCTCTGTTCGTATATGTTAGGCTTGATAGATTTTGTACATAATCAACAAGAGTCAAGCCGTATTTGCCGCTTGAACCTAATTTCCAATCTCTATTTCCATCTGAAATGTCAGCTTCTAATACATTATCATAAATAATTCCCATGGCATCTCTAAGAAAAATTAAACTTCTTTTAGAACGTAAAGTAATTAGTTGAATTCTAGCAGAATCATGTAATTTCCATTTACCATGACCATCATCAGTCCCTTTATTTAGTGATCTATAACTCGAACTAGAGTCAAGCATATCCTTACCATACGAACCTCTGACAACATAATTCTCATAGTCAATTGTATACCACAAATTAGATCTTCTTTTCTGATCTTTTCCAAGAAGCTTATTTGGTTTAACTATGGAAAAATCATTATAATTTGTTCTGTAAAAAAAGAGAAACGAATAAAATTCACTTTGGGTTTGAAAATAATTTTCAACTTCACTGGATGTCAATTGAGTTTTTTGAATTACGTTTTGAATATATTCTATTACATTTATAAAGTTTTGATTATATGAAACGACAATAGTAAGCTCAGTTTCAAAATTGTTTTTATTTTTTATACTTCTTTTAGGCTCAGCTGTTGCTAATATGTCATAATCAAAAAAACCATTTTTACTTAGTTTTTTAACAGTAGATAAAAAATCTCTAAACACTTTCTCCTCACTAGACCTTTGAACATCTTGCATCTTCATTTGAGCTGCGAAGCCTTGAAGATTGATATCAGCTTTACCTCCCTTATTAACTAAATATGAAACCATCTGACCTAAAGATAAAGTTGCTTCAACAGTAACATTAAATGTTCCATCCGGCTGTTTTAGCTCTGAAACAATATCGTAATTTTGAATATTGCCACTTGAAAGCATTGACACTTCATCTATAACTAATTCATCATTAAGAAATTGTGTATTAGATGATACAAAAGCTCCATATGTTTGTTCAAGCGCATTTCTCAAAGCAGAGTTAATAGCTTCAGTTTTATTAACTCCTTCACCAGATGTTATGAGAGTGACTGTACCCGTCTGAGCGAGGGAAAAAGAAAACATAAGTATAAGTGCAAATTTTTTCATATTATTTATAGTAATTTTTAAAGATTTACCAAAAAAGTACATTAGAAAACATTATAATCAAAAAGTTTGTCATTTTTGTATATTCCTTCTTCAATTAAATTTCCATTAAAGTCATACTCTTTGTAGGGTCCATCTTTTTTACCATTTTTATATGTTTGGCTAAGTCGTAAAGTACCGTCTTCGTCATATTGCTTTTGGAGGCCATCCAACACACCATTTTTGTAATTTAGCTCTGATTGACTTTTTTCATTATCATAATATACTTTTGATATACCATCTAGTTGATCATTTTTAAATGATCTTAACATAGCTAACTGTCCATTATCATTGTAATCTTTTACTTTTCCATGCTTTTTGTTATCAATAAAATTAGCTTCTAATTTTATGGCTCCATTCTCATAATATTGTTTTTGCATCCCATGTTTTAATTCATTTTTATATTCAATTTCACTTTCTTTATTACCGTTAGAAAAAAACTCAGTTATTTTTTTTAAATCTCCTGAATCATATAAAAGATGTGATTTTAGTTTCCCTTTTTCAGTAAAAACAGTTTGAAGACCATTCAGCTCATCATTTTCATAAATATTTACAAAATGTATTTTGCCATTATTATAGTACTTCGTTGTTGAACCAAATCTTTCTCCGTGAATATATTCAATTTCTAATTCTGGTTTACCATCATCATAATATGTTGTATTTAGTCCATTTAACTTACCTAAATGATAGTTAAATTTTTCAATAACAATTTCATTTTTGTTATAAGTGATCCATTCTTGATGCTTAAGCCCTCTCCTTAATTTACCTTGAAATTGTAAATTTCCATTCGGATACAAAGTAAAAACTTCACCTGAATATACTTTTTTTGAATCAATAGAATAGTAAATATTATCTTCTAAAAATAAAGTTTTATTTAAGTCAATTGGCTGCTTCTCAGTACATGAAAATAGAAAAAATAACGATATGAATAGCAATAAGTTTTTCATTTAATAAATATAGAAATGCTATTGAAAAAAAACTAAATAATTAGTTGTTAAACTTTGCTAGTCTAACTGCTCTTCTGATGGTTTGTTTTTTGGCAATTCTCTTTGTAACGCTAGGCTTTTCATAAAAAGCTTTTCTTTTAACGTCTTTAAGTACTCCAGAACGTTCCCATTTCTTTTTGAAACGTCTAAGTGCTCTTTCTAAAGATTCATTGTCTTTTATGTTTACTTCAATCATTGTGCGGAAACTTAGTGATAAAATTCAAAAATGCCAATTAGGATATAATATTATTAGAAATGTCCAGAAATTCATCTATTGTAAGCTGCTCTGGTCTTCTTTGAAAATCAACCTCACACTTATCTCTATTAATGTCCAATGCAGAAAGGGAATTTCTTAACATTTTTCTTCTTTGATTAAAAGCCATACGAACTACCTGACTATAT
>Ga0315315_10000149_pt1 | contig 52104 bp, 39 predicted proteins | sample M140m3416metaG_FD_203699 | JGI IMG/M metagenome (GOLD analysis project Ga0315315, IMG submission 203699) | Ammonia-oxidizing marine archaeal communities from Monterey Bay, California, United States - M1 40m 3416 | ecosystem: Environmental > Aquatic > Marine > Intertidal zone | place: USA...
CTGTGAGGCCGCAGAAAGTGTTCAGGAACTTCATTTAAGTCCAGGTCCTCTATCAAGTGCTCCCCGGACACCAAGCTGTTCCGGGTGACGCGCAATTTTATCGGTGAATACACGCACATCATCAATGATTGGTCGCAGGTCCTGAGTGAGTCGATTGACGTTGTTGGCCGCCTGTGAGAGGTCGTTGTACACCTGTGGGTCACGAACTAGTTTGCCAAGCGTTCCTTGTGACTCGTTGAGAGCCTGGGTGAAGGTGGCTGCTTGCACGAGCACAGTGTCGAGACGATTAATCGCACGATCAATTCCTTGCACCATTGATGCTCCACGTTCGCCCAGTGGTTTTGAAAAGCCTTCGAGGTTTCGAAGGTTGCGATCAGCAGTATCAATGGTCGCACTAATTCCCCCAACAGAATTTCGTAAATCCACAAGCACATCGGGTAAGGTATAGATAGAGTCTTTAAGTTTTTGTCTCGCTTCGGCATCCCCAACAATGTCGTTTACATTGTTCATTGCTGTTGTGAAAGTCTCTAACGCTGCGTCCAATCTTTTCACAGTTTGATCAATCTGAATATCTTCTTTCACAAAGATCTTCTCAATGTTTCCAGAAAGAACTGCAACGGCATCGCTCGCGCGAGTAAGTGACTCTAGTGAGGCGGTGACCTTTGGCTCAAGTGTCGAAAATAGTTCAAGCGGGTCTTTTGAAACAGCACCTTGTAGAATTTCATCAGTTGTTATGCGTTGCCTGGGCGGGGTAGTATTTCCCGCGATAAGCTCAATTTCTGCGTCACCGAGAATGGTACTTGCAACACGTGGTGTCTCATCACGATAGACGGGCACATATGAATCTATTTGGGTGACCACACTTACACCACCGCGTTCATCAAGCATGACAGAATCTACTCGCCCAACAAGAATGCCATTTTTTCGAACCGGTGTTCCGCTTGAAACCCCACGTGCTTCTGTAAAGTTCATTCGGACCGGATAGGTCGATTGTACGAGGCTTGGTAGGTCGCCAAATAAAACGATAAGTATCCCCGCGATAATTGCGGTCGCTAAGACCATTACGCCAACACGAAATTGGATTACTCTCTCATTCATGATCGTTCTCCTGGTCGTTAGCGGTAGCAGAGAAAACAGATTTGTTTTTTGTCTGCTCTTCACGAAGTTCATTGAGGCGCTGCCCGGCCTTGCCTTCAATGAACTGCCGGACTCGTGGGTCGGTAGAGTTGTCTAGTTCTTTCGGTGTGCCAGTGAAAATAATTTGTGACTCATTTTCTTTGAGACGGGAAAGTGGGTAGAGCATTATGATTCGGTCAGCAACTTTATGAGCAGTTGTCATGTCGTGAGTGACAACAACATTCGTTGTTTCTGGTCTCTGATGAACACGTAAAATCAGCTCATTAATGACGTCACTCATGATGGGATCCAGCCCTGTAGTGGGCTCGTCATAAAGGACTAAGTGAGGGTCGAGGGCAAGGGCTCTCGCAAGACCAGCACGTTTCCTCATGCCGCCTGATAGCTCAACAGGTTTTTTTGATAATACGGTGCGCGGCAAGCCAACTTCTGCTACGAGTTCAGTAACAATCTTCGTAATCGTATCCTCATCGAGTTGGGTGTGTTCCCGCAAAGGAAATGCAATATTGTCAGCTATCGTTGCGCTGTCAAAAAGGGCAGCTCCTTGAAAAACAAAACCATATCGTGTGCGGAGGTGAGCAAGTTGCCGCTCTGTCATAGAAGCTAGTGAAGTGTCTTCAAATCGTACGTCACCTACAGATGGTTTTATGAGACCAATCATGGTCTTCAAAAGAACTGTTTTTCCGCATCCACTCTCTCCTAGAATGACAAGAGTTTCACCAGAAGTAAGGTCGAGAGATACATTACGTAATACGTGCTGATTGCCAAATGAAACCGAAAGTGAATCAATAAAAAGCAGAGGGCCTGCGGGCATTGTTTTTTGAGGTGGTGCTTCAATAACAGGGGCATTCATCGGTAATATTTTCTGTAAAACTTTGTTTTTTAAAGAAGGCTTCTCGGGCCATCAGGTCGTATAAAGTCTTGTAAATTGTTGAGTCCAATGCCGAGAAATAGATCAAGTATGAGAATGAGTACGAATGAGTGGACAAACGCATTCGTCGCTGCTCTGCCTACCCCTTGCGCACCATGGTCACAATGAAAGCCGTGGTGACAGCTAACCAAAGCAATAGCGGCGCCAAAGAAGAAGCTTTTGAAAATCCCCATTAAAAAATCAAAGGCATCGATATAAGCACGAGAATTTGCCCAATAATGGTGATAGTCAATACCAAGAATGGCATGTGAGTAGACGTATCCGCCCAGAACGCCCATGAAATCAGCCATGATCGTAAGCGTAGGGATGAGTACCAGGCACCCAAGGAAGCGGGGTACAACGAGATAATAAATTGGATTCGCACCCATGCTTTCAAGAGCATCGATTTGTTCAGTGACCCGCATTGTTCCCAATTCTGCGGCCATGGCACTTCCCACTCGTCCGGCCAACATAGTTGCTGCGAGTACTGGTCCAAGTTCACGAACGAGTGAAAGATTGATTACAGAGCCAAGTCGTGTCTGAAGGCCGAGGGCTTTAAATTGAGCGTAACTTTGTACGGCTAAGACCATGCCGATGAAGAGTCCAGTTAATGCAATGACCGGCAGTGATAAAACTCCGATCTGGTAGAAGCTTGGCATGAGAACATCCCGTCGTTGACGTCGGGCAAATAGCCAACCAACGGTGCGTAAAGCAAAGAGAGTCACATCGCCAATGCCAGCGACCATTGTCACTGCCATGTCTCCAACATCGGCGACTCTATTTGCAAACCAACCGGTGACGTTGTCAGCCGTATTCTCTGGTTGTGATGCGACAGATGGACTCATGAAAACAGACTTTCGCCGCGGTGGCAGCGCTCCTTGTCGATTAAATCGGCTCGAACGATCAGGTACCTTGAGCCGTTTAGGGGAGAGTTACGGTATCTGTAGACTTTTGAGAGAATTCGAAAACTAGAGAACACCGATTCCAGTAATACAAATGGCTCGATGAGCCTGAGATACACTACTTTTTCAGCAGTGAGTGGTGCTAGACAGTATTCAAAAAGATTGGGCCCAGTTTCGACTGAGTGATATTTTTTTCCTGTTCAGAAGGAAGTTAACTTCAATCATTCGAAGAGACCACTGATCAGAGTAAGTGGCCCTTTTGATACAGGACCGTCTTACGAAGGGACAGCCGAGCATGCTTTGTCTGCAAAGCATCGACGTGCTTTAAGAAATTTGGGAGAGGAAATAATTCTTATCTGTGGCTTTTATCCACAGCTTTCTCACAACGACCTTTTTCAACCATCAGGCTCTTTTGAAGATCCTGCAACTACGGGTTCTTCAGTGACAGCTCCTTTGAAAACAAGTTGTTTCTTGCCAGCTACTTCTTTGCAGTCCACTTGAATGGTGTCCTTGCCCTCGAATTCCCCCTTGAGAAGCTCCTCAGAAACAGGATCTTCGATGTAATTTTCAAGAGCACGACGCAGAGGTCGCGCTCCAAAATCGGTATCAGATCCTTTTTTGATCAGGAACTTCTTTGATTCGTCAGTTAACTCCAGCTTGAGGCCACGTTCAAGTAGTCGTTCCCGTACCTTTGCCAGCTCGATATCAATAACTTCCTTAAGATTTTCAATAGTGAGGTGATGGAAAACGATCAAGTCATCCAAGCGATTTAGGAATTCAGGGCGGAAAACCTTTTCGATTCGCTCGTTGACTCGGCCCTTCATGCTCTCATAGCCACTGTCATCTTCTGGTTTCTGAAAACCAAAGGCGGATTCATTTTTAATCGCCTCAGCACCGGCATTCGTCGTCATGATGAGAATCGTGTTTCTAAAGTCAACGTTTCTTCCAAAGGAATCGGTGAGACGCCCCTCTTCCATCACTTGTAGAAGCATGTTGAAAACATCTGGATGAGCTTTTTCAATTTCATCAAGAAGAACAACAGCATACGGCCGCCTACGGATTTTTTCTGTGAGCTGACCACCCTCTTCAAATCCAACGTATCCGGGAGGCGCACCAACAAGGCGACTTACGTTGTGTTTTTCCATATACTCACTCATGTCGATGGATATGAGTGCCTCGTCATCTCCAAACATGAATTCAGCAAGTGCTTTGGCGAGTAGGGTTTTCCCGACACCAGTTGGGCCGGCAAAAACAAAGCAACCAATTGGTCGTTTGGGGTCTTTGAGCCCTGAGCGACTTCGGCGGACTGCTTTGGAAATGCTTTTGATTGCAGCATCTTGCCCGATAACTCGTTTATGAAGCGAGTCTTCCATCTGCATTAATCGCTGACTGTCCTCAGTCGTCATTCGTGTCAATGGAATGCCAGTCATTTTTGAAACAACTTCAGCAACAACTTCCTCATCAACAACGCCATCGGCTTCACGAGATTTTTCTCGCCATTCCTTGGTCATTTGTTGTTTTTTCTTTTTTAACTTGTCAGCCTGATCTCGAAGCGCAGCTGCTTTTTCAAAATCTTGATTAGCAACGGCCTCTTCTTTTTCCTTATTAAGCCGATCTACCTCCGCATCAATTTCCTTGAGGTCCGGCGGGCGAGTCATAGCTTTAAGACGGACTCTTGCTCCTGCTTCATCAATCACATCAATTGCCTTGTCAGGCAGGGCCCGCCCTGTGATATAGCGGCAAGAAAGTTCGACGGACGCTTCGAGTGCGTCATCAGTAATCGAAACTCTATGATGACTTTCATAGCGGTCTCGAAGCCCTTTCAAAATTTCGATTGCTTCTTTTTTCGAAGCGGGCTCTACCATGACGAGTTGAAAGCGTCGGTCGAGCGCAGAATCCTTTTCGATGTATTTGCGGTACTCATCCAGCGTGGTTGCTCCAATACACTGAATTTCACCACGAGCGAGTGCTGGCTTGAGGACGTTTGATGCGTCAATTGCACCTTCTGCTCCTCCAGCACCAACAAGTGTGTGAAGTTCGTCGATAAAAAGAATAGTATTTTTGGCTCGACGAACCTCATTCATGACAGCTTTGATTCTCTCTTCAAACTGCCCTCGGTACTTTGTGCCGGCGACCATCATGGCTAGGTCAAGAACAACAATTCTTCGTTCTGCAAGGAGTTCAGGAATATTACCCTCAATTACTCTTTGAGCAAATCCCTCAACAATGGCAGTTTTTCCAACGCCGGCTTCACCAATGAGTACGGGATTGTTTTTTGTTCGGCGACAGAGGATTTGAATAGCACGTTCTATCTCATGCTCTCGACCGATAACAGGATCAAGTTTGCCTTGCTTGGCGAGTTCGGTGAGGTCTCGGCCAAATGAATCAAGAGCCGGAGTTTTGCTTTTACCACTCTTGGTAGGTGCGTCACTGCCGCCGCCTCCAGCACCAGCCATCTGACGGCCGCCCATACCCGATCGGTCGCCGCCCTCATCCATGCCGTGTCCAAGAAGATTAAGCACCTCTTCGCGAACATCCTCAAGTTTGAGCCCTAGATTCATCAGTACCTGAGCAGCAACACCTTCTTGTTCACGAAGTAACCCAAGCAGGATATGTTCAGTCCCGACATAATTATGGTTAAGGTTCCGAGCTTCTTCCATTGAATATTCAATGACTTTTTTGGCACGTGGTGTCTGCGGCAATTTGCCCATCGTGACCATATCAGGTCCGCTTTGTACGAGTTTTTCCACTTCGAGCCGAATCTTGCGAAGGTCAACATCAAGATTTTTCAATACATTGGCAGCGACACCGCTGCCTTCTTTGATCAAACCAAGCAGGACGTGCTCTGTTCCGATGTATTCGTGATTAAATCGCTGAGCCTCCTGGTTTGCCAGTTGCATTACCTTACGAGCACGATCTGTGAAACGTTCGTACATAAAACTTCCTCTTGTGACTGCTTAACCCGACCTGCACGCTGCCCCTGCCATTCCGGCAGAAACAAAACCTAAATTGTTCTATTTAATGTCCACTGCAAAAACTAAGCCAACCGCTAAAAACAGTTGCTCGAAATTGTTAATTAGTAAAAACTTACCAGTTTATTGTAGGGATAGCTTGCGTTACTGTCTCCTGCACCTCTCAGTTTCACGGAGGTTTGCACAGAAACCGCTCACTGACTCTCAAAAGTTTACGGATGAGACACATTTTCACTGTTCGGCGGAAAAGAATTTGATTGTCCTATGCATACTACGCCTCCACCTGCAGTCCACTTGATTGTCGATCAGGCTGCCTTTTGATGGCTTGGTCCTGGGTGTGATGCTGGAGCCAGTTCACTTTTTATCTCTTCACAATTGGCCTGATTTTTTTGTTTGATAAGCGAGAGTTCGCGATCAATGGCATGCTTCCAAAGCTTTCCAGTATCACTACGAGTAAGTTTTTCGAGAGCTTTTTTTGCTTCTTGAAACCGGCTGACTCTTCGTAAGAGCGTGCAAAGAAGGAGTTGTGCCTCACCATCTGTCGGTGAAAGAGTTAGAATTGTTTGTAGCTTTGTTTCTGCACGTAACCAATCTCTAGCAAGATAAGCGTCCCGAGCATCAACAAATAATTTTTCAGTAACTTCATCACGATAATTTATGAGAGGTTGTGGAAACGTAGATAGTGCTGAGACTGATGATACGGTCCAAATAATAGCGGTGGCAGTCCAGATACCGAATGTCATTTCGAGTTCAATGAAGTCCGTCCAAATCCACGCAGTCATTATGCTGAGATTTAGACAGACCGCAAAGGCGATAGCTAATACAAGGCCAGCCCAACTTCCTCGAAGCCATGCCCAAGGTAAGCCAGGCCAAAGAAGTGTAAGTGAGCGGAGCAATGACACGAACGACGACCCTTTCCAAATCACGATTCAAACTGAAATAGCCTAAGTAGAGTTTAGAGATCAGTTAGACTCAGACCAATGGCGAGTCTAGAGGGAGAAAGCTCAGAAATGAAAGAAATTAAGCCCAAGCGAAACAGTACAGTAGTGGGTATTTGGAGAACACTCGATGCCTCGGCAAATCGCAGTGCTGAGGCAGTCCGTGTTCTAGAAGATATTCTTCGTTTTTGTTTAAACGATGCTTTTCTTTCACAGGAAGCAAAGACGATCCGGCATGAACTTGCAGTTGCTTTTGCAAGGGACGACCTGCGGGCACGAATACGGCTCCGTGATGTTGCCGGCGATGTTGGAGTTCATAACAAGGTTGAAAAGACACCACTTCGGACTGAAATCAAGCATGTCTTCGCTGCAAACGCTGCTCGGGCAAGTCAATCAATCCGCAGCCTCGAGGAATGCAGTCGGTTGGTCGCACCAGCCGTTACTGCAATATTTGAACGCCTGCGATACCGGATATATGCCCTTGAACGCATGGGTGTAGCAAACATCGAAAATCATGAAAATTTGAAGAATATAAATTTGTGTGTCCTGCTCAGCCTTGACCAGTCAGAAGTCGAATTCCAAAGTCTTGTGAACCAACTTCTGGTTGCCGGTGTACGAATGATCCAGTTGCGTGATAAAAAAGCTGAAACCGCACGGCTCTGTCATCGGACGCAAATCACTTTGGAACAAGCCAGAGAGCATGCTATGTCGACGATGGAGGAAAAGTGTATTGTTGTTGTTAATGACCGAGTAGATGTGGCCGTAGCGACGGGTGCGGATGGTGTTCATCTTGGAGAATCAGATTTGCCGGTCCCACTGGCTCGTAAGGTCTGTGGTCATGAGTTTCTTATAGGCCGTACGGCACATTCTGTGCAAGAAGCGAAGCAGGCGGTGTTGGCTGGTGCGGACTATCTCGGAGTCGGGCCTTGTTTTCCAACAAAGACAAAAGAATTTAAAGATTTTGCAACAGATGAATTTCTGCGTGAGGTTTCAGAAGAAATACGCTTGCCAACCTTTGCGATTGGTGGCATCACGTGTGACAACATCGGTCGGCTTCTTCACTTAGGATTCAATCGGTTTGCAGTAGCTAGTTCGATAGCCGATGCAGCAGATCCAGGCGAGGAAGTTCGCCGGATGTGTTCACTCCTATCTGGTCCTACGGAGAATCGGTCACTGGAGACTCCTTGAGTGAACGAGCGACTGATTGTGCGATCTGTGTCTCAACGGAGGGCGAGTACCCAGTCCAAATAGCAAGAACCTTTCGGTCAGGACCAATCAAATATGTCGTAGGATATGCCCTGAAATCGAATGCCTCGGTAAAATTTAAACGCGTTGTTCCTGATGGATCTGCCCATGGAGAGATTTTGATCCCCGTGGACATAAGAAAATCTGCTGTGTCACTACGTAGTTGGTCAAGATCGTCACGTGCTCCGCCACCACACGAAACGGCAATAAGTTGAAACCGTGGTTCACCTGATAATCGTGATGCAAGCCGTGCGAGTCCAGGTAATTCTTGCCGGCAAGGAGGGCACCAGGTGCCCCAGAAATTAAGGAGTGTAATTTTTCCGGTAAGCATGAGTGCTGTGTCACTGGTGTTCAGTGGAACAAGCGAGATTTCTGGAACAATTTTTCCGATATGTTTCTGAGTTTGTTGATTGCGGGTCGGTTCACACCCAATAATTACGAAAAAAGAAAGGATAAAAAGAATTCGTTGGTGTTGTGTAATCGCCATGAGATTCATTGTGGGTGGTGAATGTGTAGACTGGTTAGAGGTAAAGTAATCAAAGGATCTTACGAGTGTATGAAGTTGAACTCAAATTCGATTTGAAAGATGACGAAAACGTCGTGAAGCGACTGGAAAATATGGCAGTTCGTTTCCGAGATAGCATGGAGCAAATTGATCGTTATTTCTCACATCCAATACGTAATTTTGCTCAAACAGACGAGGCTTTACGGCTTCGGCAAGTAGGTGATGAGGTTGAAGTAACTTGGAAAGGTCCACGAGTTGATACATCCACAAAAGTTCGGCAGGAAATCGAATTAGGGGTTATGCCGCAAGGACCAACGGGACAGACGACCGTTGCAGCGTGGACAGAATTACTCGAGTCACTCGGCTTTCATCAGGTTTTTGAGGTCGTTAAGACACGAATTCCGGGACGAGTTCATTGGCATGGAAGTGACGTGGAGGTGGCGATTGATACAGTTGCTGACCTTGGATGTTTTGCCGAATTTGAAATCATCGCCGGAGAAGGTGAAGTGCCACTGGCACGGGATTGTGTCGAGTCATTGGCACGGGAACTTGGTTTGAAAAATCCTGAATCAGCAAGTTATCTCGAACTTCTTCTCAGGAAGCAGGAGGCTCCTCGGTAGGTCTTCAATGACTCTTCGCAGCATACGAATTATTCAGCAATGAGCAGTGCCACTTTCACGAACAATGGTATTTGTTTCATCGAGTAAAAGCACAGCTGGCTTTGCCTCAACGGCCTCCACAGAAGTGTAATAGCCATACGACATGATGGTGAGCCGATCACCAATTTTGCCAAGGTGGGCTGTCGCGCCATTGAGCTCAATCACGCCGCTTCCGGCAGCGCCGTAAATACAATAGGTTTCAAACCGTTCACCATTTGCCAGGTTTCCAACCAATATTTTTTCGTAGGCCTTCAGTCCAACTCGCTCCGCTAAAACCCTATCAATTGTAAGGCTTCCCTCATAATCGACGGATGCACCGGTCACAGCAGCTCGATGAATTTTTGATTTGAGTAAGCAGATGTTCATGGTTTTTTCGGTGTGGACGAAATAGGACGAGAGAAAACGATACAAACAGGTTTTGGAACTTTGAGAATCCGTTTGTTGAAAGATAGTCTGCCTGTTTTAGAATCAATAGTGAAGGCTGTGATGGTTCCGGATGCTTGTCCTGCTGCATAAAGTCGTTTGCCGCCAGGGGCAATGACAAAGTGACGAGGAGTTTGGCAGCGAGTTGGCTCAACACTTTTCAGCGAAAGTTTTCCACTTTGCTCATTGATTCCAAACAGGGCAATGGAGTCATGGCCACGATTCGATACGTAAAGAAACTTACCAGATGGGTGAATGGCGATTTCAGCAGTAGAAAATCCTGTACGTTCTTGTATCGAATCTGGAATAGTGCTGACGGAGTGTATCTTTTGGAGTCTTCCCTCTGCGGCATCAAAGCGAAAAGCAGTGACTGTCATATCGAGTTCATTATTCGCGTAGCCAAAAGGAAGTCGAGGATGAAGTGCGAAGTGTCTTGGTCCGCCTCCGGGTTGCGTTGAAACAGAATTGTGAGGTGTTATCACTGCAGTTGATACATTGAGGTTATGAACAAATACTTTATCGGCACCAAGGTCACAGCTAATGGCAAATTTGCCAGTTGAAGTAGCGTTCATGCTGTGTCCGTGTGGACTTTGTTGACGACTTTTGTTGGGGCCCTTGCCGACGTGTTGAATAAATCCACCAGGCTCATCTTGTTTTGTGGCCACTGGCGATAGAAGGCTTCCGTCATTAGCGATCCCTAAGCAAATAACGCTACCACTCCCATAATTTGCCGCGAGGAGGGACTTGCCTGTTGCGTCAAGTGAAAGATGACAAGGTCCTTTTCCCAGTGACGGTTGATCGCTTTGCTGCGTAAGTTGGCCGCTATGCATGTCAACTTTGAAGCTGATAATGCCGCCAGTTGGTTTGCCATTTAAATCTGCAATTTCTGAGACAGCATAGACAATAGGAAGCGTTGGGTGCACAGCTAGAAATGATGGATTTTTTACTTTGGCTGCCAGCTTTGGTTGGCTTATTTCACCAGTTATTTCATCATACCTAGAAACATAAATTCCATTCCCGCGAGGCGGTTTACCCGTATAGGTGCCAAACCAAACGAAGTGGTCTGCATGAACAAAGCCGGTAGGCCAACAAAATAAAAAAAATGTCAGTAGAGACGACAGGATACGACGTGTCGTCAAAAAAAGTACATGTTTTTGTGAACACATGATGTAATGACTTATTTCAGACATAAAGCAAGGAGGTTTGGGAGCAAAACTCCCACAAGAGTTAGAATAGAAAGGCACGATTCCTGAAAGCCTCTAGTGTAACCACTTTTTATGCGGTTGCTCCTCTTTGAAAATAAGATGATTTCATCCGAAAAAAACCAGATAAAGCATGGCAAAAAGAGCCAATATCATTCTGGAGTGGTTGCTCATGAACCCCGGAACATTGCCTGCCTTGTGACGTATCAGGTAGTAGCTCGTATAGGTTGGATTTTTAAAACGGAGACCGTCATTATGCCGGTCGTTCTGGATACATGTGTTCCCTCTGGTTTGTTGCGAGGTTTTCTTCCAGTGCTGAATCGCATTGGAACAAGCCTGTTTCCATTGTTTGTAGCTCCATTTGTTTCACGAACAAAATCTATCCGGTTGCTTATAGCTGGAACAACAACAGGATTGGCTCTTTGTTTTGCTGTCTTGTCAGTAGCGTGGTCTCGTCTCGCAACAAACCAACCTGTCTTACTTGCGATCACGTTTCTCTGCGTATACGGTGTCTTTTCAGCAATTAATGGTTGTAATCAGCTCCTTGTTGCAACATTGCAAGGTCGGCTGATAACTGCTGGACGTCGGGGACGAGTTTTAGTTTTAAGTGTGACAAGTGGTAGTGTGTTTGCAATCATTGCGGCACTTTTTGCACTTGGGCCGTGGCTCCAAGACCCTCATGGATTTGTGAAAATTTTCGCGGCAACAAGCTTCTTCTTTTTTTTAGCCGCTACAATTCCGGTCTTTTTTAAAGAGCCAGAAAATGTCTTGGCAGAGGAATGTAATAAGACGGCAGTCTCTGTTCGTCAGCATTCATTTTGGAAGTTGTTTTCTGATGACAATGCGCTTGTTCGACTTTCAATAGTGGCAGCATCATTCTCGGCAGCCATAATTCTTTTTCCACATTATCAAGCTTTTGCACGCGAACGGTTTGGGGTTGCCAGTCATTCATTGCTGACATGGATTATCGTACAAAATATCGCAACAGGTCTTGCAAGTCTCGTGGTTGGACCACTTGCTGATCACCGGGGGAATCGTGTTGTTCTTATTGGACTTCTTGGCTGCTGTGCAGGAACACCACTTTTTGTAGCTGGCCTTTCAATGTGTTCACTACCGAGTGGTATCCAGTTGTTTTGGTTGGCATACGTGCCACTCGGATTAAACCCCATCATGCTCCGAATCATTAGTAATTATGCACTTGAGCTTGCTCCAACAGTCACGCTCCAGCCGCGATATGTCAGCCTTGTAGGAGGTGCATTGGCAATTCCATTTATCCTCTCTCCTTTCGTTGGATGGGGCATCGATGTACTCGGAGGTGTCCCGTTTTTTATTGCTGGTGCAATCTTCATTGCCTTTGGCACACTGATTGCCGTTGGGCTCCCGGAACCAAGGAAAAGCCGTTTAAACACCTAGAAATCAAAAAATTGATCTGTAATGTGATCGTGTTACCTGAAATACTCCTGATTCGACTTCGACAAAGCTACTACAAGATATTTCTATGCGAGTTTTTCTTTCTGCTGGTGAACCCTCTGGTGATCATCATGCAGCACTACTTTGTAAATCTATCAAGGAACAGTGTCCTGAGGCTGTGTGTGTCGGGCTTGGTGGGCCAAAAATGGAGAGTGCAGGCTGCGAGCTTCTTGCTGATATGACACACCTGGCAGTGATGTGGTTTTTTCGAGTATTAGCCAAAGTACATTGTTTCGTAGATTTAGCGCGTAGAGCGGAGAGAAACTTTCTTGATGAACGACCAGACGTTTGCGTTCTTGTCGACTTTCCTGGTTTCCATTGGTGGTTAGCGTGGCGTGCAAAACGTCACGGCATCCCCGTTATTTTTTATTGTCCACCTCAGATTTGGGCGTGGGCAAGTTGGCGAATTCATAAAATGCGTCGACTTATTGATCACGTTTTATCAGCACTACCTTTTGAACACGAATGGTTTGTATCACACGGAGTTTCGAGTACATATGTCGGCCATCCTTTTTTTGATGTTCGGCACACTCCTGACAAAAGAGCAAAGCAGATAGGAGAAAATCCTTTGGTGTTACTATTGCCTGGTTCCCGTGGGCAGGAAATAGAAGCAAATCTAAAGAGTCTTCTATTGGCGGCGAAGAAAGTCGACGAGGAAGTCCCGCAGGTAAAGTTTGTTATTGCCGCTCTTCATCAGCGGCATGAAAAGTACATCAGGGAGCAAATGAATGGTCCCTTGAAAGGATGTTATCCAAAACAACTGGTTGTCGAAGCAGGCAAAACAAGTGAAATAATTCCTCAGGCGACGGTTGCTCTTTGTGTGAGTGGTTCAGTTTCACTGGAATTACTCGCGGCACGAGTGCCGTCTGTAATGGTCTTTTCACTTTCAGGCTTTGCTTATGTCATTCAGAGTTGGGCGAGACATTGTAAGTCTTTTACGCTGGTTAATCTTTTGGCAATGCCCGAGCCAATTGGAGCAGTTCATCCAGTGTTTTGGCCACCGCGGCAACCACCTCGTGCAGATCCAAAAATGCTTTATCCGGAATATCTTACAGTCGCAGATCCCTCCTCCCTACTTGCTGACCATGTAAAAGAGTGGCTTACTGATTTAAGGTTATACGAACAGAAAGTGACAGCATTGGAACAACTCGCTAGTGAAGTGGCACAGCCCGGATCAGCATCTCGGGCGACGAAAGTCATACTCGAGATTGCAACACGTGGTCTGTCTCAATCGAATAAGGGCGTGATTCCTTCTGGTCAGCAAACTGAGCAGGCGGCATAATTAAAACATGCTACTTTCTGAGCCACAAGAAACGCCCGCGGACTTTCACTTCCGAATTGGTCAAACTCCAGTCCGAGTGACTGGTTGGTTTTGGCCAGCTGTAGGTCTTTTTGGTTGGGGTACATCTCAGTCACTTGCTGGTGACAATACTCGAATGCTATTGATTTATTTAGCTGTGTGGGTGATTGTTGTTTTTTGTTCCATTCTTGTCCATGAACTTGGTCATGCATTGGCATTTGCTGTATGCGGTCAATCATCACGAATTGTTCTTTATCACTTTGGTGGCCTGGCAGTGCCGACTGGGGTGCCTGCACAGACCCTGAAGAGACCGTCCCGTCGACTTCTCGTTTCAGCTGCTGGTCCATTGGCTCAGCTCTGTCTCGCTGTCATTGTCATTACAGGGCTTATCTTGTGCGGATATAGGGTGCCAGATGCAGGGTTCTTGGGATCAGTACCAATCATTGGTGGTTTTTTAGACGAATCTTCGTCGGCGGGCCAACCTATTCCGACTTTGCTCGGACGGCTCGTTGTGTATCACCTTCTTTTTGTGAATATTGGTTGGGCACTCCTCAATTTATTGCCAGTCCAACCGCTTGATGGTGGGCACGTTGTCTTGGAGAGTTTGAACGTATGTGGTGTTTCTGCTGCTGAACAGATTTCAAATTTCTTTGGTCTTCTGATTGCTGGCACATTGGCTCTCTGGGCATATCAGCATCAGGAAACATACCTGATGTTTCTATTCGGGTTTCTCTGTGTGGGGTGCTATCAAAGACTGGTTGCGAATCGCGCGAGGCTATGGTGAAAGGATAAGTCGTGCAAAGTGGTTCAATATCTTCTGCACGCAGTCAACAACGAGCACTCGTCGTGGCGTTGGGCGCTAGTAATCTTTCGCGAGGGTTATCACGGCTTGTCACGATCTGTCGTCGCTGTACTTCAAAGCCCATTGATCTCTTTGCTGGGGCCGGACATGGTCGTTCGTATGGCGCAAATAGCCGTATTTGGAGTCGTAGGTTACCATCAATTCTTGGGAGCGGTCTTTGGAGATCACTGGATCGGTACTCTGGCCGCGATGCTTTAGCTTGCACTACACGGTTAGCAGTCATTACAGATATCGGAAATGATTTGCTTTATGGATTTTCAGTAGAACAGATAGTTATTTGGATAGAGGAAATTGTCTTTCGTCTTCAGCAGCGGGGGTTTGAAGTTGTTATTACACAATTGCCAATCGAGAGTATTCAGGCTGTAGGATTACTTCGATTTCATGTTCTGAAGTCAATTTTTGTGCCTGGATGTCAGCACTCACTGGAAGCAATCAAAGATCAATCAATACAGCTAAATAATGAAATTAGTTCTTTATCAAAGAGTCATCGTGTCACCATTCTCCGTCAACCAGGCTCTTGGTATGGAATAGATGCGATCCATATAAAACGTTCGTGCCTCAATAAGCTTTGGCAGTGTGTTGGCGATAGCTGGCAAAAAATGTCTCGAGAACAAGATGGGATGCGAGAAGGTGATGGACTTTGTGGCTGGCAAGAATGGTCGCGGATTGGTGCCGCATCTCCTGAGGTGCGATCTTTGGGCGGCCTCATGTTTTTTACGCCGCAACCAGCCCTTCGGTTGGATGACACTACACGAATTTATTTATATTAAAACAGAGTGTTTTTTTGATTCTGGAAGAGTCTTTGCATGCAGAGAAGTGCGACTAGTTAGTTCAAAGTCAATTGGACTTAACTAGTTTACGCTATCAGATTCTTCGGGAATTGAGTGAATTGTCAAATAAGCCCTTTCAAGAAATGGCTCACCTGTTTGGTCACGTGTCTCAACTTCGAGTATTAATTGGTCACAAGGATGTATGTCTGGGATTCCAAGAAGAACTGTTTGTGAATCTTTTAGTAAAGCATCTGCAATAGATACGATATCATGGCCTTTCTGCCCTGGGTGAAGTACTGAAAATTGATCAGAGCCATATTTTTTGGACCAGAGATAATTCCACATCTCAGCATGCCAGTCGTTCGCAAAGGTGGTACTCGCTGGATCGACATCGAAATTAAAATGTAACTCAATTCCTTTGGGTACCACGGTCACTGAATCAAGAAGACGGCACGCTTTGCCGGTATATCGAAGTCGTTGAAAGCACCCATCTTTTCCGTTTGCAGGACCCTGCCATCCGGACAGGCCTGTGCCGTAAAGTTGTCCATCAGCAGGATTCACCCGGAGCCGCATGACACCGGCATCCCACTGATGTGGCAATGTAATAATTGCCCCTTGTGTCTGGTCTTTGATGTCTTGAAGCGAGAGGTAATAAAGCCACCCTTTACCAAACGATGAATGTAAAAGCCGGCCGGAAAGAGGGCCAAATCGTGGATCATCGACCCAAACCTGACCACCACACGAACTGTCAAGCTCCTGCGGCATCCAAATAAATGGTTTATTAAAATCTTCTGGTAGTTCACCGTTATATTGCTCTCGTAGCCACTGATCCTGATCAGCATTGATGGGCATGTTTCCATAAAAACCACCGGGCTCAATAGCTGATATTTTTCCAGCTGGCATCCATGGCCCCTGGTTATCCGAGACAGTGAATCGGCCGTCAGCCAGCCGGCCCATACCGTTTGGTGTGCGTATGCCCCATGCGACAACGTCTGCTTCTCCGCCTTGAGGAGGCACTTTCATAATGGTTCCTGGACGGTGATGATTTGTATGTTGCCCAGCCTTCGCAAGATAAAAATTTCCTTCGTCGTCAACTTGTAGGTTGAAGTTGTAACCATGGAAAACACAAGAGACATCATCATCGTTCCAAAATGATTCAATGAAGTCTGCCTCACCATCGTTGTTGAAGTCATGGAGTCTTTTGAGTCCGTCACGGCACGTGACGTATATTTTCTCATCTACAACCTTGACTCCAAAAGGCTCAAAAAGGCCAGCTGCAAATCGATTCCATCGAACTGTATGGAGGGTGTTGTCAATTCCGGAAACAATATAGACATCACCACCATGTGTTGTGATGACAGCTCGCCCGTCTGGGAAAAAATCAAGGGCACTTGTCCGCATCCAAGTGTTCCATGGATTATGAAATGGAATAGGAATTGTGTCGAGCGCATATCCGTTGAGATCCGCACCTAGGCGTCCACGAAGTTGAATATTTTCAAGCCACCGCCGAGAGTTTCCTTTCAGTTTGGTTGTGAGATCATCAATGTGGTGACCGCCTACTCGAGTGATCTCCTTAAATAGATTTTTATGAGAATTTTTTGCAGAGAGAACTGCAATTTGAATTGTTCTACTTTCCACACCCGCAGGAATTTCAAGCACAAGTCGCCCTTGATCCTGTACTTTCCAGACGAGGTTCTCAGTGTCACCTGTAACATGTGCGGCCACACTGGTTACAGGTGTATCTGGCCGATCATTTTTTAGTCGACTTGCAGCATCCCATTCAAAAAAAAGAGGCTTCAGCAGAGGCTGCTTCTTGCTTGCCAGTGCACGCAATTCATCGACAGACGCGGCCCCTTTGAAAATGCGAACCCATTCGATGTCGCCTTGGAAATCTCCTCCAAAATCACTCGCTGTTGAGCCAATTTTGAGGACGTGTCCATTTACGTAAGGCCGATTGAATCCCTGACGTGTTCCAAGAAGTTTTCCGTCAACAAAGAGCTTTGTTTGATCTTCAGTAATGACCACCGCTGCGACATGCCACTTTCCGTCACGAACATCAGCTTTTCCGCTGAGAGCACCTACCCATCCAATATCAAAAACAACCTCGTCGCCATGAAGGAATAATGTTTTACCATTTGGTTTCCATTTGCCGCTTGAGGGGGCAGATGATATCAGGGTTCCTGCTTCAGTTGTTCGAAATCGGACTATAGCAGTTCTCTTTGGTGTACCTAAATCAAGCACACCTGCTCGTTCTGATTCAACAAAGTACTCCATTTGTGTTGAGCCATCTGTAATAATTGCCGCGCATTCTGAAGCTTTACCTTGCAAGCTTTTTTGAGATATTCCGTCCAATGTGTAGATTCCGGAATCCAAACCCATTGTTTGAAATTGAGCTACAGATAATTCAAGTTGTTGTGTGCCAGGCTCAATGTGGAGAGTGTGCGTGATACAGGGTCCACAATCGGTAGAAGTCTTCTGTGGTGATTCGAGGATAGCTCTTTCTTCGATCTCATATCGCAGGATTACATCATTGTCGTAGAGCGAATATCCATCATATCGCATGAATTTTTCATCAATTGGTCCACGGGGAGGTTTGATGTCATCAGTATTGTCAAAAGACCCAGCATATGCCCACTGCCAGCCGTCGAGACCTGACAGCAGTGTTCCCTCTATCTGGGGCATTTGTTCACCACGCTGACGATAGTGATGCGTTTCACGTAAGTCGAGAAAACCATCTTCCCAGATTCCGACAAGTTTCATGCGGTGCAGATCGTAGCTCGCCGTTGTTGTCTCATCGAGTTTTATTGTCAAAGCGTTATTAACTTGTGTTCCTATCTGAGAACCGAGAGCAGGGCCGAAGTCACGTGGTTTGTACTCAGTATGATCACCGAGGCTCGTGCCTTTTGGTAATTCTGCCAAATAGGCGGCATCAATAGCGTTGTACTGTGGATTACTAGGTTTTATCAGCGCTTCACGTATGTAATGAACCACCTGATATCGCTCTTTTGGTGAAAGATATTGCACTGCCGCCATTAGCCCGCGTCCCTTGGTGAGTGTCATAAACATACTGTACGGATCAGAACCGTTTTTTAGAGGTTCGGTTCCGAAGGCTCGTGCAAGAGGCATTGTTGGTTCGTTACCGTTTGCCCCGTGGCAGTTTTGACAGTGGCTTAGATATATTTTTTTGCCAGATTTAAAGTCCCGGGAGCCAAGGTGTTGAAGAATTCCTGCGTGATCAATTCCGATGGAGTCGTCTTCAATGACGAGTTCTTCTGGTGATGGGCGGAGCTCTAGAGCGCGAGATGGACCACCGTGTACAACTTCGAATACGTATCGCATAAGGTCGTAAAATTCGCCTTCATCTCGAAGGCTATCGACAAGACCAGCTGGCATCATTGACACTGGCAGTTTTTCAACGATATCAATGTCATGTTGTGAAATCACTATGGGATGTAAGAGGTCGACTAATTCACGAAGAACGACCTGCGTATCATTTTGTGATACCACGAGTCCCGTTCGTACTTTCCCATCTGTGGTGACAATAGAAACAGTCTCATAGCCTTCCCGAATGGCTTTCGATGGATTCAGAACAGATTCAATGAGATATGTGTGGTTGGTCGAGGGATTGATATCAGTGAGCTTTGGTCCTAGCGGTGAGGGCGATTGTCCGTCAGAGTGACACTTGATGCAGCCAGCAGTTGATCTATGAAATAAAAGGGCACCACGCATTGGGTCACCACGCATTTTTATTTGGGCAGCAAGGGCCTCATTCGTCTGGTCTAGAAGATGCGTAGTGGGATTTTGGGATAAGGCGTTTTGAGCCCCAGAAATACAAAGGATTGTGATGTAGGCGAAAAGAAGAAGTTTCTGGGCGGAAGGTCGTACCATGGCAATATGCTTTAACCCGGGGTGGTGTATTTCCAGGAAATGTTTTGAGGAGCATCTAGTATTTCTAGGGTGCTCAGATTCGATACGTTTGGTCTTTGGGTGAATCTGCTTTCTGTGAACCAATTAGTTTACTATCTTATGAACTGCATCATTCTTATGAACTGTATTATTTCACGACAAGTGACAAAGTAGCTTTTTGTGGCACGCTTCTAATAATAAAATGTATAAGTGAAATCGCTGATTTCTGACGGTATTAAAAACCCAGTGTCTCTTTGGTATGGCAGGCCCGTGTTTCTTTGGCATGACAGGTATGTGCAATGTCTTCAAACCAAGAGAAGATTAGTACGTGTTCGAATTTTTGGCGGCCGGGAGGAACAAAATGCCGATAGATTTCGTATATAAAGGTTTGGTGTCATAGTCCGTATGTGTTTTGGAAAGTTATCAAAAATGCCAGTTATCAATCTCAAAACTGAAATACCTGGACCTCGTTCGCGGGAGCTCTCAGAAGTAAGGCACGAACATGTTTCCCCAGGGCCGTTTCACACAACTCCTATGATAGCTGCTCATGCTGAGGGGTCTGTGGTTACTGATGTTGATGGGAACACATTTTTAGATTTTTCTAGTGGTATTGGTGTGACAAACCTTGGTCATCGTGATCCAACCGTCATGCAAGCGGTTGCAGAACAAGCTGAAAAATTTGTTCATACAAGTATTAATGTTGTTGCTTACGAAGGATATATTCGGCTGGCAGAACGGCTGAATGCACTCTTACCAGAAGTTTCTCCTTGTAAAACATTTCTTGCAAATTCCGGAGCGGAAGCCGTTGAAAATGCCATAAAGTTTGCACGTGTGAAAACAGGTCGGCAGGCAGTTATTGCTTTTGAGCACGGCTATCATGGCCGCACATATATGGCAATGGCACTCACGGCTAAAGCGCATCCTTATAAAAGTGGTTTTGCTCCGTTTCCAGCGGAGGTTTATCGTGCGCCCTATCCTGATTTTTATCGATGGCCTGGTGTGCAGGGAGACCCTGGAGGGTGTCCTCATGCAACGGAGTGTCCACTCGAGCGATGTTTTTGTCGGGAAATATTTAATTCATTTGCTGAGATAGCACGTGGCCAAATTGGTGAACAGAATGTTGCAGCAGTTATTATCGAGCCTGTTGCTGGCGAAGGTGGGTTTGTGCCGGCACCAGCACCGTTTTTAAAAATGCTTCGTCAGTGGTGTGATGAGCACGGTGTCGTGCTGATTTTTGATGAAGTGCAAACTGGTTTTGGGCGTACAGGTAGTCTTCTTGCTTGTCATCAATTAGATGTCACTCCCGATCTTGTTGTGATGGCAAAAGGTTTAGCCAATGGCCTGCCTCTTTCAGCAGTGACGGGTCGAGCTGAAATTATCGATGCGGTTGGTCTCGGTGGAGTTGGTGGCACGTACTGTGGGAATGCATTGGCATGCGCGGCCGCACTTGCAGTACTCGATCGATTTGAAGACCCGGCAGTTCTTTCGCATGCTCGGACTATTGGAGAGATTCTGCGTCATAGGCTTGAAATTTTCACTGAGCGTTTTCAGCGTATTGGTCAAGCCCGAGGTCTCGGCCCAATGCGTGCTATTGAGCTTGTGTCGGACCCTGTTACGAAACAGCCTGACAAAGCTGCAGCCCAGGCGGTGGTTCGATATGCATACGAACATGGTGTTATTCTCATGGCCTGTGGTACGCATGGAAATGTCCTTCGTTTTCTTGTGCCGTTGACAATACAAGAGGAAGAACTTGATGAAGGACTTACAGTGATTGAGAATGCGCTAGCAAGTCTGCAGTAACATGTCACAAAGCATTCATGAAAGAATGCAAGCCTCGTGATACGGGGCTATGTGAGAAAGTTCTGGGAAAAATGGCTGCCAATGAGTTGGGGGGCGCGACTACTCAATGCTCTTGTCTGGTCAAGTAAAAAAGAGCAAGTAAAAAAGAGTATGTAGAAAAGAGTATGTAGAAAAGTTGTTTGAAGCCGGCATGGTAGGCTCAGGAAACTGATAGTCTACATATCCTCAGTATGGAATTCAGTTTGCGCCCGGAATGGCGTTTTGTTGGGAGGGCATTTTGTTGAATTCGATAAGGGCATTCTTTGTCCTTCTTTTTTTGGTATGTGATGCTGCCGTTGCTGCAGGAACGACACGAAGTGTGAAGCCAAATGTCTTGTTCATAGCTGTTGATGACCTCGCATGTACGCTTGGGTGCTATGGTGATCAGGTTGCGAAGACACCAAATATAGACCGGCTTGCGGCGAGTGGCGTATGTTTTCTTCGGGCATACAACCAGTTGCCGCTTTGCAATCCAACGCGGGCTTCTCTTCTGACTGGCCTACGCCCAGATAAGATCAAGGTATATGATCTGGATAGACATTTTCGCGAAGAACTGCCAGATGTTGTAACTCTTCCGCAGGCATTTCAGCGCGCGGGATATTACGTGGCTCGGGTCGGCAAGATATATCACTACAATGTACCTGCTTCAATCGGAACCAACGGTCTTGATGATCCACCGTCGTGGATGCGTGTTGTTAATCCAAAAGGACGAGACACTGCTGAAGAGCACTTTGTTTTTAATGCAGAGCCGAACAAAAAAATTTCTGCTGCTCTGAGTTGGCTTGCAGCCGAAGGAAGTGATGAAGAACAGACAGACGGCATGATCGCGACAGAGGCTATTCAGCTGATGGCATCAAATGCAGGTAACCCTTTTTTCCTTGCGGTTGGATTTTTTCGTCCACATACACCTTATGTCGCCCCAAAAAAATATTTTGACCTTTATTCCACGGAGAATTTGCAGCTGCCATATGCTCCACAGGACGTTCGTGAAGATATACCAATCGCAGCTTTTGCTCATAATTGTCCGAACCCAGATTATGGACTCGAAAAAGATGTTTTGATTCAGGCCACTCAAGCGTATTACGCCTGTGTTTCTTTTGTTGATGCACAGGTTGGGCGTCTACTCGATGCACTCGACCGATTCGAGCTGGCTAAAAATACAGTCGTCGTTCTGTGGAGTGACCATGGGTACCATCTTGGAGATCATCTTGGAATTTGGCAGAAGCGGACTCTTTTTGAGCAAGCAGCACGGTCGCCGTTGATTATTCGGGCTCCCGGTAAAGTTGGAAATGGTCAGGTTTGTCGACGAGTGGTTGAGTTCATTGACGTCTATCCATCGCTCGCCTCTCTTGCGGATATACAGGCACCAAGCGGCCTGCCCGGTCGTGACCTGAGTTCGCTACTAGTTAATCCACTTACACAATGGGACGGTTACGCAGTGACACAAGTCCTGCGTCCTGCCGATGGGCGTCTGCCACAACCAGTCATGGGTTGTAGCATTCGTGATCATCGTTGGCGATACACGGAGTGGGCAGAGGGAGAAGCCGGTGTTGAGCTTTACGATCATCATGCTGATCCAATGGAATTTGATAATCTCGCAGTTGGTCCAGATTCAGGAAATTCTGATGTAATAGAACGACTCCGCACCCAATTATATAAACGTGCGTCGGGGAAAGTCCCTTCCACCCCATTCCAGCCGAAAAGATTGTGATAACGGGGTTTGTGGTTGGGAAGCATTTGAAGCATCATATTAGTTTTTAGAAACAGGTGGGTAGGTGCAAGGAACATTATTATTATTGAAAGGGGCTTTTATGCGATCTGTATCGGTCATTGCCATCCTCGTGTTTGTAAGCCTCGGCATGGTGAACGCATCCGAGCTACCAAATATTTTGTTGATTGTCACGGACGAGCATAATTTTCGAACACTCGGTTGCTATCGAGATCATTTGCCAAAAGAGCAAGCAGAAATGTGGGGTCCAGGGGTGATTGTCGAAACACCACATATTGATCGTCTTGCAAAAGAGGGCGTGCTTTGCACCCGAGCATATGCGACTGCACCAGTCTGTTCTCCGTGTCGGGCGGCAATGATTACCGGCCTGTACCCGCAAAATACAGGTGTACCAACGAATAACTACAAGCTTCGAACAGATATTCCAACCCTCGCTTCAGTGCTCAATCAATCCGGATATCGCACAGGATTCATTGGGAAATGGCACCTCGGTGGTGAAGGGAAGCCGGAATGGTCTCCTGAGATTGACGGAGGTTTTATTCAAAAAAAATATATGTTTAACAGAGGGCATTGGAAAAAATTTGAATTGACCAAGACAGGTGCAGAGGTGGCTTCCCAAGATAAAAAAGGTGAGCCTTCCTATAGTCTAGATAATGCAGATGTGAAAAGTTTTTCGACAGATTTTCTTACGGATCGCTGTATTGATTTTGTGGGAGGAAAAGAGTCCGAGCCATTTTTAGCAGTGGTGAGTTATCCAGACCCTCATGGTCCGAATACTGTGCGTGCCCCATATAACACGATGTTTGATCACCTGCGTTTTTTACCACCTCGAACGTATGGCCTTAAGGATGTGATTGGGCCGAAGTGGCTGGGTAATGAAAAAGGTCACACAACGTTTCAAGTTGGTCAGATGAGGCAATATTTTGGCATGGTGAAATGTCTTGATGACAACATTGGGCGTTTACTTCATGCTTTGGAGGCAAATGGCAAACTTGATTCAACAATTATTATGATGACATCTGACCACGGAGATCTTTGTTATGAGCACGATCGGCTCAATAAAGGCAACCCGTATGAAGGGTCAGCACGAGTGCCTATGCTGATACGATTCCCAAAGAAGGTTTCTGCCGGTTCAGTCTATAGCCAGCCTTTTGGTACCGTGGATATTACACCCACACTTCTTCATTTGGCTGGTAATGAATATTCAGCGGACACGTTTCAAGGAAGAGACTTGTCAGTTGCACTTCACGATGAAGTTTCTGCGGCGAGTTCTAAGTATACATTTCTTCGTAATGCTGGAACGAAGGCTAGTTGGATTTGTGTAGTTGATTCACGATATAAGCTCATACTTTCGGTGAATGACAGGCCATGGCTTTTCGATAACCAACAGGATCCTGATGAGCTACACAATTTCTTTGGTCGCCCGGGAACCGAAACAGTGACACGTATACTTGCCGAATCTCTTAAGAGCTATTCGGTTGCAAGCGATGATGCATTTGCGAAACAGCCAACGATTGCAAAGTCACTAAATCTTTGTCTGCAGGTGGGCCTCTAGGGGTAGTAGCAAGACATTCATAAATGCTTGAGGGTGTTTAGAATAGCTTGACGTAGTTTGTAAAAACTATAAACCGCGTGCCATTTCTTAAACGTGGAGAAGTTCGATGTATCGATGTGCTTTATTGCTGGCCAGTGTCTTTTCCGTAGTGCTTCTGAGTGATCTTCCAAGTTGCCGTGCTGATCAGCCAAATGTTGTGATGATCAGTATTGATGATTTGAATGACTGGACGGGATTCTTGGGTGGGCATCCAGATGTGTCCACTCCAAACATGGATTCACTTGCATCGCGAGCAAGAAGCTTTACGAATGCGCACTGTGCAGTGCCCGTGTGTTCTCCATCACGCATTAGTGTGATGTCGGGAACTACTCCAACGACGCACGGCAGTTACGAGCTTGGCCCGAGGTATGAGGAGTTACCAGCCCTCCATGACGTGCCGACAATACAACGGTACTTTAAAGATCACGGGTATTACACATTGGCTGGCGGGAAAGTGCTTCATCACGGATTTACCGGGAGGCTCTCCGAGGCAATCGATCAATCACTTGGGAGAAAAAAAAGCCCACGTCCTCGAAAGGCAATGAATCGACCTTCAAGCTGGAGTGGTGCATGGGATTGGGGCCAGTACCCTGATGAAGACACACAAATGGCTGATTGTAAATTGGCACAGAATGCAGCAAACTTTCTCAATAGTGAGTTCAAGAACCCATTCTTCCTCTCAGTGGGTTTTTTTCGGCCACATGTACCTCTCTTTGTGCCACCATGCTGGTTTGAAAAATATGATATTGAGTCGATTCATCTGCCGAATATCCCAAGTTGGGATCTTGATGATGTACCAAAAAACTTTTTGAATATGAATAGTTACGCACTTGCTCCAACGCATGCTGAAGTGTTGAAGTGTGGAAAGCAGAGAGAATTGACACAGGCCTATCTCGCCTCTATCAGTTTTGTTGATGCGTGCGTTGGTCTTGTGGTCGATGCGTTGCAGGCGAGCCAACATGCAAAAAACACGTATGTTGTATTATGGAGTGATCACGGCTTTCACCTCGGTGAAAAAAATCATTGGGCAAAGCGTACCCTTTGGGAAGAGTCGACTCGTGTGCCATTGCTTATCAGTGGACCTGAAATTAGCCCTGATGTGCCGTGTAAACAGTCGGTAAGCCTGATTGACATCTATCCAACGCTTGTCGATTTATGCGGTCTTCCAAGAAATACAAATCTTGAAGGCCTTTCTCTCGTTCCCCAACTCGAGGACCCAAGAACCGTGAGAGAGAAACCGGCGATCACATCCTCATATTTTGGAAATCATGCCATTCGAAGTCGAGATTGGCGACTTATTCTCTACGAGAATGGCGAGGAAGAGTTGTACGATCATCGGAATGATCCTGAGGAATTTCAGAATCTTGCTGATAACCCTCAGTACGAAACGATAAAAAATAGTTTGCGCAGGTGGTTGCCAGAGCAGACGGCAGCAGAATTTAAGAAGAAATCTGAAAGAAATAGATTGCTGGATAAGTAGCTTGGAAAAAATAGATTACTGAAAAAACTATCTCTGTTTCGATGTTTTGATATGTCTGAGATACACGGTGCATTGGTTTGGGGTCAAGGAGTGAGCGACGTTTGAAGTGGCACGGTGAAATACTATGCGTAGGGAAAAAGTTCGGGGTCAAGCTGTTTCAGTAGCTTTCTCAATTGAGGCAAAGCTTCACGAGTTGCAATAACACCTTGTTGTGCAATTGCCGAAGCGTTCTGGAAGTCAGTCAATTGAAAGGCCGAGACATCTGGTTCGATTGTGAAATCAGTGTCTTGAGTACCCATTTTTCGAATGTTTCTATCTTGCGCGGCCCGGACTCGTCCTAATGTTTGGAACATGTTTGGTGTATTCATCTGATCAGTAGGAGTTGTCGGATCATTTCCGGCAAACATATGTCCGATTTTAGCAGCCACATCAACAGCAACAATGAATGTTGCTCCTTGAGTTACTAACACGTCAGCTGGAACGTTGTTGAGGATTCCACCGTCAACAAGCACTCTTCCGTTTTGACAGATTGGCGGTGAAACTCCAGGAAGATTGATGCTCTCAAGAATTGCGCTTGCGGCATCTCCACCTGATCGGTGCACCTGTTCTGCTGCCACAAGGTCAGCAGTGACTGAAGTAAAGGGAATAGAAAGTTGCTCCAGAGTCCAATCGAAAAGATGTGTGCGAAGCATATCATCCCAGCCACCCCCACGAAATTTACCAATCATATACCAGGCATCACCGTAGGGCAGGAACTTATACCGTTTACTTGGCTTTAAATCTTGAGAAAATGTTTCGATAAGCCATGTGCTGTCGTATCCAGCAGCGTACGGAATGCCGGTAAGGGCCCCAGCGCTGGTACCAGAAAGAAAATCTATGGGTATGCCTTCCTCATCCAATACGCTGAGAACTCCAAGATGGGCCATGCCTCGGGCCGCCCCTCCTCCAAGTGCAAACCCAATGGAAGAACCACGGAGATTGCGAATAATCCGTTCAATGCCACTTTTGCGCGTGGTGTGACACGATTGGCCAAATCCATCCCAGTGAATTTTAAAGTCACCACGGCAGATTGAGTGCATGTTTTTCAGAGGGTCAGCAACCTGCTGTGTGCCTCGTAGAATTCGTACAAGTGATATTTTTTTTCGAGCAGCTGGATGGCATTCAGAAAGCTCGAAAAGAAGGCTTTCTGTTTCTTGAGACGTGTTCGAATCGAAGCAACACAAGATTGTATCTGAATCTTGAAGAACCTCATTGAGGTATTCGATGTTTTTGTCGAGTTGAATATCAAGAACACATCGTTCAATAGTTGCCCAGCTAGATGCCTCTGAACGAACTTCATTTGGGTTGCGTAGATTGCCGTGCTTATCAAGAAGGCTAATTGAGCGTTTCGCAGTGACTCGCGTATCCTCACGATCAGAAATAACAGCAACATCCTCACCGAGAGATTGTAAGCGACGAATTAGCGTCGTTGAGAGGTGGCGATATTCTTCAGATGCATGCAAAATGGCAACAAGGCGTGGACGATGTCCGATTCGTTTTGGTGTGAAAGCTTGATGAAGTCGCATGCCAAGAGCACCTAAAAGATTTCGATGCCATCGTGGTACCTGATTGAGTAATTCAATGGCATCTTGTCTCTTGATTGCTAACCCAGTGAGGTTCTGGGTCGTATCGACATTGACAGGATTTTGATCATCATGAAAAAGTCCGAGCAGACCAAATTGGTTACTGCGACCAATCACCTGAATGATATGAGGAACATCGTCCACTCCTGGTATCCAAAGACGCGCTGCTCCACTAATGATGAGCAGAAGATCCATGAATGGATTCTCTTGAGAGTGAAGAGGTGTATCAGCTTCGAATGTAATAAGTGATGCCCGTGAGGCAATCAGGTCGAGCTCTTCGTCTGTGAGTCCATTCGTTGAACGGTGGAGCCTTAGTAGAGTTAATATGTTTGGCAAAGGAGCCATTCGTATCACCTGTTCTAGGGAATGTCCCACAGCCAGCGAAATGTTTATTGAGACTCTATGTTCTGATATCGGCTCCTTACTCGCTAAAGTCCACTGAACGAGGGTAAATTATCAGTTGCTGTTTTTCGTACGCTTCTTTTGAGTCTGCTTGGTAGGAGAAGTGTCTTCTGTGGGAAGAAATGCGGCCAGACGCTGCTTCGTTGGTGCCATCGCCGGATCATCTGCAAGATTTGTGTACTCGTATGGATCCTTAGCATGATCGTATAGTTCTTCACTGCCGTCTGAGTAACGGATATATCGGAATTGTCTATCACGAAGAGCATGATTACGGTAACCGTGGGTAGTAAGTGCAACGTCATTCCAATCAGAATGTGGATCTTTTAGAAGAGTCGCTATGCTGGCACCTTTGGCGTGGTTTGGTGTTGGCACATTCACAAGCTCACAGAGCGTAGGATAAATGCTCAAAAAATCAACGGGTTGATCGCAACGTTCTCCTCCCGTTGTGATACCAGGAGCAAGCCAGATCAAAGGTGATCGTGTAGCTTCTTCCCAGAGAGCGAATTTGCGCCAATGCTGCTTTTCGCCAAGATGCCATCCGTGATCACCCCATAGCACGACAATGGTATTGTCTCGTTCGGGGCTTGTTTCATACGCATCAAGAAGACGGCCAATATTCATGTCAGTGTATGAAATCGTTGCAAGGTATGACTGGACTGCATCTTTCCATCGTCCAGATTGAAGAAACTTCGCATGATCTTTTTCAGGACCAGCCACCTTAATGCCAGCTGCTGGTATATCATCAAGATCATCTTTTTTATGAGGAGGCAATTGAATCGAATCGAGAGGATAGCGTTCATAGTATTTCCTCGGAACCGCCCAAGGTAAGTGGGGCTTGATTAAGCCACAGGCTAGAAAGAATGGTTTGTTTCTTTTTTCTTTTAGCTGCTCAATACAAAAGTCCACTGTGTGCCAGTCGGGTAGGTCTTCATCTTGTAAATCAACGTCAAGCGGCTCGTGGTAGCCTTCATATTTTCTTGGAGCCCTCCCGTTGCTTTGGCCTCGCTGTGTTGGTGGATACTGGTCCCATTCAGAGGCGTAAACGGTTTTGAGGCCACCTGCACTCGAGTGATAGGTTTTGCCCATCGCTGATGTGTAGTACCCATGTTTTTTCAAATGTGCATTAAGATTGAGACCCTCAGCGATATGGTTTTTCCAAGGGTCTGCATTAAGGTAGCAGCCGGAAGAATGTGGTCGAATTCCTGACCATAGTGCCGCTCTTGACGGGCCGCATGCTGGAGCCGCGCAGTGAGCGTTCGTGAAGGAAACACCCATGGCAGCTAAGCGGTCGATGTTTGGTGTTTTGCATTGTGGGTTTCTGCCGGTATAGCCAACCCAATGATTAAGGTCATCGACGGCGATAAAAAGTACGTTTGGCTGTTTTGCCAGCACATTTCCCAAGCCTGTACATGATAGTAAGGCAAGGAACAAAAAAGCGATTTTGAAACGTGGCGAGTAGAGGTTCATCATATACCTACGAATACTTTTAGGATGTTTTTTGAGATGAAAAAATACCGCTTTTTATTCAGAGCGATTTTTGGGACGCCGATGAGTTTCAGATTAAAGACTACAGAAAATATAAGTACAACAGCATAAGATGCCTTCCAGTATCCAAGATTGGCCACATCTTCGGATGATGCAAGAAATCCAAAGATAAAAAAGGAAATGCCGGAAAGAAAACACACAGTTAGGATTTTAATAACGTTTTTGCAGCCTCAAATCTGCGTGCCATGAGCCACGGTATAAAAAAGAATAGACAGACCGCATGCAGCGGGAATCAAGGTGGCAGACATTTTTGCTTTTCTCTCAGTTACTTTTTTTGAGTAAAGCTTCGAGTAAAGGTAGGTCTTGGCTGAATTATTCATTTTCCGGATCCGAATCAGCCTGTTTGTTAAGTTGCTCAATCATCTTCTGGACATCGACTTGGGCTTGGCAAAAAGTATCATCAGGATTTAATGACTCGTCATCTTTCATGGTGCTATCTCGCTTAAGGTCTCGACGAACGAAGCAGTCGGGATTAGTCGCTGGTCACGCGTTTGAAACCCCGGTAAAAATCAAATTCCGCAATCGAATGCGATCGCAGAAAAAAATGAGGTGATGGTCGTAAAAAGTATATACCACAGTCCAGCGTAAATAAGATTTAGTGTTTGGTGTTGTTTTCGATGCATTCTATTTTTGGAGTCCCCCCAATACCAAAAGGCAACTTTGAGGATAGTCACAAATATGATCAGGCAACCGCACGGAACAAAAAATAACATACACCATTCGACACTCCAGTAACGGTATAAAAGTATGTTCTGCCAGCCGAAGAGAATGAGCCCACCAAGAAGACCACCCAAGGTGATATGAGACAGTAGGGGTTTTCGAGGCAGCCAGTGGTATGAAAAAGTACCGATTGTGAAGAAGGTTATGCCGCCGAACCCTTGAAGGATGGCGTTGATCAAGTGACCACAGTACATCAGCGAGATCAGTAACACGGTCCCGAGATTTTGAACGAGAAGGAGGAGTATGATTGCCGAAAGTGGGATCAACCAGTGCCTTTTTGGAGCATCTTTAATATTCTGGAAATAGGAAAATAAAATTCCTGCTATGACCGAGAACCACTGCAACTGCCCAAAAAATAGAATTGACAGTAACAGTGAATTAATCATGATCGCGACTTAAAGTGTCGGCAGAGATGGCATCGGTGGTTTTGACGCATGCCGAGCAGCAAGACCGTTCACAAGATGAACACAAATCGATTCGAGATATGGTCGTGCTTGCGGATCATCAAAATTTGCTGCAGTTTTTCCAGCGTCACCATGCTCACGGATTGGTATCTGGATGGGAACATCACCGAGGAACGGGATATCGATTTCCTTGGCAGTACGTTTCGCACCCCCGGAACCAAAAATGTCATACCGTTTGTTGGTATCTGGGCATGAAAAGAAACTCATATTTTCTACCATCCCGAGTACTGGGATATTAACTTTCTGGAACATTGCAATAGCTTTTGTCGCATCAAGAAGTGCTACATCTTGCGGAGTACAAACGGCAATAGCGCCTGAAAGTGGAAGGACCTGAGAAAGGGTTAATGCAATGTCACCAGTCCCCGGAGGCATGTCGATGATGAGGTAGTCGAGAGGTCCCCAGTTCGTGTCACGGAGCATTTGCTGTATTGCGCCATGTAGCATAGGTCCTCGCCAGATAACCGCTTCACCTGGCGGGACAAGAAATCCCATCGACATTATTGGCATCGTTTCGACGCGTAAGCCAGCAGGCAATTCTTGCTGTGGTTTTCCGGGGTCAAGTTGAGGTGGAATAATTCTACCTTCTTGAATTGCGGGACGACCCTCGAGCCCAACGAGGTGAGGTACACTTGGTCCATAGACGTCGGCATCAAGAATTCCGACTTTGCTTCCAGCTCGGGCCAGGCCGATTGCAAGTGATACCGCTATGGTACTTTTCCCGACGCCTCCTTTACCTGATCCAACAGCAATAACACTTTTTGCCTCGAGGCCAATCTGACCAATTTTACTGGGAGGTCTGTCGTGAGGAGTTATTGTGATCTGAATCTCAGGAACAGTTGGGAAGGCAGTCCTCAGTCGCTCTTCAATTCGGCCGCGATATTGTTGCCAAAGAATAGCCGAATGCGTGGTAAGCCCAACGTTCAACGTAATCTTGTTTTCATGTGCAGTCACTTCACCAATCTGATCCAAATCAGCAAGCGGTCTTCCTGATTCAGGATCAGTCATGTCGGCAAGGCATTCTTGGATATTTTCTGAGGTAGGTGTTTTGTTCATCGAATTCCGTTCTCTATTTCACGCGTGATCATATTGGAGGGAGTTGACGTATTTGTTGTGAATAGTGCCATTGTCTCGGTAACAAGAGTTCCAGAAAGTGTATTACCTGCCTGAAGGGCAGAATTGAAAAGTCTCTGGGGACGAATGGAGATCGAAACAAGTACGATAAGACACACTATCATAGCCAATCCTGATGAAAGCCCACCGTCAGCCTGCACTCCTTTATCAGTGGACTTAAAGTACATGGCAGTAATCAGGCGGAGATAATATGCAGCTGCAATGGCGGCGTTGAGTACTAATACGACGCTCAGTCCGATAAACCAGCCTTTTCGATCCCCAAAAATAGCGTCGCCACTGTCAACGCTGAGAGCTGATGTGAGAAGAGAAAGTTTCCCCCAAAAACCAGCTAGCGGTGGGATGCCGGCAAGACTCAAAAGAAAAGTTGCCAAGCAAAATGCTGCAACAGGATTTGTTGATGATAATCCATTGAGATCGTCAACGGTTTTGATCTCCTCAAGCTGTGGTTGTTCATTAATTGATGTCGACCACTCAGGCCAGCGATGACCTAGATAGGTAAGTCCACCAAAAAAACCAATCGTAGCAACTACATATGTAGCTAAATAAAATAGCGTTGAACCAAGCCCGTTGAGGGCAAGAACTGTTTCTGCGATTGATTCTCCACCAAGCGGTCCCTGTCCAGAGGTTGCCGATGCTGCTAGTGCTGCGAGTCCAACCAGGAGATATCCCGCATGCGCAATAGAGGAGCACGCAAAGAGTCGTCGGAGATTGTTTTGCAGCAAGGCCATGCAGTTTCCGATGGTCATAGTGATGGCAGCAATGACAGCAAGAACTTGCCATGACTGGAGAAGTAGCGTTTCAGCGACCGGTCCAGAATTCTGCTGACTGCCAAGTGGAGGTATGGCTAACGCAATCAACCGAGAAAGCATGACGACACCCGCTATTTTTGGTAACGTCGAAAGTAATGCGGTATTGCTTGTGCTTGTTCCTTCATACACATCCGGAGCATAGAAGTGCATTGGGACGGCAGCCATCCGGAAAGCTGCACCGGCGAATGCCATGCCAAGAGTTACTGGTAAAAGCACTGCAGCCATGCTGATTGTAATTGTGCCAACAGCAATAGAACCCTCAACTATTGGCGCGACTGTGCAGCCTAGTGACTGCAGTTGGTTGCCAATAGCTGGTAACGATGTCGATCCGCCCAGTCCGTAAAGGCAAGCTATAGAGTATAAGAACAATGCAGAGGCAACGAGTGAGAGAAAGAAATATTTTAGGCTGGCTTCTTGACCAGCAGCGTCTGTTCTTTTGAGTGCTAACAAGATGTACGTCGGGATTGAAACAAGTTCAAGCCCGATAAAAAGAAGGACCAGGTCGTTTGCAAGTCCAACTAGAGAAAGACCGGCTAAGAGAATTAAAAAGGTTCCGGCTTCTTCACCTGTGGCACGTCGTCTTTGCTCTGCGTCATTATCTTGAATTGCTGCCTTCCAGTAGTCTCCAGACTGGACAAGAGCGAGCATAAGACCGGCCGTGTATGTTAGAAGACGTATATAGAAAGAGAATCCATCAATTGTGATTGGTCCTGACGAAATGGTGGCACCGCTCTCTGGCTGATTACCTGTAAGCGAAATGGCTATACCAAGGCCGGTGATCGCTATCAGCCATCCTGCTTGAAAACCACTAAAAGCAGCAGCAAGATAAGCAATGATTGCTGCTAGAAATAATGTTATTTCAGGCGACAGTAATTGGAAAGTTTCAAACGACGTTGTCATTATTGCTTCACGGGAATCTATTTTTGAGAAGTTAGAAATATCTTGGGTAAATCTATTTGAGAATCACCCTTGTTTTGTTTTGTAATCATTTCGGTATCAAAAGAACCGTTGTATGGCCGCATATTACGGTTGAAAGCATTGCTTGATGCGAATGTCATTGCACGAATGGACTGAGAAGGTGGTGCGAGAAATTTCGCGGGTGTAATCCCAATCCAGAGAATAAATATCACAAGTGGTGAAAGCGCTGCGATCTCATGCCATCGTAAGTCAAGCGAGGTCTGTGATTGATTGGTCAAGTGAGATGGTGGCAGTCTGGAATTCCCAAAGAAAACACGTTCTACAGCCCAGAGCATGTACCACGCGCCCAGCACTACACCGACAACACCCATCAGGGCAAACATTAAATAGCCTTGCTGGAGTTCCGGAGAGACGCCTGTCCAGGCTCTTTGAAAAGAGCCGGCAAGTATCAAAAACTCTCCAACAAAACCGTTAAGTCCAGGAAGGCCAATACTCGAGAAAGTGAACACCATGAAAAGTGTTGTCAGCCAAGGTGCCTTTTTTGCGACACCACCAAGACTCTGAATCGAACGTGTATGAAATCGTTCATAAAGCATCCCAACTACCGCAAAGAGACCGGCAGAAGAGAGTCCGTGATTAATAAGTTGGAGATTGGCTCCTTCAATTGCAACTGGCTCAAGGGCAAAGAGACCCATGACAACATAGCCCATATGGCTGACCGATGAGTACGCTATGAGTCGTTTTAAATCATGTTGAACAAGAGCAACGAGAGCTCCATAGATAATGCCAAAGGCACCCAGGGCAAAGAGCCATGGTGCAGCAACAGCCGTGGCTTCCGGAAGCATCGGCATGGAAAATCGGAGGAATCCATAAATGCCAATTTTGAGCAAGACACCTGCGAGGTCAACACTGCCACCAGTTGGAGCCTCGACATGAGCAAGTGGAAGCCATGTGTGAAATGGAAAGATCGGAACTTTTATGGCAAAGCCAATGAGTAACGCAAGAAATACAAGCCATTGCAAATATCCACCGTCAGCATCCATAGGGAGAGGATGTGCACTCAGGCCAGTAGTGAGCATACTGATATCAAATGTCACGCTGCCTGTGTGAGTCGCATTCCACAAAACAATGGTCATGAGGCCAAGAAATGCTACGACGCTTCCCGCAAGGGTATAGATGAAAAATGTCAGCGCGGCTTTCCGTCGCTCATCATGTCCCCAAATGCCGATAAGGAAAAATAGTGGCACGAGCGTGAACTCAAAGAAAACATAAAATAAAATAATGTCACGGGCAACGAAAACTCCAAGCATCGCTGCTTCCAGTAGCAATAGAAGCATGTAAAATCCTGCAACTCGCTCAGTCACTGCTTCCCAACTCACAAAAATTGCAGTGACAGAGAGAAGTGCAGATAATCCAAAAAGCCACAGTGATAGGCCATCGAGTCCAATCGATAGGCGAATGTCAAACATGCCCCCTGTAAGCCAGGGGAGAGATGCCATCGCAAAAACTTCGTTGTTTGAGGCTTCGCCACTCATAAGATATCGCAGAATGAGCCAGCCTGTGGCTATAAGTGTTAAGACTGCTGTGGTTGCAGCACTCGTTCGCACTGCATCAAGTCCACGGCTTGAGATAAGCCAGATAGTGCCAGCACCTACCAGAGGCATGAGGAGAACTAATAGTAGATGTGTTGACGGGGAGAGCAAATTCATGGAATTATCAAAACAGAAGAAGAAGCAGGGGATCTTTTGTGGACAAGATAGTAATCACAGCCGCCACGCTAAAAGCACAATAATTGCGAGAACACCAATAACGCTGGCAAGAGCATAGCGTTGAAGCAGTCCTGATTGGAGACGACGCGTGACACCACCGAGTGTCAACGGCAGATGAGCAATGAGTTCTACAAAACGTTCGATACAATGTTTTTCAAAAAGGGCAGCAATAAACGAGATGGCTTTGATCGGTTTTATAATGATGGCAATATAAAATTGATCGATAAACATGTGATGCTCTAAAAACGACCTTAATGGTCCGAGCCAACGTTCGAGTTGGGGGCCATCACTACGACGCCCAAGATGACCAACTGCTGCAATGACAACGCCAAGGGCTGCCGCAAGCGTACCCTGAATAGCAAGATCCCAGTGGAAGACAGAGGCAGTAGCAGTACTCACAACAGATGGTGCAGTAAAAGAAGGTGTTGCTGCCAAAAAGTGAGCAAGTCCTTCTGTGGCGAAAAGGATGAAACCGATGAAGATCGCAGGGATTGCCAAGACTATTAGTGGCGTTGTCATGGCTGACGGCGATTCGTGTGCGTGGTCACCAGCTTCTTCAGGAACTCGAAGCGGGCCGGTAAATGTCATGAACACGGCTCGAAACGTATAGAAGGCTGTGAGGCCAGCTGTCACAAGCGCCATCCAGAAAAGAGTGCGCCACACGATAGGCTGATTGAGTGCATCAAGGCCAACAGTTTCTGGCGTACGTGTGCCCTTAAGGTTTTCTCCATAGCTGGAAAATTCTCGGTATCCGACATTATGTATCGTGTTACCACGAGAATGCGGTGATGGCATGTTTGGAATTGTTGCATGGTGCTGATCGTTTACGCTGTGGTGGACATCCGGCCAACCTTTTGAGTGAAGTGAGGTAAGTATTTCATCCTTGCTAAAAAAACCAGCGAATGGTGCAATTCCTGCAAGTGCAAGACTTCCAATGAGAAATGTGATTGCTGTTACAGGCATAAGTTTTCGGAGTCCACCGAATCGCCGCATGTCAATCACCCCGCCCATTGAGTGCATGACAGACCCAGCACCGAGAAAAAGAAGAGCTTTGAAGAAAGCATGGGTAAGCAAGTGAAAAATTGCAGCAGTAAATCCGAGTAGCGTACCGGTGCCTAGGCACGCAAACATATACCCAAGCTGGCTTATTGTGGAATAAGCAAGTACTCGTTTCAGATCGTTTTGAACAGTTCCGATGAGAGCAGCAACAAGTGCAGTCGTGGTTCCAACAATCGAGACCATAACCAGTGCACCGGGGCATGCCATATAAAGTGGTGCACAACGAGCAATAAGATACACACCGGCTGTAACCATTGTGGCAGCATGGATAAGAGCGCTTGCAGGAGTAGGGCCTTCCATAGCGTCAGGTAACCAGACATGGAGCGGTAATTGAGCGCTTTTTCCGCAGGCTGCCAGTAATAAAAGAAGACAAATTGCTGTCCCTACAATTCCACTAACGTATCCGCCAATATCAGCGAGACGAGTCTGGCCAAGAATACCTGGCAGAATCGTGCCTTCGGAAGAAAACGTGTCATGAAAATCAAGGGTCCCGTAGGTGAGCCAGAGCAGGAATACAGCAACTGCGAGACCGAAGTCACCGATTCGATTCACAAGAAATGCTTTTTTAGCAGCCTTGGCTGCTGCTGGTTTTTGAAACCAGAAGCCAATAAGTAAGTAGCTACAAACGCCAACCGCCTCCCAGAAGACATACACAAGGAGGAAATTACTTGCGGCTACGAGCATTGACATTGAGAAGACAAACATGGCTACAAGCGCGAAGAATCTTGGGTATCCAGGGTCACCATGCATGTATCCAATTGAATAGATGGCAACGAGAAGTCCAATGCTCGTAATAATCGTGAGCATTGTTGCCGTTAGTGGATCGAGTCGCATCGTAATTGAAATTGAAAATGGACGAGCGCTGTAGGCATCATCACCGACAGCAACTCCGGGCACTGCAGCCTGTGAATCAATAGCTGGTAGATATGCGTTATCGATAGTCGCCCATTGCCAGAGCGTCGTGGTTATATCAATAGGACGCGGTGTTTCTGCACTACCTCGACTGCGGACAGTGAGAACAAGAAGAGCCAATGCAACGACGGCTGCTGCGGCTAGGCCTATGACCGCAGGTAAATGTGCTCGGTGTTCAAGCCTTCGCCCACAAACAATAGTGGCAATCGCTGCCAGAAGAGGCAGTAATGGGATTAAGATAAGAAGGAAAGACGGGCTCATGTTGACACATGTGGAGAGGAATAACGGATATCAAACATGATCACGTTGTGCTGCGGCTTGTTCATCAGGAGGTGGTGATCTACCAGCTGGAGTTAGGCGTGGAAAATTCGGTAGTGAAGTATCAAGTGAAGGGATCTCGTGGTCGATACTTCGGTCGATCGTGGCTTCACGAAGCGTTTGCCAAGCTGTGGAATCAAGCCGACCAGTTCGAGTAAATGCTTGGAGGACAAAGACTAATGCAATAGCTGCCTCACACGCTGCAACGGAAAGCACGAAAACTACGAGGACATGTCCACCGAAGTCGCCGTGATAGCGGCTCCAGGCTACAAGACTGACCGAGATACCTTGAAGCATGAGTTCCGCTGAAAGAAACATGACAATTAAGTTGCGTCTTGAAAGAATTCCAATAAGTCCGAGGCTAAATAAAATTGCTCCAACCATTAATCCATTTTGGAGAAGCGCAAGGGCGGCGCCAAATAGTATGGTGAATGTCATATCTGGCTCCCTTCTTGCAACGAGGATGCCTCAGTTTGGCTGCCCTCGAGGCCATTGGAAACGATTGCAATGGCTCCAATTAAAGCTACAAGCAAAAGAATGCCTACGGCCTCAACGGCGACGAGATGGTGCCCGAAGAGTTCACCACCAAGCCGTGCCACTTGATCGGAAGCCAAAAGATCTATGCTCTCATTTGGTGTTTGGTTTACAGCGGTGCCACCGAGCGCAGCTGCCCTTGAGGGAGGACGGCAGCACAAAGGTTCTTCGGCAGACAGCCGCCCAATGGAAAGTGATAGAAGTCCAAGGAGGACGGCCCCAGCTACTGTCGAAAGCATCGGCTCGTTGGTAATTCGGTCTGATGTTGTGAGGCCAGTTGGTTGAGCTAGCATTAAAACGAAAAGAAACATTACTAAAATAGCACCCGCATATACGACTATTGTTGCAACGCCAAGAAATTGAGCGCCCAAGACAAGAAGCACCCCAGACACACCTGCCAAGCAAAGAGCAAACCAGATTGCTGCGTAGACAGGAGAGCGGCATGTTATCGTTGCAGCAGCACTGACCACAGCAACTAGTGAAACCATAAGGAAAGTAGCTTCTTCTCCAAGGTTTCCAAGTCGTTGACCTGTCAGGATAAAGAGACTGAGAGTTACGAGACCAAGAAGCCAGCCAAGGCGTCGCGCCGTCTTACTACTCCGGCCGGATTTTGGAAGTAGCAAGTAAAGGCTGACTGCAAGACACGTAACAGCCACTGCAAGCAGGATACCTGGAGCAATGAAATCAAAGCTGGCAGTTTCGGGAAATAATGCATTCCAGGGGATCACAATGTTCCCCCTAGGTCTGCGGATTTCATTGGTTCAGCATCTTTTGTCATGTCGTACACACTAAGTAGCTTCTCTTTGTCAAAAACCATTTCTTCACGACTCTTCCCTGTAAGGTCGAGAAGACTTGTAAGTTCAATAGCATCAACAGGGCATGCCTCTTCACACATGCCACAAAAAATACAGCGGAGTTCATCAATTTGAAAGCTTTCAGGATACTTTTCACGGTCTTCCCACGGGCTTTCAGTTGCGACGATATCTATGCAGTGTGCAGGGCATGCCGTGGCACAAAGAAAACATGCAACACATTTCACGCGGTCATTCTCATCTCGATTGAGTCGATGAACACCTCGGTAGATGAGTGGATTGCCGATAGTGGGACGTTGTTCTGGAAAGCTCACCGTGTTTTTCTTGCTAATAAGATGACGACCCGTGGTAGCAAGTCCTTGGATAAAAAGTGGTAAGTAAAGCCGCTCTGCAAGACCGAGTGGTTTTTCATCAATCCATGTAATTCCAGGATCAGACGGTTTCATATTACACCTCCACCAGATCAGGTGATTGTTTTTTAACAGAAGAATTTTGAAGATTCTGCTTTTGAGTAAATGAGTTGGGTGTACGGATTGGTCTGTTGTCCGTTGCTGAAGGAGTGAGTAGGCCAGCGCAAATCCATCCTCCAAAAAAGATAAGCCAAGGCCCTCCAATTGTAAAAAAGGCCGCAAGGCCAGTGCCAAGAGTAAATTCAAGAGTAGTTCGGAACTCCTCTATAGTTGCAACAACAACAAGATTCAGTAGTCCAAGGGGCAGCATGACTTTCCATGCGAGATTCATGAGTTGATCAAATCGGAAACGGGGCCAACTCCAGCGGACCACCATGAAGAAAAGAATCACAGCAAATATTTTGGCGGAAAGAATGCCGAACCTCAAAAAGGCACCAAGCCAGGTGACTTCTTGAGTACTCCCAGTGATTCCCCAGAAGTGCCATCCTCCTAGAAACATAATCACGATGAGAAAAGCAGCTGTAACCATATGAAGAAATTCAGAAACGAGGAAAAGGAGTAGCTTAATTCCAGCATATTCTGTGTGGTACCCACCGACTAATTCTTGCTCAGCTTCAGGAAGGTCAAAAGGTAACCGAGCAGCTTCAGCAAAACTTGCAATAAGGAAGACAACAAATCCAAGTGGTTGAGCAAATGCGTACCAGAGACCGGTCTCCGCTTGTCTGGTCATAATAATATCAAGCCGTAAAGAACCGGCTGAGAGAACTACGCCCAGTAATCCTAACCCGAGCGGGATTTCGTAGGCAATCAGTTGGGCACTGCTTCGTAGGCCACCAAGAAACCCGTATTTATTGTTGCTCGCCCAACCTCCGAGAAGAACACCATAAATGGCGATACTCGAGAGCGCAAAAACCCAGAGAACACCAACATCAAGTCCGGGGGCGACCAGAAACGGTACTGGATCTGGAAGGCCGGGAATATTGAGTGGTGGGAGCACGCTGCCAAAAGGTATTGCAGCAAAAATAGCCAGGGAGGCAGTCAAAAGAACTAATGGAGCAGCGTTATACAGAACTTTATCGACATGACTAGGTGTGAAATCCTCTTTGAAAATGATTTTTAGACCATCTGCAAGTGGTTGCCCCAATCCGAAGAGACGAATCTTCGTCAATGGAATGCCAACTCGATTTGGGCCTCGTCGGTCCTGAACCCAAGCAGCAATCCATCTCTCAACCAGAACTAAATACGCAGCAGCTGTCATGAGCCCACCGATAAGGAGACCAATTTTCACAAGTGCAGCAAGAGTTTCTGGTGTTGGAAGGAGTCCGGTCATAGATTCTTTTTAAGGGGGTAGTGCTTGATGGTCTGCTGTTCGTGAGTTTATATTCCTGTGACCTGCTGCAACCTTAGGTCTACGCCAAGAGACGGCATGTCACCTGAAAGGGCTGCAAACCCGACTGAGTTTTTAGCTATTGTTTCCCGAATGCTCTCGGGATCATAAAGGCCCTGTCGCCCAAGAAGGCTCCAGAATACTCGGCCCTCGGGCCAGACCCCAGCTGGAGGCCGGATAGCTTGTTCAAAAGTCTGCGCCCTATGCCCACAATTCACCCAGGTGCCATTACGCTCCGCGAATCCGGCAGCTGGCAAGCACCACGTAGCACGTTTAGATAGAGGAGAATGAAACAAGTCTTGAACTACAAGGCAGTTCATATTGTCAAAAATAGCCGCGGACTCTTCATCACACCATGATGTCTCAGGTGTTGGATAACCGGCTGTAATCCATGCGGACTGGACGGCTTCTGTTCGTATCTGCTCAAGAAATTCTTCCCATCCAGGGACGGTACCGTTTTCAGTGAGAGCGTTGAACATACTTAGTATCATTTCAATACCGATACGATTCGGAGACTTCTCTCCGCGGATCGTGAATCCTCCGGGAAAGGATTCGTCATGACCGGTTGATGGCACATGGCCCATCGCGAGATATGCGTCCGGATCAATTGCTCGTGCGACGGCACAAAGCATCCAAGCTTCTTCTATTGTGAGCATAGGCGAGACAGCAACGCCTAGTCGCCCCGCATCATTTAGGTCCTTTGAAAGTTGGCCGAGAGCAGAAGTCCATTCAACAGTGTTCCAATGTGCATGATTGCGGTGGCTTACTTCCACAATTCGTGTTGCATCATGAAGATGATGCCATCCATACCGGCCCTCATCACACATCCACCATTTGTTTATATGCGGATTTTCTCTTGGCTTGAGTCGGTACACGGTGTCTTGGTTATGTTCTGTCACTATCGAACAACCTGTTGCACAACCACCACAGACATTTTCTGTTTTCTTTAAAAACCAGACTCTCTGTTGATATAAAAAATCTTTGTCACCCAAAGCCCCAACTGGACACAGGTCGACAACATTTCCAGATAGTTTGTTGTCTAGAGGAAAGCCAGGGAAGGTATCTATTTCTTCTTTCGCCCCTCGAGCAGAGACCATAAGCTCTGCTGTACCAGATACCTCTCTCGTGAAGCGGACGCACCGAGTGCACATGATGCAGCGGTCGACGAAGAGCGTTACCGTCGGTCCAACATCTCGTCGGCGGCTACTGAATGCATGAATGTCAGCCCGCCGTTCGCTCTGTCCGTGTTCAAAGTGATAGTCCTGAAGAAGGCACTCGCCAGCCTTGTCACAAATTGGACAGTCGATCGGATGATCGATAAGGAGGGCTTCTTCGACGCGGGCACGGCTTTCACGCACAACCTCACTGTTGGTGACGATAACAGTCCCATCTTTAGCGGGCGTTTGGCACCCGGGTACAAGCTTTGGGACCATTGAGACGTCACCGGTTTCAGTGTTTCGGGTCCCTGTCTGAATAAGGCACATGCGGCAACTGGCGACAACAGAAAGTCCTGGATGCCAACAGTAGTGTGGAATCTCCACACCTGCGCGGCGGGCGACTTCAATGCAGTTGAGCCGTTCATCCGCATCGATTTCGATTTCTTGACCGTCAACAAGGACTGTAGGCATAGTTGAATAGGTAGCAGTATAGAATTAGTGAGTGGTGACTATCGGCAATGCAGGAACAGGATCGGTTTCCATGTAGCCAGTCGGATTCGTTTGTTTGATGTAGTTTTCAAATTCATCTCGAAATTTTGTGATGGAATTCTTGATTGGCCAGGCGGCTCCGTCGGCAAGACCACAGATTGTTGACCCTGGCATCATTCCCATGGTGTCCCCAATTTCTACAAGGAGATCGAGATCACGTAATCTACCCTTTCCAGCTCGGATTCGCTCAAGCATCCGGAGTGACCAGTTAGTTCCTTCTCGGCAGGGAGTGCACTGACCGCAGGACTCGTGTGCAAAAAAGCGACATGAATTATGTAGGAAGTCGACAATGCTGACGGTGTCATCGATGACGACAACAGCTGCCGTTCCTAGCCCAAGGCAACCAACCGTTCCCGGACCAGTGAAATCTAGTGGCGTGTCAAGTTCATCTTCAGTCATCAAACCCATGGAGATTCCTCCCGGAATAACCGCTTTCACCTGGCGTCCTTTCCAGACACCACCGCCAAAACAATCAATCAATTCGCGTGCTGTGATGCCGAGAGGTGCTTCGTAGCAACCAGGTTTTTCTACGTGACCAGACAAGCAATAAAGCTTCGGTCCGTAGCTTCCAGGATCTCTCGGATTATTTGGATCAGCGGGAATACCAATCGAGCGAAACCACTCAATGCCACGCCTAGCAATCTGTGCTACGCATGCCATTGTCTCGATGTTGTTCACAACCGTGGGCTTCCGGAAAACACCTTCAATCGCAGGAAATGGAGGCTTGATGCGAGGCCATGCCCGTTTGCCTTCAAGGCTTTCGATAAGACCAGTTTCTTCTCCACAAATATAAGCAGCTGCGCCACGATGAAGGTATATATCGAGAGAAAATCCACTGCCGTGAATGTTGTCGCCAAGAAGCCCAGCCTCGTATGCCTCATCAATAGCTTTTTGAAGCGCATCCCAGCTTTTTGGATATTCATATCGTAGGTAGATATATGCAGTACTGGCTCGTGTGGCATAGGCCGATATTATGATCCCCTCAAGAACTTGGTGGGGGTCGTCTTCCATCAAGATTCTATTATTAAATGTGCCTGGCTCACTTTCGTCTGCATTGACACATAAATAGATTGGCCCTGGATGATCTTTTGGAAGAAACGTCCACTTTAAGCCAGTCATAAAGCCAGCCCCACCTCGCCCTCTAAGGCCAGAGGATTTTACCAATTCAACAACTTCAGCCGGCTCTTTCTCTGCAAGTAACTTTTCAAGCGGAGCGTATCCACCACGACTGCGGTAGCTTTCAATACTGAAGCCATCCTTGATACCGGCAGCTTCGAGGAGTACGGGTTGAAATGTATCAGAGGGCTTCATTCGTTCTGCCTCCCAACTGAGTTGAGAAAGGCATCTGCTTTTTCACGCGTTAGATCTTTATGCAAGTCGTTTCCTGCAAGCATGCAAGGTGCAAAGTCACAGGCCCCGAGGCATTCAGCAGGCTCAATAGTAATGGTGCCGTCGGGCGTTGTTTCGCCAGGCTTTATTCCTACCTTTTCGCACAAATGGTCAAGCACTTGTTCGCCACCACGAAGAGCGCATGAGATAGAGCGACATACGAACGCTCGAACTTTTCCATGTGGCTTTGTTTGATAAAAGAATTGGTAAAAAGTAAGAGTGTCTTGAACTTCTGCCGGGGCGAGATCAAGAAGTTTCGCTATCTCTACGACAGCTTCTAGTGGAACATGTCGGAGTTCATCATGAACAATATGAAGTGCGGGCAATGTAAGGGCTTGTTTGGTTGGGTACCGCGAAGCCAAAGCTTCGATCCGTGCAACCATGTCGTCAGTAAGAATTCTGCGATTTACAATCATCGGTCAAGCTCCGCGGCAATAATATTCAGGCTTCCAAGCACTGCCACAACGTCCGAAAGCGTATGTCCCCGAATAAGATGCGGAAACATCGCGAAGTTCAAAACAGAAGGAGGTCTGCATCGAGCTCTGTAAGCCTGGTCCTCACCATCACCAACAATATAAAATCCTAGCTCGCCATTCGGTGCCTCAATGGCGGCATACGACTCTTCACACGGAACCTCGAATCCCCTGTTACTCATACTGAGTTCGAAATGTGAGATAGTTCCTTCGATCGTTGAGTACACCTGATTTTTTGTGGGAAGAGTCATTCTTTCATCGATGCCAATATTTACAGGGCCGCTTGGCAGATGCTCAATGGCTTGCTCAACGATTTTGAGGCTTTCTCGCATCTCTTGCATTCGAATGAGATACCGTGCGTAGCAATCACCAGTTGAGGCGCAGGAAATCTGGAAGTCAAAGTCATCGTATGCGAGATAGGGCTCGTCTCGTCGTAGATCCCGAGTAACACCACTCGCTCGAGCAACGGGGCCGGTTGCGCCTCGGTTGATAGCTTCCTCTTTCGTGAGCATGCCAACACCTTGTGTACGATCAACAAAGATGCGATTACGGTTAAGTAATCGCTGCATGTCGTTAAGCGTTTTCGGAAATGTCTTTACGAATCCCCGAATCTTTTCAATGACAAGTGGGGTGAAATCGTGCGAGACACCGCCGACACGCGTGTAACTGTTCGTAAATCGTGCCCCGCAAAGCGTCTCGAAAATGTCATAAATTACTTCTCGCTGATAGAAGGCATAGAGGAAGTAAGTGAATGCTCCAGTATCAAGTCCAACTGCACCGTTGCTTAAAAGGTGATCACTGATTCGTGCGAGTTCAGCAACAATTGTTCGGATGTAGGTGCAACGTGGCGTGAGGTTGATTCCAAGAAGGGTTTCAACGGAGTGATGCCAGGCCACATTGTTTGCCATCGGGGAAATGTAATTCATCCGATCAGTGACAGTAACGTACTGATTGAAAGTGAGGTGTTCCGCAAGTTTTTCAAAGCCAGAGTGGAGATAACCCATCTCAGGAACTGCATCAACAACACGCTCACCATCAAGTTTTAAAACAAGCCGTAATGTTGTATGCGTCGCTGGGTGCTGTGGGCCGAAGTTTAAGGTCCAAAGGTAGTCTTCACTTCTTGCCTCTGGCGAAGATTCAAATTCTGTTGGAGCAATAGACATACAGATAATTAGTAATAGGGTTCAGCTGTGGTCGCGAGTAATGACCGGAAAGTTGTGGCGCTCACCACGCCCTTGGAGTGGATAATCCTTACGGAGGGGATGGGCAGTAAATTCTTCTGGCATGACAAGACGTCGTAAGTCAGGGTGGCCTGTAAAATGAATGCCAAAAAGATCCCACACTTCACGCTCCAGCCAGTTAGCTGCTTCCCATAGAGGCACAACACTTGCAACTGTTGGTTGAGGATCATCGACAAAAGTTCGTACCGTGAGCCTCTCGGCATTTATCGTGGAAGCCAACAAGTAGACCAATCCATACCGGTGCTTGGCCTTACGATATTCGAGATAGTCAACACATGTGACATCAATGAACAGATCAAAGCCACGGTCTTTGAGCATGGAGAGTGCGTCGAAACACTTCTCGACTGGCACAATGACTCGCTGTTGATCTCGGTATATTGAGGACTCAACAGGCCCGCAGAATGCATTGATCGCACGTACGTGAGTGTTTTCTACTGCGTTACTCGTGCTTGTTTTAGAAGTGTTGGTCATCGCGTTTATGGTGAATAAAGAAATGTGAAACTAATTGACATTGATAGCTGAGTTTGAAAGTTCACGTTGTAAATTTGGATTACGAGACGCATCAAGAGTAAGGGTTTCAGGGCATTCCACTAAGGCTCGTTTTTTATCTTGTCGCTGACGTGTATTGAATTCCCGTCCCGTGATTGTTCCTTCGGCCTGAATTTTGTCTTGTAGGTCGATGATCGCTTGAATTAGTTGTTCGGGACGTGGAGGGCAGCCTGGTACATACATATCAACAGGAATAAAACGGTCAATTCCTTGGACAACGGCGTATGTGTCGAAAACGCCACCCGTGCTGGCACAGGCACCCATTGATATACACCATTTTGGTTCATGCATTTGTTGCCAGATGCGTTGAAGAACCGGGAGCATTTTCATAACGACGCGTCCGGCAACAATCATCAAGTCACATTGACGAGGACTGAATCGAAAGACTTCAGCACCAAACCGAGATAGGTCATGTTTTGCAGCTCCTGTTGCCATAAGTTCAATGCCACAACAAGCAGTTGCGAATGGCATTGGCCACAAGCTGTTTTTACGACACCAACTTGCGAGCTCATCGAGTCGGCTCACAACAACATTTTCTGGAAGTTCCAGGCTAGGTGATTCTGAATGTATTACCGCCATCGAAACACTCCCTTTCGCCAGTCATACGCAAATCCCACAACGATAAGAAGAATGAAGACAAGGCCACCGCCAAAAGCAATTCCTCTCCCCGAGATCATCCCTTCAGCGACAGCTGCATCTATGCCTGCAGGTGATCTACTTGCAACAGCCCATGGGTAGAGAAAGAGCAATTCAACATCAAAGATAAGAAAAGTCACAGCGACAAGATGGAATCGTACGTCAAATCGTCGACGGGTATCATGAATGGGATCCATCCCACTTTCGTATGGCATCTCCTTCACAGCACTCTTTCGTCTTGGCGAGACCACGAGAGGAAGAATGAGAAGGGTTGCAGAAACTGCTGCGGCAATTACAACGAAAAGCAAGACAGGGAGAATAGTGTCCATGAACTAGCGTATCGCTGTCTGCATGTGGAGGGAAGCAAAAAGAAGCCCAGAAAATCAATTCAATGACACGTACGGTAACTTCGTGAAAAACGTGTAATTCAAGTAACAAAACAAGTGTCAGGAATGCACTGTGCAGAACTTTTCCGACACTCTCTTATACAGTCTATGAGCCAAATCAGCGAGCGGTTCTTGTGATTGTTTTTTCAGGAATTTATTGAGAAACATGCTAGTTTAAAGCGTACTATGGCTGATACCACTCGAATTTTGGTTGATCTTGTTCGTCGTCCGAGCGTAAATCCCATGGGTCGCCCTCTTACAGGACCTGAATACCTTGAAGGGAGGGTGACCGAGTACCTCGTGGACCGGCTTATGAAAGCCGGGTTGAATCCAGTTCGGCAGACTGTGTCCCCGGGGCGGGATAACGTTGTGGTCACTTTGCCGGCCACTATGCCTGGCTCCCCAGTATTTCTGTGGGATGCACATCAAGACACGGTCCCTGTAGATGGGATGAGAATCAAACCATTTGTGCCGGTTATTGAGAACGGCCACTTGTATGGTAGGGGCTCCTGCGATGTGAAAGGAGGAATGGCTGCAATGATATCAGCAATTGAGCAACTGTCTGTACTAGAGACGCGACCTGCTTCTGTTGTTTTTGTTGCAAGCGTCAATGAAGAGTTTGGTTTTTCCGGTGCAAAAGCATTTACAAAATTACTTCGTACAAATGACAACGAAAGTAATAATGAAGGAGATGATGCAGTAAAAGAATCAATGCAAAAAGTTCTTCCTGAAAGTTTTGATCTGGTCGTTGTAGCTGAGCCGACAAGCCTTCGTTTAGTAACACAACACAAAGGCGCCGTACGGTGGCGCATAAAAGTATGTGGTCGATCATGCCACAGCTCTTACCCAGAGAATGGGGCGAATGCGATTTATTCTGCCTCTCGAGTTGCGTTGCTGCTTGAATCATTGGCAACTGATCTTTCCCTTCGGAAAACATCACATCCTTGTGGCGGCCCAACACTTAGTGTCGGAACAATACATGGCGGTATGGGCGTGAATCTTGTGCCTGATAGCGTTGTCCTTGAAGTTGATCGTCGATTAGTGCCAGGTGAAGATCCACTTACAGCACGGCGGGAGGTGATGGATTATATTTCGGCACATTGCCCAACGGATATCATTGAGCACGAGAAACCATTTCTTGCGAGTGCTGGCCTCTCAAACGAAGGAGTTGGAGCAGCTGAAGCGGTAGCTCGCCTCCGAAAGGCTGTAGCTGATACTGATGTGGAAGCTATTGAGGAAGTTGCTCGTTATGGGACCAATGCATGTGTATATGCTGAAGCGGGACTACCATGTGTTGTCTTTGGGCCTGGTTCAATTGCCCAAGCACATACGACCGATGAGTGGATTGATCTTGGTGAGGTTGAGAAGGCAGCAGAGATCCTTAAGGACCTTGTTGTTTGTGCCACGGGCCTATAAGTGGTCGGCCGGTGCTCATTACAGTTACTTCGACTGAGCGAATAGCCATGTCAAGAAGTGTGGCTCATGATCGCAGCGATCGTTACTTGTGTACGTCACACCATTTTTTGAACCAGGAATAAATTTCCCGGATACTCCGTGGTTGTCTCCTTGCCAAATAGTGAACTTCATGTTGCCACCGATTTGTTTCATTTCGTCAAACACTTTTTGGTCTTTTTCAATCGGGCAGACACCGTCTTTGCTGCCATGAAACGCCCAGATTGGAATATCTTTGATTTTTGTTGGGTCTATAAATGGCTCAGTGCTTTTCAGCCCACTGCCAGCTGATGGTGCGGCAGCTGCGAAGAAGTCCGGGTCTAGCTGAATAAATATGTAGGTGCCGTGACCACCCATTGAATGTCCAAGAACATAGATTCGATCCATATCGACCGAAGGAAGAGTGTTGATGAGAGACTTTATTTTTTTAAGATGCTCGGCATTCCATAATTGATCCGCTTGCGGAGCAATCACATAGCAAGGGTGGTCTTTTTGTCTTTGCTCCTCGCTCAGTTGGGCATTCCAATCTTTGAGTTGTTTCTTATTATCTCTACCTCTGCCACCTCCACCATGAAGGGAAACGATGACGGGATATTTTTTTTCAGCATTAAAAGATAATGGCCGCATGATTCGACAGGGCATGTCATCAAAAATTTGTGGCTCGTACAGGTCTTTCCAAATTTGAGCAGCAGTAGCCGGATTTATAAGTCCGATCATCACGAGGCCGATGAATAAACTTCTGGTCGATGAAGAAGGTGTCATAAGAGTAAGCTCATTTTTCAGGTTCATCTAATCAAGTGTTCGTTGTCGTCGGGATGCAATCTTTTATTTACTGGTTGATTGCAGGACGGTCCCAATCATGAGGGACGTAGTCATTCGTTTTTTTTGGCTTTCCAACTTCGATGATTTCCGCCTCTGGGTCAACAAGCTCCCAGCCGTCAGTGCGAAAAGGTGAAGCAGGTAAACCTTCGACGTTGTAAAGCAGATTGCGTTGCGAGGGATTCATTCCCCATGCATAGCGAACTGCAACAGGGTCGATGACCTCTGGAGAAGAAACAATAACCTTGTTGCCTTTGATTTGGGCATTCGCCCAGTGCCATACTCGATCGCTACCAGCAATGGCAAAGGTATTGAGGCCTGTTGAACGGGCTGCACGCAGGCCAGATCCTATGGACGCAAACTCAACAAGAACTGTTCCGTCGTGTGCCGTATGGCTTTGATATCGAGGTCCTTCACCAATGACATTTTTCCCATATGTATTTTGTAGTGCAATAAGAGCGTGCCGAATTCCAATTGGCTTTTTGTTTTTTGGATGAAGCTCAACTGCGTCTCCTGTATCAATAGATACAGCCATGAAAGTGTTTGGAATGTTTTCTCTTGCAAGACGCATGGCTTCACGAGTCACGACCCAAGGTGATTCCAGTCCTTCGACAGGCTCGGATTGTGGTGCATGCCAGCTCGGGAGCTGAGTTATTTGGAATGGGAAATTCTCTGGCATGTGGCCCTCTGATCTTTGGTTCCAGTGCCTGCGATAAAAGTGGATAAGCGTTTTAATTTGCTGTTGATAGTGCATAGCCTGAGGGACATTTTTTGAATTCCGTTCTCCCTGATACCAGATGATTCCACGGATTCCGTACGGGGCGATCGGTTCTACCATCGCGTTAAAAATGTTTGACGGAAATTGATGGCCAAGAGTGGCTGGACGTGTGATGATTGGTGGTGAGAGCGGCTTGAACTTGTTTTTCATTGTTTCGCCGGTATCAACTTTTGTGTTGTAGGTGGCGAGCTCAGATTCGAATGCTGCTATTGCTTTTGAGGCTGTTTCGCCACGTTTTTCAGCCAGTCTTAAAGCGGTGTCTTCAAGGAGTTTTTTCAATGCTTTCGAACGGGGGTCATGTTGTTGTTGTTTCCAAGGGAGCCAGCCTTCAATTGGCGTTCCGGCATAAGCCCGTTGAATAATGCCAACGGGTATACCAAGGTCTTGGTGCAGCTTTTTTCCGAAATAATAAGAAACAGCAGAAGTTTCCATGGCAGCTTCCGGCGTGCAGGCTTTCCAACAACAGAGTCTGTCGCGATTTTCCTCAAGGGGTTTGTGCCAGTGTTCTCGAGCAGACTTAAAAATCCTGAAATTCGGAAGATCAACTGTTGATTCACCGTCCGCTTCAAAGCTGTTCTGAACAGACCAGCCCATATTTGACTGCCCTAAACAAAGCCAGACTTCACCAATAGCAATGTTTCTAATAGAAATCACATTTGAGCCATTGATTTGTATCGAGTGGCCTGTTCCATGTGTCGGTGTGTTGAGATAGACATGCCACTGCCCGTCGCTATTCGCAAGTGTGGATGCACTGTCACCCCAGCTCGCCTTAACAACAATTTCTTCATCCTTTTGCGCCCAGCCCCAGATAGTGTTCACCTGATCCTGTTGTAGGATCATGTTGTCTGAAAAGAAACGAGGAAGATGAACCTCAGCAAATCCAGTATTCCAGACAGTGAATGAGATGCAAAGCGTGAGAAAGTATTTCATGATGAGGACCCTTGGAAAACTGTGGGCGGACAGGTTTTTTGATCCTAACATACGCTAGCAGATTGAGAAAAAGAGTTGAAACGCGATGGTGGTTCGAGAAAATGCCGTTGTTTTATGGAGGGTCTCTTGCCACATTGTCCCATGAAAAACATCTTTTCTCTTTTTAGAATGGTGCAGGGTTGAGCTCACCTTTTGATGAAGGATGTTCCTGTTTTATGCTTTCGGAGAAGTTGTCGAGTTCATTCTCGATTGATAACGAAACACATGCCGCCGTGATTGATGGCGTATTGTTGTTAGATGCTTGTAGCGATAGTCGTCCTATGGCATGGGTTTGACAATTCGCCTCAGAAGAAACACATAAAAGCAGCCCGAGTAGATGGTTCTTATGATTCGGGGCTCCTGTAATAAAAATTAAATTATTTTAGAGAGAACTTCACCTGAAAAGGTCAACACATGATAATTCGTCTTTTGTTTTGTTTTGCCGTAGCACTGAGCTCAGTGATTGGTAGAAGTCAACCGAATGTACTTTTTATTGCAGTAGATGATTTGAGACCAGAGCTTGGTTGCTTTGGGTGCGAACATATTCATAGCCCACACCTTGATAAACTCGCTTCCCGAGGCACTGTGTTTTTAAATGCACACTGTCAGCAGGCTGTGTGTTCACCCTCTCGTACAAGTTTGATGACCGGTTTGCGGCCTGACTCAACAAAGGTTTGGGATCTTAATACACATTTCCGTGACCATGTTCCTGATGTGGTAACCGTTTCTCAATATTTCAAAGATCATGGATATCGATCAATCAGCATGGGGAAGATATATCACGGTGGTTTTGATGATGCGCTTTCGTGGTCGGAGCCACCACTGAAGCCAGGTACTGGTTCTCGATATGTTCTTGAAAGAAATCTTGCTCGTATGGATGAGAAGAAGCGGGCTGCAAGGAAAAAAGGTCTGAAAGGGAAAGATCTCAGTAGAGCAAGTCGAGGTCCACCAACTGAATCGGCAGAAGTTGATGATGAGGAATATTCAGACGGCGCGCTTGCGACATTGGCCGTACAAACGATACAGCAGCTTTCACATACAGATCAGCCTTTTT
>Ga0315315_10000150_pt1 | contig 52092 bp, 59 predicted proteins | sample M140m3416metaG_FD_203699 | JGI IMG/M metagenome (GOLD analysis project Ga0315315, IMG submission 203699) | Ammonia-oxidizing marine archaeal communities from Monterey Bay, California, United States - M1 40m 3416 | ecosystem: Environmental > Aquatic > Marine > Intertidal zone | place: USA...
AACCAATATATATAGAGAATTTATTATGCCAATTGCTTATCTAATCGGGGGGTTCGTCAATAATAACAGGAAACCGTTTGTTAATTCCTTTCATTGATATATATTTATCTGTTGTTATTACATCATCTTTGTTGATTATAAAATTGTCATAAATTAGGCGTGTTTCTATAAATTTATCGCATTCATAATTTTTATCAAATATGAGACTCATGTAAACATATTTAATTTTATCTAAGTTTTTTTCTAAACAGTCATTGTAAAGCTGTGCTCCACCAATTATGAATCCATTTTCAATACAATCTGTTCTATTTAAATGATTTATAGCGTCATGTAAATCTCTGACAACAATAATATTATCATCATTATCAACTTTTTTTTTCATTTTTTCATATTCATTGCTGGTAATAATAATATTTACTCTATTTTTTAAAGGTTTCTTGGGTATAGAATGCCATGTATTTTTACCCATAATAATACAATTGCATTTCTTATCATTCTCAACTGTTGTAGTTATTTTTCTAAAAAGCTTCAACTCTTCTGGTATATGCCATGGTAATGAATTTTTATATCCAATTCCACCATTTGTAGTTGCAGCAACAATAATACCAACGTCCTTCATTAATAATTATTATATCACATTTCTTTATACTGTTGGTTCATTATTTCATAAACTCTATCTCGGTATTCTTCAATGCTTTCATTTTCGTAAGCATTTATCATATCACCTACTTTGATTTTTATTGTATAATTTTCAGGTAAAAATAATTTTGTAAAACTTTCAAATAGTATTTCATTATTCATATTATAAATAATAGAATAATCAGGTAATTTTATCAATATAGGTAATATATTAGATTTACTTATAAATGCTCCTTTTCTTGTAAAATAACCTATATTTCCTATTTCATCTGATATTTCACCAGCTGATGGTGATATAAATAAAATATTACCACCACTTTTTCTATTATAAATTGCTTCTTTTATTTTAGATGTAACATTAGTTTTCTTTTTTAGATCAACAAATATTCCACCAACTTTGTTATTAACTATATCATCATAATTAATATAATCAAATAAAATTTGTTTATTTAAAACAAATCCTATTTTAGGAAAAGTACTAAGCAATGCAAAACCATCAACAGTTGATATATGATTAAAAACGCATAAAAACTTTTCGTCACTATAAAGATATATCATATATTTATTATAATCTTCATCAGATATTTCAATATTATAAGACATTAAATAATGTACTACAAATTTATAAAATACAATTATTAATGTTGTTATGTTGCCATCACCATTAGTATGTTTTAAAATATAAATTCCCAGTATTATTAATATCACAAATAAAATAATCTTGAAAGGTATTAATATATAATGAATTACATTTATCATAAATTATTCTTATGTTTTAACTAGACTTTCAATTCTTTATACTCTCTATTCATAATATTATAAACTCTATTTTTATATTCATCAATGCTTTCATTTTCGTATGAATTTATCATATCACCTACCTTGATTTTTATTTTATAATTTTCAACTAAAAACAATTTAAAATATGCATTAATAACTGATTCCCCAAATTCTTTATTATAATCTAGTGTATCATCTTCGTATTTAATAGTTATTGGTAATATTTTACTTTTATTTACAAATGCACCTGAACTTTTAAATTCAGAAATATTACCAGGATTTTGCGAAGACACACCCTTGCATGGTGCAATAAATATAATAGATTCTCCTGATTTTCTATTTTTCACTTTATCATTGATTATTTGTGTAATACCGTTTCTCTTATTATAATCAACTAAAATAGAACCCAATTTATTTACAGCATTTTTATCAAATGCTATAAACTCAAACTCTTTTTGATTATATAAAACTATTCCCATTCTAGGAAAAACACTAAATAATAAATGTCCATCAACTAATGTTGTATGATTAAAAACACACAAAAACTTTTCCTTACTATAAAGATATCTCATATATTTAATATAATCTTCATTTGATATGCTTATTTTTAAAGACATAAAAAACATCATTAATTTAAAAAATGTAGATACAATTGTGTTAATATTGCCTTCTGATTTAGCATTTTTCAAAAGTATTATTCCAATAATCATAAGCATATATACAATAAATAATCTAAATGGTACAGTAGCATAATTTATAAATGTCTTTAATAATAAATAAAGCTTATTTATCATTTTCATTATATTTTTTTTATATTGTTTTTTTATATATTTTTATACTGTTCATTTATTATATTATAAACTCTATCTTTATATTCTTCTACACTTTCTTTTTCAATTGGTTCTATCATATCTCCAATTTTCATAGTAATATTATAATTTTCAACTAAAAATACTTTTAGATAGCTATGAAGCATTGATTCGCCAAAATCTTCATTATGATTTAATGAATCGTCTTGATATTTTATTATAATTGGTAGTATTTTAGTTTTATTTACAAATGCACCAGTCCCTTTAAAATCAGATATATTTCCTGGTATTTTAGGCGGCATGCCTTTACCAGGTGCTATACATAATGGTGCCTGACCACTTTTTCTTGCTTCTATTTTTTTCTTCATAATTTCCGTTGTTCCACCCATTTTAGATCTATCTAGTAATATACCGCCTAATTTATCATTTATACTTTCATCATATAATATATATTTCAATTCATTATGTTTATTCATAATTGGTCCACATTTAGGTAATGTTCCAAACATTACAATCATATCAATTAATGTTGTATGTGTAAATACACATAGATACTTTTCGTCACTATACAAATAATTCATATATTTGATATAGTCTTCATCAGATATTTTGATATTAATTGATAAAACATATAACATCAATTTACCCATTGTTAAAACACAATATGTAATATCATTATCTTTTTTCAAAAAATGTAATATATATACACCAATTAAAAATATTAAATAAATCAAAAAAACTCTTATTGGTACTGTTACATAGATTAAAAAAGTTTTAAATATGCAATATAATTTATAAAGTAATTGATATAACATCTCATAAAAAATAGTAATATCCTAGTCTTATATATGATTTTTGTACATTAAAGAAGAATATTTGGGAATATCAAAATTGTATAAATCTTTTTTAGCATACTTATTATCTTTAATCCAAATTCTAGCAATATAATAGAACTTTTTAGGACTTATTGATATACCATTAATATTATTTATATAATCATCTTCTTTGCCAATATTTTCACCTAATACATTTGCACATAAATTAAAAAATCTTTTCTCTAAATCTTCTGGGTAAATCTTAAAAGAAAAACAACCGCCATTTATATTAAGTTCATCTTCATATTGAGGCATAATATCAAGTCTCATAATAAAAAACATACCCTTTTTAAATAAATTATTAAATGATTTAAAATAATAAATAAAATCTTCAACGGTTGACATTTGCCCTATCATTTTGTAGCTCTTTGTATCCCATTCAATATCATAAGGATCATGAAAATACATAACCCAAGAGTCGTTTAAAAAATTTGGTGTAATTATACTATTGTCATCCATTTATATTAAATATATATTTAATATTCTTATATATCTCTATTAAATAATATAAAGCTTCATTCAATAAGTATTATTAAATAATGTATCAAACATCTATTAGAAAAAAAAAGAAGAACTTTAATACTAAAAAAAATGAAAACTATGAAATTAATTTTGAATATGAAGAATATGGTCTTGTAAAAAAATTATTGGGCAATTGTCGTGTTAACTTAATTACAAATAGCGGAGATGATGTTGTTGGTGTAATAAGAGGTAATATGCGAAAGTATAATAAGCGTGTATTAATTGAAAAAGGTGATATTGTTGTAGTATCAAAAAGAGAATTTCAATCAAACAAAGTGGATATAGTACACAAAATATCTTTGGATAAATATCCTGATATATTAAATGGTGATAATATTTCAAATACTTTAAAAAATGAATATTATAATAGCTCTTATACTTCTTCAACAAATGATAAGGATACTCATATAAACTTTGGTGGTTCTACATCTGACGACAGTGATGGAGAATCATATAATAAAGTAAGATTTTTAAATATAGAAGATAATAGCAGCAATAGCAGCAATAGCAGCGATAGCGAAAAAAATGTAGATATAGATAATATATAAATAGATATTATCATTATTAAAATAATAATGAAGATTCTACATATTATTATATATTCAAATTCTAAATTTAGTGATAATATTAAAAAAGGCACTTATGAAAATATGCAAAAAGTTCTAAGCAATTACTATAAAAAGTTTAATGATAATGTATTAACATATTTTGTAAAATATAATGAAAATGTTAAGAGTACTTATGGGACAGAATATTATATTGAAAATGATATTATATATATAAATGGCAAAGAAACATTTATACCGGGTATTTTAGAAAAAACTTTGCTTGCTTTCAAATATTTAAATAACTTTGATTATGATTATCTTATAAGAAGTAATATTAGTACAATTATAGAATTTAATAGATTAATTAGCTATTTAGAAAAAAACCCTATTGATTATTATGGTGCTGGTAAATTAGTTAATTTACAATGGACAGGTGGAGGTATCCTTGATTCTACATGGTATGGTACGCTATTTGCATCTGGAACATCAATTATTTTTACTAAAAAAGCTGTTGACGAAATTGTAAATAATATGAATTTAGTTAGAATGGATATTATTGATGATGTATCATTGGGTGTTTATGTTAGAGAACATAAAAACGTAAATCCAATAGAAATAAATCAAAAACATTTCTATGAAGTACCTCATTTTAATAAAGATAGCAATTCTATTAGTCAGTTTATAGAATTTATTAAAAATAACAATGATATAATATTTTATAGAAACAAATGCTTTGGTATTTATGTTAAAAATAGAGATATTGATTATGAACAAATGGAAATTATAATAAACGCTATAAAATAATTATTTTTTACTTATGCAACTATTATTATCATATGTAGATGGCATAAAACTATGTAGATTACCATTATCATCTTTAAAAGCTTCGCGTTGAAGTCTTTTACTATATTTAAAGGAAAACTTGGATAATTTTTTATTATCATATAATGTCATTATCAATGTATGTAATGGTGCATCACCCCATCTGTAATAAAATATATAACCTAATTTATCAATTTCATTTATAATATTTTTAATTTCTTTTGAGTTCCATAAACTTGGCCTTGTAATGCAAAAGTTATTATAATACATTAGTGGCATAGCCATTTCAATAGTTGTTTCATTATATTCTTTTTCATTTATAATTGAATAAATCTCTTTAAATTTATTAAAATATTTACTTGTATTATCCAACTTATGTTCCATAAATAATTCCTTTATTTTATCTTTTTTATTAGGATAAATACCCTCAAAAAAGTCCTTCATACCATAATTGCATATACTACAATCTATATGTACTATATTTGATATATAATTCAAGTCTTTATCTTTCATTATTTGAAACATATCTTGCGTAATCGGTTCTTCAATAATACTGTCATCATCAATTCTCATAACATAATCATATTCTTTGCAATATTTAAAAAAGTGTTTAATCCAGAAATTACACATTATTCTATATTTATCATTTCTCCAATACGGTACTGGTTTTACATTAATACAATTTTGCATTTTTGATTTATTAATATGATCGGGGACTTTGAAATCATTTTTATCTAGTTCTTGAAACTTGACAATATCTTTACATTCTCCGCGAATACTTAAAAGAATCTCATTTTTAGAATTATTATCATAGTCACCTTCGTGTAATATAATAACAGGATATTTATATTTAGAATTAAAATTTTTAAACAAAAAATATAAACTAGTTTTTAAATATATTTTTCTTTCAGGTGTATTTTGTGTCAATATATATATTGCCGCTTTTAACATATTTATTAAATAATATAACAGTATTTTTATATATTAATCATCATTATCTATACCATATAAATAATAATTGTTATATAATTTATAAGCTTTCATATCAGCATCACATATTGTATTATTAAATATTGCAAAACTATATAATGTAATATCACAATTTTTATTTTTATTTATTACATATGGATATAATGGTCTTAATTTTTCTTCATCTTGCTTTTTGAATGATGACTCAAAATCATTAATATAAAATTTAATATCATTATTATCAATTGTTAATCCCATAAAAGTATATTCACTGTTAAAAATATCCTCACTAACATCATAAATATTATATGTATAAGTGTTTATTTTTATTTGCACAGTATATTTTTTCTTAACATAAAGCTGATTATGATAAACAATTTCATCATTGTAAGTTTTCTTTATGTATTCGCACATATTTTTATTGATAACATATTCTCCTTCATCTTCGCATTTTTTAGCTAAGTATTCTTTAAATTCATTATTTGATATATTATTATTATTATAATAATTATTGTGTATATTTATGCTATTTTGTAAATTTTCAATGAAATTTTTACAATTTGCATCTCCCTTACATTTATCATCAATATTATTAACTTTAATTTTATTTGAGTTTATGATATTGATAGATATTAAATTGCCTTCATCTGAATTCTCTAAAAATAATAATTGGCCCATATCACCATCTATATTGTTTAATTTAAAAGTAAATAACATAGAAATATTTTTTAATACATCTAAATTATCAATTATTGGTTTATATTTTTTATCATTTACATTGATATAATTATTATGCATTATTTTAGGAAATCCTTTTACCTCTTTTCTAGTAAAATTCATATTACCAGAAGATAACGATGATTGTAATTTTTTAAATTTAGGTGATTCATCATCTTGTATTTCTATAAAATCATTAGGTACTGTTTTTAATTCTTCCCATTTCATTCCTAAATCATCTTTTACATAATTTGGTGTTATTTCTATTTTAGAATTACTAATATTATAACCTCCAACTTCTGGTTTTAAGGAAAATTTGATATATTCAGGATTATTATCTAGTTTAACATCGCCATCATTACTATGTATTGCATTCTTATTATCTAAATTCCATATTTTTTTATCTTCATCATAATTATCTTTATTATATGAAGATATTAATGTAACTAAATAATGTTTCTTTAATAATCTATCAATCTTAAAATTATTTATTATGTTTTCATTACAATTAATATAATTTTTTTCGTCTTCATTATCATAACTGCTATCTTCAAATGTTTCCATTATATAATTTTCTTGCTCTATATTACTAAATTCTTCTATATCATCATCTTGTTTTGCTGTCTCATTATTATTATTTGTAAATTTGAAATTTAGCAATGATATTAATAAAAATATGCCTATTAGAAAACCTATTACGTATAGATATATCTCATACATTATTGTTATTCCCTTAATAATTACTATTAAAAAAAAGATATAAGAACTATTGTGAATATTATATTCATAAAACAATGGGAAAAGATAAACTTGATACCGTAGACTTTATGTCATTTATTAATAGCATGAGTAAATTAGATGAAATGAATACTCCAAAAAAAAAGAAAAAATCCAAATGTGTTGTTAAGGAAACTAATGAAGATGCAAATGGTGAAGACGTTGCTGTCAATAAAGATATCAAAGAAGAAGATGATGTAACAACTGAAAGTGATGCTAGTGACGGTAGCGATGTTACTGACGAAGAAGATGTTGAAGTAGACGAAGATGATAGTGACGATGACGACGATGATGATGACGATGACGATGATGACGATGATGATGATGACGATGGTGATGAAGACGATTTTGATTTAACAGATGAAAACTTATATAATCTATTTAATAGCTTCTTTACAGATGAATATGGAGTAAATGTAGCTACATCCATGTCTAATATTGCATATGAATTACATAGTTTAAATAAGAATTTAAGTAAAATGCTTAAAGATAAAGAAAAAAAGTAATTATATAAAGTATGTTTGAAAAGGAGAACGAATGGTATTGTAGCAAATGTAAAAAATACATACCTAATTGTATTGATATTGATTATCATGAAAATACAGTTCACCCGAATATGAATAATGAATATGTTAGTTCGTGGTATAAGAATGGAAAGAAGGGTATGTCGCCATATGATTAATTGATATAATTATCCCATAATTTTTTTTCTAGTTTAATATTTCCATTATTGTCATCTTTGAGATATAAACCATATTTACCAATATTTAAATAATAATCTCGGTTTTCGTATTTAATTTTTTTAGGGAGTGATGCTAGAAAACTTATTTCATTTGCTTTTAATTGATTTGCATTTATTTTCTTCCATTTTAAATAAGATTCAATATTCGTATACTGATTCTTCTCCTTATTATAATAACAATAACCATATCGCGTTGAAATAATACCAGTTTTATACTCTACTACTTCTTTTTTCACAGGAGTCAATGTAATATCTTTTAAAGAACCTTCTATTTTTCCATAAATGCTTTTTAATATAGTATTCTTGCTATTTTTTGCATTTATTATATCATCCAAATCATTCTCCATATTTGAAGTAAATTTTAAATCACATAAATAAGGCATTATGTCATATATATATTTTATTACATCATTGCCGAGTTCAGTGGGAATCAATAGATCCTTTTGTTTACCACCTAGATTAATTACTTTATTACTAGTAATTATATCTTTGTCTTTTTTTTTCATATTTTCTACATTATATTCCTGTTGAGGATTTTGCCCCAATTCAACATATTTCTTTTCAATCAACTTATCAATAATAGTTGCATACGTAGATGGTCTCCCAATACCCTGTTTTTCTAATTGTTTAATTAGTTGTACTTCATTATACATTGAAGGAATATCATCAATATTTCCATTTGAATTAATTTCTGATAAATAACATTGTTCTTTTAGTAATTTTAGAAATTCATCATATGTTTCTATTTTATTACCATAAACTATATTAAATCCATCAAATGTCATATAACTATTAACTGCTTTGAATTTATAAGTATTATTATTTATTGTTATAATTAAATCAGAATATTCAGCATCAGTCATTAGTGAAGCCAATGTGCGTTTTCTTATCATATCATACAGTTTAGTATGCCCACTATTACATCCTTCAAAATTACAAGTCTCTAAATTAGGGTTTGTTATGCGAACAGCCTCATGTGCTTCTTGGGCATTACTTACTTTTGTTTTGTAAGTTCTATATTTAGCATAGGTTTCTGTATAAGTATTTTTGATATATCCTAGAAACTTCTTTTTCGCATCTTCTGATATATTTGTAGAATCTGTTCTTAAATATGTAATTAAACCATTTTCATATAAATCCTGTGCAATTTTCATAGTATTTTTTGCATTAAATTTAAATTTATTATAACTGTCTTGCTGCATTGTTGTAGTTGTATATGGAGGTAGTGGCGACACTCTTCTAGTTTTTATTTCAAACGACGTTTTCCACTTTGACATTATTTCTAAACTATTCATAATGCGTTTAACACTATCTATATCATATGATTTGTAGTCATTATCATTATCTTGTAATGTTCCTGTTATATTGGATTTTTTGGATTTTTTATCAAATATAAACTTAGCTTCTATTTTCCAATATTTTTTGATTTCTTTTGAATTAATTAAAGTTCTTTGATTAATACATATAATTAATCCAGCAATTTGAACCCTACCAGCGCTAAGATAATTTTTATTAAACTTAGACCATAATATTGGTGATACTTTATATCCTATTAATCTATCAACAATCCTTCGTGTCTCTTGTGCATTTACAGTATCCATATCAATATTTCTAGGATTATCAATTGCATTTTTAATAGCATTTGGTGTAATCTCATTAAATGTTATTCTATGACATTTTTTATCTTTGATAATATCTTTAATAGCATGCTTTACGTTATTTGCAATTGCTTCTCCTTCCATATCAGGATCAGCAGCCAAATAGATAATATCAGCTTTTCTTACTTGTTCGCGAATGTTACTTATAATCTTGGGATTGGTTTTAATATATTCTATTTTCCATGTATCTGTATCAAATCCTAATGTTTCCTTTGGTAAATTATAAATATGCCCCCCTGAAAAAGTTACACTATAACTATCGTCGTTTATATACTTTTTAATTGTTTTTGTTTTTGTAAAACTTTCAACAATTATTAAGCTTTTCATATTTTATTTTCAAAAGATAATTATATAATCATTTTTTACTTAGTTTTCATATAAATACTAAATAATTACTATAATTATGAATTAATGCTTTATTTAACATATTATACAGGGCATAACGACGGATTTGGTGCCCAATATCAAAGAATTTTAGGAATATATAGCTTATGTAAGAAATATAATGTTCAATATTATCATACAAAATTAGAAGATATAGAATATCAAGGACTTAAAGCCCTTGAAAAAAATGCTAATTCTAATTATTTTATTGAAGAATGCAATAAACGTATAAATATAATTAACAAAAAAATAGAGTTTTCAAATATTATTGAATTAATTTCAATAACAGAAGAAGTATTATTGAATCAAAAAGAAAAAGCTAAAAATACAGATATTCTAGTCAAAATTAGATATCCTTATAACATTACAGATCATGTACAAAATATATATCTACCTTGTAAGAATTTATATAAAACTCAGATTAATAAAAATGCTAAATTAACAATTGGATTGCATGTAAGAAGAGGTGAGTTATATGTTGTTGATAGTGATAGAATGTTACCTAACCAATACTATATCGATAATGCCATTAGAGTTATTAGTATATGTAAAAGATTAAATATCGAATATATCATTGAACTTTATACAGAATTACCAGATACTGATATAATTGTTACCGGAAAACATCCTGGCATAAATAATCGTATTTCTGATTCTGTTATAATAAGTAAAGATAAACATAAGATACACGAGTTTGATGTATTACCAAACTTGCAAAAATATATTGATGAAGAACTGTTAGTAACATTTGATAGAATGGTTAATTGTGACATATTAATTGCAAGTAAATCTAGTTTGTCAACATGTGCAAGTTATTTAAAAAAAGGCATGACAATCTACCATAAATTTTGGCACGAACTAAATACAAACGACATTGAACATAATTGTATAATGATTGATATACTTCTGGAAAATTATATTAAAAATCATAATAATAATGCTGGTATTCCAAAAAAAATATGTCAGGTGTGGCTTCAAGGTAATGCCCCAGAATATATTAAAAATAATGTAATGAAATTAAATCCAGGCTACGAGTATGTTTTTTTTAATGAAAAAGATTGTATTGAATATCTTACAAATAATTTTGCAAAACTTGTTGTTGATAAATATAATGAAATAGTAAAATTAGCTCACCGATGTGATCTTTTTAGATATTGCTACCTACTTAAAGAAGGAGGTATATATATAGATATTGATTTACAATTTCATACGTCATTTGATAATATTATTAGATTATCAGATTATGCTGATATGATTACATCAGAAGGTGTACATGTAAATGATATTTGTGGTGAAATTAATAACGGTTTTATTATGACAAGACCCAACAATAATATTTTTATATATTTAATTAATAATATTCTTAATAATATTAATCCAACTGACTATGGTTACAATGTTAAATATTTATATACCCAACTGCAACCAACAAAGATTTTTCAAAAATTTACTCAGAATAACCTTAACTTTTACTTATTTAAGGAAGTAATGATTAATGATAAATATTACATAAAAGATAAAAATAACAATATATTAATTAACACTAATGGACATGATTATTGATAAAGGAATTATATCTATAATATATTATTCTAATTACGATGATACACGTACCATATTATGTTATATTAATGATAAGCTAAAAGACATTGACGGGCAATGCATTGATAATATAAAAAGAATAGAAAATAAAGATTTCAAAAATAAAAAAAGCAGTAATATTTATTTGCATAAAATAATACCTAAAAATGGCATATATAATATAGATGGTATTGATATATGTATTGAAGATTATATATTAGATAATAATGAGATCGCAAAAATTAATTATAAATTTGATTTTTTTACGATTAAGCGACTAATATTAAGTAGTACAAGCAAAGAAAAAATATTTGAGTTTGCTGAAAAAGCAATAAGTATCAAAGATAAGGAATATAACGATTTTTTCAAAAAAAACTTTTCAAATAAAATTGAAAAAAAACGATTTTCGTATATTGATTGGGTATTTGATAGTGCTATACCCAAGCGAAGCTTTGATAGTTTATTTTTAAAAGAAGGGCAACCCGAAAAAATCAAAGAACCTATATTATCATTTATTAAAAAAGAATCATATTCTGATTATATTAAACACGGTATACCTTATAAAATTAACATATTATTGCATGGAAAACCCGGTGTTGGTAAAACATCATTAATACACGCTATTGCATCTTCGTGTGACGCATGTATATGTAATTTAAATATCAACAGTGAGTTAACTGAGAATGATATGATTCGCGCTATTTCATCTGCATCTAATACAGAAAAAACATCAATATTAGTTATTGAAGATATTGATTGTATTTTTACAGATAGAAAAGATGGTGATTGTCTAAAAAATAAAATAACAATGAATGGTATACTAAATTGTCTAGACGGATTTAATAACCCCGAAGGATTAATAGTTATTTTAACAACCAATTATCCAGATAAATTAGATAATGCATTATTACGCTCTGGTAGAATTGATATTAATATTGAATTAACATATCTAGATAAATATCAAGCTAAAAATATGTTTAAAGCATTCTTTGATAGTGATACAATTTTTGAAGATATGTGGAATAATATCAAAAAATACGATATAGAACCTTCAACATTAATGCAATTTTTATTTAGCAATAGAAACAAAAAAATTGAAGAAAAACTAAGCGATTTTTATGATATACTATATAAAAAGAATAATGCACAAAATAATAAAAATATATATATGTAGATATGGGAGGTGGAGGTAGTAAACCAATAGAAGACGCTTTTTGTGAGAATGGTATACCAATAATAAGTGAATTAAATAACATAGAATGTTTCTCAAATGAAAATAAAAAAGAATTAATATATGTTTGTATAATTTTTATAATATTATTGATTATTAGCATACACTTTTTACATCGAAGGCGATAACATTATTTTTATTATCTCTAATAATACAATTAGGACCAAATGTAACTACACCTTTATTAAAGCCATTAAAACTTTTTAGGTCATTAACTACTTTATCTGTACCATAATAATCATGTTTGATAACATCGTTATCCATAATTCCATGACCCAATGTAGCACAAATAGTATTGCCAATAATGATAGTATGGTCCTTATCTAGAACAAAGTTATACATATAATCGCAATCAACTGTAATCGTTTCATTTAGAGTATTTGGGAATACCCATTCAATATCTTTGATTGGATGATATGGCGTGATTGACAAGCTATCATTAATCTCAACCATATCACATTTATTATTTTCACATTTAATCTTAGTAACACAGATAACTTTGGAATATGTATTGTTAGATGTCATTACCAAATCATCTTTCATAACGTCTTTACATTTCTTGATATTATTGGGATAAATAGATACATTACTATTTTCGTGGAAGCAACCTCCACTTGCATTGTGAAAACTTTGCCTAAAATCCACACCACCCCGCGTCAATCCTTTTGTTGTCGCGCATCCTCCACGCGTAGAATTATCACAATTTCTAACAATATTAGATGGTTTAGGTGCCTCCATATTTGCATAAATTTCATCAATCTTATCTACCAACTCACCAAACAATTTCCCACCATATACTGAAACACTTTTGTCTTTAAAATTATTGCATTTTTGCTCTTTATGAGCATACATAAGAGAATAAATGTAATTTTTACCCCATTTATTATAAATCACATCTGTTGAAATAGCCAATTTTACTTGTTCTTTTAAATCATTGATAATTAAACTATCATTTTTGTATTTTGTAAGGAACTCATTAATATAACTCAATGATGTATAATTATCAGACATCGTTTTGATAATTTTATTCAATAGTTCAACAAATTCAAGTCTCATAATAATAAGGTCATTATCTTCATATACATCATTATCTGACTTAATATTAACAATTTCATTTGAATACGAATTATATTCCAATTCAATTTCATAATTATGTTGTTCAGATTTATTATCGAATTCAATTATAATATCCTTGTTTTGCCCATAATTAATAGTGTTAAGTTTAATTCTTTGTGAGTTTTCATATCCAATAATCTTTTTAATTTTATCATTTGTTGTAATTTTTAAAATTGCATTTGTACCACATGCAGTCTTGATATTTGCCATTGCATGAATAATAATTGTACCTACAAATCCTGAATCCGGGATAAATGAAAATGTACCATTGCCAATATTCGCAATATCAGATAGAAGTTTAGTATCCAATGAATATCCAAATCCAAATGTATAAATGCTAGGTTTAATAGTAATATTATTAATACTTTTTTCAAGACTTTCAATAATACCTCTTGGTGGTAGCAAGTGAGAACTAGGAATACCGTCCGTCATAAACATTAAAGATTTATTACAAATCGTGGCATCATTTGAAAATTGTTTAAGACCCATATTTAAACCAGCCCATACATTTGTACAACCTTCCGTATTAAGATTACTAATAAGTGTTTTGAGATATGTCTTATTGGATACTGTAATATTTGTCATTCCACATACAACCTTTGCTACATCAGAAAATGTAATAATTGAAATTCTATCATTATTATTTAGTGATTCAATAATAGTTTTAATGGCATGTTTGGTAATATCAAGAATTGTAAATCCTACGTCAACTTGTCTTTTATCCTGTTCAATATACGCGGGTGAATTCATTGACCCAGATACATCAATTACAACAACCAATTCATTAGGAACTTCAACTTTTCCATCAATTGGTTTAACAGATACGCGTAGAATATTATTTTTACAATTGTGTTTTAATTGAATTGGATTATTCTCGATATTAAAGTTAGAATTAATAATAACTTCATCTGGATTAACATTGCATGGGTTCAAATATGCAATAATAGCTTCTTTTAAAGAACGATTTGGCATTAAATTATTAATAGTCAAAGGAGACCTTGTAATTGGCGAAGTATTATTATTTGTTAACCATTGCTTAATTGCAATTTCCTCATAAGAATTACCTTCATTATCAACATATGGTTCGTTCATAATATTATGAGTAATGGGACAGATAAAATATTGGGGCACAGAATGCGTTGTCATTTTTATTATTATTAATTTTAATGATAATCTAATCAATTTTTAATTTATCATATAAAAAAATGTTAAATAAAATAAAATTATGTCTAATAAACTAATTATAATAATTGATGCACGCGAACATAAGCTATATGAAGATATAATAGTTCGTGATTTAGATGCTTATAATGATAAAATAGAATTTATAAAAGAAAACATTGAATTAGGTGATATACATATTGTTTATAATGATATATTTTTAATATTTGAAAGAAAAACAACAGGTGATCTGCAATCATCTATTCGAGACGGTAGATATAAAGAGCAGAAAACGCGCATGTTAGCTAATTATACACAAAAGCAAATATCATATATAATTGAAGGCGATGATGTGTTATCATCTAAAACATATAATAAATCGCGAATGTTACAAGGAGCATATTTACATACAATGTTTAGAGATAATATCAGAGTATTATATACTAAAAATACCAATGAAACAGCAACATTAATTTTAACAATTTCTACAAGGATTATTGATAATCCTCAATATTTTATTAATAATGGAGAACAAAATACTGACTATACCAGTTGCATAAAACTAAAAAAGAAAAAAATAGAAAATATTGATGAAAATACTTGTTATATTATGCAGTTATCGCAAATACCATATATTTCAAATGTTATCGCAAAAAATATAGCATCTACTTATCCCAATATGGTATCTTTAATAGATACTTTAAAAGATTGTGATAATAAAAATAAGGAATTATGTAAAATTGAAGGTGTTGGTAAGGAAAAAGCTAACTGTATTATTAAATATTTATTTAATGATAAATGAGAATGATTTGTGATTTAATATAATATCTGAATATTTGCGGATTTTATTAACCAATTTTAATGCACCTAGATTTTGTGTTTCAAATATATTTTCCATCATATTACTATCTTGTTTTTTTGTTAATTCAATATAATTAATAAGTGCCTCATTGTAATCTTTTACAAATGCTTTGTTATTTAAAGCAATAATATATGTCTTTTCTTGATTAAGTTTCAATATATCGCTAATTATTTTCATAGTTTCTGATTCTTTGTTTTTACAATTATCATTATGATAACTCCATAATTTAGTTTTATTATCAATAATAGATGCGTCAGCTAAAATTTTACCAGATTTTTGATTTTTAGTTATTTTAATATCTACTTTGCAAACTCCATCTGGAATAGTAGTATCTACCTTTTTTGAATTGATTTTTTCGGGTTTTGTATCCACAACTACATTACTATCAGCATCTTGAATTTCTTTTACTTTTTTACTACGAGGTTTCTTAGGTTCAGATAAAATCTCAATATATTTATCAAACAATAATGCTTTGACCATTTGAAGTTTTAAATTATCGATACGATTACGCCTTTTGATTTCATCTTGATATATTGGTTTAATTTGTAGATTTTTATCTACTTCATTCCAATAACTATCATCTTTATCATAACCAGGTAATTCTTCCAAACAAAGAGCATACAATTGTAGAAGAGGCTTCATAATTTGATTTGTAATATAATGTAGATAATCTGGTGTTAATTTGTTTTCAACGATAAACTCTGGGTTTTCTATTTTGTCACCTTGCAATCCAGATGTACTATTTGTTTTAATATATACATATGGGATTCTTTCATTTACAACAGGACGATTGCCGGGATCACGTGCACCAATTCTATCTGCAAGAACCTTGTGTGCAATCTTAGATGGATCCTTATAAGATGCTCGCAGATTTTTGGTAATTACTAAATCGCTTATCGGCGCTTTGCCTTCAACTAAATCAGATAATTCATCTTGGAGAAATTCAATAGATGCTCGCAAATCTTGTTTTTTCAAAATTATATCAATTACTCCACCATAAATTTTCTTTACAATTTGAGCATTATCACGGCGTTTCAATACAATACCCATAGATTTTTGCTTGTATTTGTTAACATCAAATTCATACAAATTACCTACATATCTTTTCTTACTAAATAAGATAAATGGATAAAGCGATTTCTCATAATTTAGTTTTTGTGGTTTAGGCATAATCTTCGCTATTTCTTTTTCAACTTCTACACCAGTCTTAATTGCAAATGGTAAAGCATCTTTACCCTGAACCATATTACCCTCATTATCCTTTAATGGAAATTTACAGAAAATGGAATCTGTATCACCATAAATAACATCGGCATTATAGTTATCCTCTACGAATTTTTTAGCCAACATAATCATTTCTCTACCAGTCGCAGTAGTACAAGCAGCAATATCTTTGAGATAGATAGATGATGTTTTAGCACCAATTTGACCATAAAGTGAGTTTGCAGTTATTTTATAAGCTAATTGCAGTGCATCAAATACATCTTGCTCAAATGTATTGTATGTTTCTGATATTTCTGATACATCGGATTTATTGATATTTACTTTTTTATTTGTATCAATATCCAATAATTCATATTTATCATCTTTTTCTGTGCAAAGCCCAGAATATTTTTTACCTTTCTTATCAATAATACTTTGATATTCAATTTTTTTTCTAGTTGTCTTACGCTTTTTAAGAAGCATATCCAAGATATCAGCAATAATACCTTTTTTACCATCTTTATATTGAACAAATGTGCAAACTTTCTCACCAATTTTCTTTTTCTTATCACCTTTACCTTCGTATAAGTCATAAGACACATCTTTATATTCAATATTTGGGTCTTCAATGCGATACTTTTCATCCATTAAATAACAATCATGTGAAAGATTTCTTGCAATCATAGATGATGGATATAGAGAGCCATAATCAAATACCACAATTGGTTCATTTAGATAAATACCCTCATTTGGATTTAAAACAACTGCACCTTCATATCCATCTTCTTCTTCAATGGCATTTTCTCTAAATGATTTAATAACAGGAATTAAGGTATCACGATCCATACATTGCTTTGCAATTAAAGAGAATATCTTGATACCTTGTCCTCTTCTAAATAGAAAGTTCAGAGGAACTAAACATACATTACCCATACCAATATTATTTTCAATGATTTTCAGCTTATGAATTAAACGATTAATAAGACAACAATCCTGAATACAATATTTAGCAATTTCGCATCTATCTGCACTGTTTCCTTTAAACTTACTGAAAATTTCTTGCGGTTTCAAATCATTCTTTTTATCACCCAAGAATATTGATGCAACATTATCTAGTTTATAGCTATCAAGCTTTTGGTCACGCTGCATTACTTTAAGCAAATCAACTAGCACAATACCATCATAATCTATATATTTTAGAATATTATCACCCATAGCCGATGAAGATAATTGTTGCTCAACAAGACTATTTTTGCGAGTAATTAATCTTCCGAGACCAATACTAAAATCTTCAATAATATTTAGCTCCTTGGCTCTATCCCAAATATAAGGCATATCAAAACCAAATATATTGTATCCAGTAATAATATCACTATTAAGATTGTTCATTACATCTTTCCATTTATTAAGCAGTTCTTTTTCTGTTTTACAATAAATTACTTCACATCCTTCAATATCGTCACACGAATCTAGCGATACAATATTCTTGTAAACAATTTTATCGGAACCATACAAATGGACTGTTGTACCAATTTGAATAATCTTATCGCCTTCAAGTGGAATTAGAATATTATCTAAAATCTTACATATCTTGCTTTCTTCTGTATTTATCTCAGCAACTGTCATATTATTATCTTTTTCGTCTTCATCATCACAATTATCACTAACTGATGATGCTATTTTTTCAAGAATGCTTACAATTTCAGCAATAACAGGTCGCAATAGTGTTGGAATATTTTGGATAAATTCGTTTGTAATTTTACGTTTAGCATAGACTCGGTTGATTTTAAGATCAGTTGCTTCGTCAATTACAATATCATCCAAATATATATTCTGTATCCAATTTATCAGGAATTCTTCATCACATTCATAACCTGCTTTTGCAACCAAAGCAAGATCTTGTGCTACTTTGCTGTAAGTTTTCTTGGCTACTGGAAAATCACCATGACTACTAGTACATTCAATATCAAAAGATGTAACAAGAATTGGCGCGATTTTATTTTTTTCAATTGCAATTAAGTTTTTATGATTAGAAATAATATTATAATCGCATCTACTAATATCATCGTTAATTTTGTATTTTTCAATGCGAACCCAACTACAAGGCTTAATATCCTGAATGTGAAGATATTTCAAGAATGGGTCAATATTGCTTTCATATTGCGTGAAACCTTTTTTCTCCAAAGTTTTAAAGTAGTATTTCAAAGTATTATATAATTTCATTGATTTTACACAAATCTTCATAAAGCGAAATACTTTATTATTGGTAAAACCCCAGAAATCCTTTTTTCTAACAATTGTTAAATCCTTGAAATGACTTTCCATATTCTTTGGAATAATCTTTCTTTCATATTCGCGGTTCATATATTGCGACATATATTTTTGAGATAACATATATTCTTTGAACTCGGCCACTTTATTTTCAAAAGCTCCATCACTCAATTCTTCCCAAGACTCGGGTGGTTTAATATAGAAGAATGGTGCAAAGTTTTGAACATCAACACAAACAGTGGCACCATTTTCACATGTCCCGTAGATGAGAAGAGTGTAAAGCTCATCATAATCTTTTTCCTTATTTTTATCATTTTCAGGAACATATATGTCAGTTATTTGAAACTCAACTACATCTTTTTTAGGTGTAATAGGCTCATAAGTTTTGCGCGGAAAATCCATTATAATTAACAGTATACTTTTTCTTTTAAATAAAGGAAATCAATTTTTAATTTATTATAATAAATAGAGAATGGAAGTAGGTTCCGAAGGTTTAGTTATACTCTTTGCTATAATTATAGGTGGCTACTATATCATAATTATGTATAATGAAAAAGACTTGGTTAAGGTAACTAGCAGTGTTGATAATGAAAAATACACAGTACAAATAAAAGACGACTCAAAAGAAGCCGCTGATTTAATTGCTAAGATTAAACAACGTCTTATAACATTATTAGAACATATGGAAAGAACATTTGGTGCTGATGATGAACGTGTAGCAAATTTAAAAATGAATTTTAGACCAGATCGTCTTAAAGAAGGCGTGGATACACCTGGATATACTAGTTATTCAATTAATAAAGGTGAACAAATCGTATTATGTTTACGCAATGGTGATAAACTGGTTGATATTAATACTATGATGTTTGTGGTATTGCATGAATTTGCACATTTAGCATCTGTTAGTATAGGACATACTCAGGAGTTTTGGGATAATTTTAGATGGATACTAGAAGAAGCTATAAATATTGGTATATATGTTAAGCAAGATTTTGATAAAAAGAGCGTAGAATATTGTGGAATGGATATTACTTCGTCTCCATTAGATTAAAATATATAAGATTATATATACCTTAATTAGTAATTATATTAATGAGCCTTATAAATGATTTTGAAATTTTTTTAGTTGGAATATTAACAATGATGCCCTTAACAAAAAAATTATCAGAAATATTTATAGAAAATATAGCTATAAAAAGAAAGCTTTGTCAATATACAAATTGGAATATGGTTATGATTTTAGTAAATTATATTAGTAATAATTATTTTGATTATAATAATCAAATTATTAATAAGTTTATTGCTTTTAATTCATTACAAATATTTATACTTTTTCATAGTTTTATGGTATATGATAAAAGAATATTATTTGAAGAATTGCAAGGCATCGATCCTTTTTCTAGATCTTTAAGCTTATTTGATAATATATCTAAGCGAACTCTATTGTCATGTGAATATTTTATTGGAAATATAATTTTACATATATTACCAGTATATTATTACAAAGATTGCTTGGTATATTACAACAATACTAATATAAATATGTATGTATATTTAATTATTTTTAAATTTATATGGGTTCTTAATATCATTGGTAATTTTAATGTAACATCAATATATATTCCTAAACTTGATATATGCAATATAAAAATAATTAATATTATTATATTAAGTGATATATTTGCTGATAAATTGTTGTCAGAGATTTCATATTAATATATAAACAATATGTATTGTGAATATATAAAATGATACCTAAGATTATACATCAAACTTGGAAATCTGATAAATTACCTCCTATATTAAAATTATTATATGACGAAAATGTTAAATTATTAAAAAACAAAGGGTATACTTTTAAATTATGGTCTGATAAAAATATTTTAGAATTTATAAATCAAAATTATCCAAATTATTACAATATATACAGTTTAGCACGTACAGGTGTACAACGTGGAGATATTAGTAGAATATTATTAGTTAAACATTTTGGAGGCATTTATATTGATTTAGATGTTTTAGTAATGAGGGACTTTGCAGATTTAATTGATATGACAAGCGATAAGTTTTACATATCTTATGAACCAAGTGGCCAAACAAAAGCATTATATAATGATGATAAATATATTTGTAACGCTTTTTTTGCAGCAAATAAAGATAATAAGTTTGTTGATAAATTACTAAGAGGAATATCAGATTTTATTTTGCAACATGGTGTGAATATTTTTGGCAAGTTTGATATATTTGGTGGTAATTATATTAAAATGATGATGACAAACTTTGCTAATAAAGAAGATTATATACATATAGTTGATGATCGTGAATTAATTTTTCCAATAAATGATTTGAAATTGGATAATATGCCTTTTACTAATGAAGATTGGACTATGGTAAAAAAAGGAGAATATCTAATGGAACCTATTATGATACATTATTGGATACATGGTGATTTTGAATCAAAAAATATAATTAATCGTTATGAACCAAATAAGAATTTAGATATACATGATAATATGTATAATTTTTTTAAAATACTTTATCCTGATATAGCAGCTAAATATTAATAATGATATAAAATAATAATATATTCTTTTATTAAATGTTAAAAAAACTGTTAATAACATTTTTATTACACGTGAATTTTGTAAGATGCTATACAAATTCTATGGTAATACCAGACCATTGTATAATTAGGCGCACAATAATTTATGATACTAAGATGCCGATATTATATACAAGGTTTAATTTTAATGTCAATTGTCTTGATAAATATAAGTTTTTAACAGCAGAACATGTATATCCACAATCACTATTAAATGAAAATCAGAGCAAGGATATGCATAATATAATTAAGACATTAAATACACTAAATGTAAATCGTTCTAACTATAAATATTGTGATTATATTGATTTTGGGGATAAAAATTGGAAACATTTGGAACATGATAATTATGTAAATCATAAACGTAAATTCTTTGTACCTAATAGCGAATCGCGTGGTTTTATATCCAGAGCAATATTGTATATGTGTAAGGAATATAATTTCAAATTTACAAATATTATTGAAAAACCAACACTAATTAAATGGTATTATACATATTGTCCAACAACTGATGAGATATATCACAATGCTATGGTTAGATATATTCAAAAAAACAATAATATATTTATATCGGCATATAATAAAAAAAATATGGCAATTAAAAAATATATTGAGAAATTGTAAAATGACTACAAATTTATTTAATAGGTTTGATGTATATTTATCGTATTGGATATTGACATGGGCAATAATTTCTATATTTTTAGATATTACTTTTCCTATAATATCTTTACTAATTGTATTTTTAGCTCAATATATTTATACCAAAAATAATTTATGTAAAATAACAAATCATTATAATTATGTTATTTATGGAAATTTCACAATATTATTTATAAAATATTTATTATTAGCGTACGCGCTTATTTATAAAACGACGAATTATAGTATATATAATGAGTTAGTATTATTAGTTTGCATTTACATAATATTTAATATATATTACAGAATTGTAGTTGGTAAGATTTTTATACCAAAAATATTAGATAGTTCAAATAAAACATATGAAGTTGATGATGGTCCTTTTGTCACACTATTTAAACATATATATGGCAAAAATTGATTATTATTATTATTTATTTTATTATATTTAATGGAATTATTAAATACAAAACAACACGAAGCTGTTGACGCAGTATTTAATGGTAGAAATATTCTTATAACTGGTCCAGGTGGTACAGGAAAATCATTTACTATAAAATATATTACAAAATTACTTAATGAAAATAATAAATATTATGGATTAACTGCTACAACAGGTACTGCTTCTGTTTTAATAGGTGGACAAACAATTAATTCTTATCTAGGAATTGGGTTAGGAAATGGTAAAGTATCAGATATCGTGAAAAATATAATTACAAATAAAAATATACGTGAAAGAATTGTAAAATTAGATGTATTAATAATTGATGAAATATCTATGTTGGAAGATACATTGTTTGAAAAAATATCTGAGATTTTATCAACAATACGTGGACAAATTATAGATGAAAAACTTGCAGAAAAACCATTCGGTGGTATACAAATGATATTTGTTGGTGACTTCTGTCAACTTGCACCTGTAAAAGGGCTTTACTGTTTTCTCTCAAAAGTATGGGAAAAATCAGAAGTTAATATTATTGTATTAGAAGAATTGGTGAGACAAACAGGTGATCAATTATTTCAAAAAATTCTTGGCATAGTTAGAAAAGGCAGATGTACTGATAACATAATAACAGTTTTAGAAAGACTTAAAGATACTCAATTTTCAGATAATATAATTCCAACTAAATTATATCCTGTTAATATTGATGTTGATAAAATTAATAATATTGAGGTTGGGAAATTAAAAGATAGGGGTTATAAATCATCTCTTTATAAAGCTACATGTAGTAAAGGAAATGAGAAAGCTGCTCTTAATTATAATATTGAATTAACAGAAAATGCGCAAATTATTATTACGAGAAATATAGATATATCACAAGGTCTTGTAAATGGCACGCGGGGTATCATAAAGCATTTAGGTAGTGATTATATAGTTATAGAAGATGTCAATAATAATGTTCATAATATTAATTATTATAAGGATATTATGAATAAAAAAACATCATATATAATGCATATGCCTATTCGCACTAGTTATGCATTATCAATTCATAAGTCACAGGGTATGACTATTGATGCTGTTGAACTTGATTTAGGTGCAAATATATTTGCTCATGGTCAAACATATACAGCTTTATCACGAGCGAAAAGTTTGAATTCTATTAAAATAATTAGTGTAGATAAAAACTCATTTAAAATTAATCCATATGTAAAAAAATTTTATACTAATATATTAGGTAAGTAATGGGAGAAAAAAGAACATTCACTGTTGATTCGTCTAATGTACAAGAAAAAGGAGGTAGTTATAAATCTAAAAATCCTCTATCTGCGGCTAAAAAAGCTGCGTCACAATTATTCAAAAAAGCTGCTAAAACCAAGCATAAAACTAAAAAACAGATAACCTTTGAATTACGCGAAACCACATCTGGAAGCGATAAAAAAACAATGAAGTATGTTGCTAAACGTGTAAAATTAGCCAAACCTAAAGTTGTTGAAATAATGGGTACAAAAATAACATATAATTTTAAAATTGATGTTAAAGCTGCGTAAATATTTTTAGTATTCATCTGACATATAATCTGATTCATAATCAGTATAGTAACAATCGTAATCGTCACTATCGGTTGTTGAATAGTAATCATTATCAGTCTCTTCATAATGTTCTTCTTCAAAGTCACTTTCTTCATCGTTATTTTTCTGCGATAGTTCATGGAAGAATTTATATTTTTTATTGATACTATCATAATGAAGTTTGATATCATCTGTTTGTTGTTCAAAGAGCTCTCTTTCAGCATCTAGTCGCATTTCTCTTGCTACTGCGGTAAAGAAGCATTTAGGAGGATCAAGCTTTTTATTGAAATTGTCTACAATATTGCTCTTGTAGTATTTTACCATATCTTCCTTGTTATATTTTGCATTTTTGTAGAATTCATAATTGTTGATAACTGATTCCATTCTCATATTTTTGATATATTCATTTGAATATTTTTTTGTTACCATGAATGTAGAGTAATTGTCATGCAATGTTTTAATTGCATCTAAGTCATCATCTTGATATTCATAAGAATTATTCATTTTCGTGGCAAAATCAGTAAAATCATTGTTGTTGATTGTGGTCGTCATTGTCAGCTTGGCTAATAATAAGTATATATACTACCTATCAATTTTTTTTTATCTTGTTGAAAAATAGGTATTCGTCATTTTATGAAGAATAACTGGGATGTCTTAAATACTGATTGCAAAAATTATATAATAGATTGGAAAAATAAATTAAACTATTTTCATACAGGATTTTACTATTTCAACGATTTAATATTTGGAAAAATGTATATATTCATTGTTGAAATTACAATGTCACATGTGATAATTCTAGATTTAAATATATTTAAAACAAGGAAAAGGAAGAAAATGTATGATTATACTGGAGATCAGTTTATTAGATTTAAACGGGAAAAGCATAAAATTGTCATATATCCTCACTATTTAAGATTACTTCAATATTTTTAACTAATTTATTTACAATTTCCGTAATTTTATCCATTTCAACATTTGTTGAATGTTTATATTCAATTAGTATCGTCTTGATATTTTCATTGACTTCATTTTTTATTATTATTGAAATCCTATTTGATATTTTATATTCTTTTATAGTTACTTCACTTATATTATCTATATCATTTGTGCATGGAAATACATATTGTGGATATTTATCTATTTTAGAACTTATTATATATATATTACTTTTTTTTGTTTTGTAAAATGTGTCCACTTTCTTAGTTTTAGATGTAACATATTGGTTATCATTTGATAATTCATATGTATATACCTTATCTTTCATATAATACATTTTATATTTTTCTTCTTTTGTTTTTTTATAAGCTTTGTCTATTTTGTCTTCAATATCACGTGGCATTTTCACACTTATTACATTATTATCAAGCTGTTTATTTACAAAATATATTTCAACAATATTAACATTGTCGTTTACTAATTCACTGATTTTAATATTACTCATTATTGATAATAATCTTAATAATGATTATATCATTTTTTATTTAATATATATAAAAAAATGATAGGTTGTAATATTATTTACAAAGTATATTATGACCTCAGAAGAATATAAATTATATAATCTTGAAGATGAAATTAAAAAATATACTGAATTAAATAATACCATTGTTGTAAACGAAGATAATAATGACTTTAATAAAAATAAAGTACGTGATGATTTTGTAGATATTTTAAGAAAAAAATTGAAAATTCCTGAATTACAAGCAAAAGATTTAGAAATAGGTGTATTTAATGCGACTATTGATTATGCTAATAACTATGGAATACAGCTATCTTGGAAAAGCCAAATATTACTTGATACTTATATTAATATATCTAGGAGTATTTATTCTAATATTAAAAAAGATAGTTACATTGGTAATAAAAATCTGCATAAACGTATGTTGAAAAATAAGGAGTTTCATCCACATATGTTACCATATATGCAATATCATAATGTATTTCCAGAAAGATGGAAAGAAATTATTGAGAAAAATCAACGTAGATTTAAAGCAGCTTATGAAATTAAGCTTGTTGCAATGTCTGATATGATTACATGTTCCCGTTGCAAAAGTAAGAAGGTCAGTTATTATGAATTGCAAACACGTTCTGGCGATGAAGCTTCTACACTATTTATGAATTGTTTAATCTGTGGCAAAAAATGGAAACAATAGCTTTAATTTTCAATTATTCTATATTCAAAATATTCATATATTATATTAAATGCCATACCATATATTAAATTAGTTTCATCGTGTTCTACTAAATTCATAATTTCTTCATATATTTTTTTATTTAGAATATAATATTGAATTGCCTTTTGTATTCCATAATTATATACAATTTCTTCCATATCTTTTTTATCGTATAAAGGTAGTTTCAAATGGTTAAAAACAAAGGTTTTTAAATTATTTACTAACCATAATTTATCTTTTGAATAAATATTTTTAACTTTTTCATATATTGTGTTAACAATATTATTATCTGTTTTTTTAAGAACGATCTTGTATTTATATTCGCTCATTTCTTATAATATTTAATGATATACTTATATCATTAAATATCAATATAGATATATTTGGGATCTTTTATCGTTTCCTTTACAGGGATTTCATTATATATATCTTCTTTCATTTGTGCTAGTGTTTCCCACGTTTGATGACCATAAACCATTGCTGAACCTTTCATTGTTATATAAAGTATAAATATTTCATGTAAATCAATTTTTTCATATAATAGCCCATTTAAATGATATATAAAAATAAATTGATAACTATATTATAAATGTATGCTTCTTCTGCTGTGATATTTTATATGTTATTGCTTTATTTATGTGATATTTTTGGATAAAATATTTCAGGTTTATCTGTAATTACACCTTTTATATTTATTTTTTTAATATTATAATAGTCTTCTTTTGTGTTGATTGTAAAACAATATGTTGGTATTTTATCACAACACAATTTAATGTCCTTTAATTTATTACAATTGTAATTTATTGATATTCCACCGCATTTATATTTCTGAACAGTTTCATACCAATCATCTGGTATTTCATCAACAATATACGTATAACTATTATTGGGATATAATAAGTTAAGATATACCAGTATTCTTTTAGAATAAGAACATGTAATTATTATTATATTTTTAATTTTTTTTATTATTTCTACAACTTTATTAACTAGATGGTGTTCATTATCACATGTTTTTAATTCCAACATTATATTAATTTTTAATTTGTCACATTTTTCAACGAATTCACTCAAAAGTGGTATTTTATTTTTTGTATTTTTCAATTTAATATTTTTTAATTCATCGTAATTATAACTATTTACATTACCAGTACTATCTGTTAATCTATCAATAGTTTCATCGTGAAACATTATAGGAACTTTATCTTTTGTAAGCAGAACATCCGCCTCAATCCAATTATGGTTTAATGCTTTTACAGCATATATGGATGATATTGTATTTTCAACTGCATATGTCATTGCACCCCGATGTCCAATAATACTATGCATAAATATCTATATATATTATTTTTTATATATTACACATATATATACCTGATATTAGCATAATTATTTTGGAAATATTTATTGCCATTTTCTTTAAAATTTTATTTTTTGTTATAGCATATACGTTTATTAATATTATGGGAAGTTGTATCAATATAAATGATATTGATAATCCATATGGTATTAATGTTCCAAGCAAAAGAAATCCCAGACCTATTATATTCGCTTTTTTATATCCATATAATACTGGAATTGTATTAATATTATTTTTTTTATCACCATCAATATCTATAATATCAAGCATAATTTCCTGCCACATTATAAAATTAAATAAATAAATTATTGCTGGAAAAACATTATGATAATTGCCACCAACTATAAGGGCACCAGTTAATGGAGCTTGTGTTATAATTAATGCAACTATTACATTTTTAATTAATGGAATACTTTTAAAAACAGGCGTATATAAATATGTGAATATTATTGTATTTGATATAATATCTCTTACCATATTATTAGCTATTAAAGAACATAAATAATAACTTGTTATTGCTAAATATGTAGAAAAATATAGAACTTCTTCGGTTGTCAATTCTTTATTATTAAGTACTTTGTTTTTTTTTTCGGTATCAGTTCCGAGCTTATAATCATAATAATCATTAATTACCATTGAATTGCTGGCAACAATTGCACTTATTATACCCATTAATAATGCATATGGATTTATAATTACTGATAAACTTTTTGTTGCTAAATAACTACCAAATAATGGCATTGCAAATTCATAAGGAAGTCCTTCGGGTCTCGTTATTTTTAAATAACTACTAAATTTATTAGATTTATAGAAATTATTAACATGTTTAGGCTGTTGTGTCTTAATATCAATACTTTTGTTAATTTTCATAGCTAGCATATTAGTAGTTTTAAAAGTATATACAGGTATACATAATAATAAAAAGGTTAATAATTTAATTTTCATTATTAGAGTTATTTATAGGGATAAATTTTATATAAAAAAATAAAAAATTGATTAATATATTTAGTATAAATAATTATCATTCAAACGATGTTCTCTACCAACGCTACCCAGATCCCCGTCGAATACACCACCAGTGATTTCAGTGTCCGTCTTAACCTCAACTTTGGTGAGGGCAAGGATTCTGAAATTTACAAAAACGAAAATGAGAGAAATAGGTTTTCTGACAACTATACTGTTGAAGTATATGAGTCGGGCGAAGGAGATAATTATACCAAGGGTTATCGTGTTGTGACAAACGAAGGTCCACTAGTTATCAAATTGGGTAACATCTCTATCGTCGGTAAGGATGACTACAATTATGATTATGCGGTGGGTTTCGCAGTAGACAACAGTTTGCCCGAGTATACCACTGAGAGGTCTACTATCCCTTACAATATTGAAAGGGATGGTACTCTCTGGACTATTCCTGCCAATGATGGCAATAGCTACAACTTTGATCAAAATCCCAATGGCAGATATCAGTGGGTGGCAAAGCGTGCTATGGATATCGGCTATGAACCTACCGAAGAAGAACTAGAACTCGGTATGGAAAAAACAAGCGAAGGTACTGGACTCATCTATCTCACCTTTATGGTATTCAAAAAGCCTAGACATGTTGAGGTTACTCGCGGTGTCACACGCGGAGCTACTCGTGGTATTACGCGTGGTGCTACTCGCGGTGCTACACGTGGGGGTGACCAGATGGAAAGTGATGCTGCTAGATTTGGATATGGCAATGAAGCTAGCACGTCATCTAGAAAGAGTGACTTTGAATATGCCGAAAATACCGAGCGCTATGTATTGCCTATCAGATTGCGTATTCACAAAAAGGCTGCTACAAGCGAGATCAACTGCTCACAGCATTTGAAGGGTGCAAGTGTAAACACCTTGCGTCGCCAGACAATGACAGTGCCGTTTTAAATAAAAAATTGATATGGTTATATAAGTATTTATTTTTATAATTGTATTAAGTAGAATATGATGACTTCTCCACAAACTATTAAGAATACTATCAAAATTACTCATGATTTATCTAGCATTCTTATGAGAAATCGTGCAATCTTGATGGTTCAAATGCTAAAAGAAAAAAAGGAAAAAGAAAAAGAATATAACAAAAATAAACAGCAAAGAGTAATGAATAACAAATTTTGTATTGGGTTTTGTGAAAATCCTTTAAATTGTTCTTGTTTTATTAACAATTCAATTTAGATTAGAATCTTCTTATGAACTGTTTCTATCGCACCTTCAATCCATGCTTGCCTATCACAATATGTTTCTCCCAAAATATAAATGTCTTTTTTTGTAAACAAACTATCAATCGTTTTTTGTATTTTTTTGGAATTAATCCCCACTTTCCACATATGATCTCCTGAACTCCAATAATGCATTGTTATCCAATCAGGCTCTTTTATTTTTTTATCAGGAAACATTTCGTCTAACAATTTCTTGATATGTTTTTTAACAGATTTATCATCTTTGAATGTATTCCAGAAATCAGCATTATAACTATCACTATAACTTATTTGTATTAATCCCGAATTGTAATCAATCGGTATTATAAATTGTAATTTATTATCGGTTAATGTTTTGGGTATATCCTTAAACCAGACATCTTTAAATTGCGCGTATATTCTTAGAAGTTTACCATCACTAACACTATTAATTACATTTTCATATTTTTTAAAATAAGATATATTTAAATAATCACTTCGTGTTATAGTTAAATATAGTTTAGTATATTTATATTTTTTATTATTTATAGTATATGATTTACTTGCTTCATCAATATCTGTTAATGATGTATTGAACTCTATTTTAACGTTGCGTGATTTAAGATATTCATAGAGAACATCGCATAACTTCTGGATTCCTTCTTTTAATACAAAGAATTCGTTGTTTTTAACATCAAAATCTTTACGTAAAGTCAAAATAGCATTATGAGCATTCATATCATATATTTCACCAACATATCCCAGTGATTTGTTGAGCACTTCTACTTCATTTGTTGGCAAGAATAATGAAAAATAGTTATGTAAATTATAATCATGTTTATTGACTTTTACTTTTTTATTTATTACATAATCCCATAATTTATCTAGGCTATTATAACTTGATTTATAATAAGCCAATAGCTCTTTTTCTTTCATCAGTTGGCCATTAAGATAGTATCTCTTATCCTTATTAATATCAATTATTTGGTCTTCTAATTTAAAATCTTTAATTAGTTTCATAACATATTTGTGCTTTTTTCCTAACCTTCCTGCTCCAACAGAATAGTTGAATCCTTTATTGCTATAAGTATAAACACGCCCTCCTATACGATTATTCTTTTCATATATTACTATATCTTCTGGATTAACATTTTTAATAGTAATCAATTTATAAGCTAGATATAATCCTGTTATTCCAGCCCCAATAATAACATGTTTCATAGCTTCTAAAAAGAGAGTACATAATTATGTAAAAAGTTAAAATTATAAAAAGTTTATAAAATCATTAGAAAAATAAGATTATGTACTCATTTGTTCGATTTTAAGACCACGTGAATAATTTACTAATGATATACCAGAAACTATTAGTATAAATCCGATTGCTTCTAATAATGTCAATGATTCGCTTAATACTAAATATCCCAATATCAAAGTAATAATCGGATATAGAGATGTTAATAATGTAGCAATTGCTACCTTTTTATCATTGTTAATCACGTATAAATACCCATAATTAGCCATTAATAACAATGAAGTAGCAAATATAATAACTAAAATTATATATTTATTATTCATAATTGTTGCACAATCTTTAATAAACCCACCATTGCCTCTATTCAAAACAATACCTAATAATGTTAAGAAATGTATAAATGAAGCAAATAACATAAGTGTTAGAATGTCAATATATTGAAGTATATATTTTTCAAATATTGGTGCTATACCCCAAATCAAATTAACTATAAAATAATATATATATAACATCTCTAATTATTAAAAATGTATTTTAAAAGTATAGTTTATGTTATTTAGATTTATTGGTGGCACTAATTATATTGCTATTTCTAAATTTATTCATAAAATGTATGACAAATCTATAATTCCTATTATTGATTATGCTAAGGAAGGTGCTAAAACACCAGGAGATGTTATTAGTTATAATAAAGAATCTAGTTCTCTAATAAATGAAATTAATAATAAGCACAAAAATAATGATATAGGATATGCTATTAAACTTTCATCTTTTTCAGTATATAATCCAGAAGAAAATATTGATAAATTTATTAAAAAAGTTATAAGCACTCATCATAAAAATAAATATATATACTTTGATGCTGAATATACACATTTGTATGATAAAGAAAATAAGATTTTTAATAAGTTTATTGAAAAATATAAAGATATAGATAATTTATATTTATTTAAAACATATCAAATGTATAAAAAACAAAGCTTATATTATATTAAACGTGATTTAGATACATATGATAAAATCGGATTTAAATTGGTAAGAGGAGCATATTATAATAAAAATGATATTGAATTATTTAAACATAAAGAAGATACGGATATAAATTATAATAAAGCAATTGAATATTTAATTAGGAGCAATACTAATAATAAAATTTGCATAGCTACACATAATAAAGAATCAATAAAATATGCTTCATCATTTAAACCTGGATATAATGTATCTTATGCGCAATTATTGGGTATGGGAGATAGTTCAACAGAATGTTTATTAAATAATAATAAAACAGTATTTAAGTATGTTCCTTATGGAAATGTTTTTGATATCTATCCATATTTGTTGAGGAGACTATATGAAAATATAGATATGTTAAAGTATATGAAATAACATGATAAACATATAAAAAATTATTAATATAGACTAATAAATGTATTTTGAAAACGAAGTCGGCTATCTAAATCTATTAAAAGAAACTCTAAAAGATGGTGAAATAAAAGCAACAAGAAATGGCGTAGTTTATTCTAATTTTGGATGTATGATTAAGTTTAATAATATCAATAATTTTCCATTATTAACAACTAAAAAAATGTTTTTTAGAGGTATTGTTGAAGAACTCTTATGGTTTTTGAGGGGTTCTACTGACGCAAATGAACTAATTGCTAAGAAAATCAATATATGGACTGGTAATTCTACTCGTGAATATCTAGATAGTGTGGGATTAACAGAATATAAAGAAGGCGAACTGGGACCAGTTTATGGATGGCAATGGCGCAAATTTGGTGAAGATTATAATAATCCTGAAACAAAAGGCAAAGATCAAATTAGATATGTATTAGAAGAATTAATGAAACCTGATAATAGCAGACGCGCAGTACTATCTGGATGGAATCCAGTTGATCTTAATAAAATGGCATTACCACCTTGTCATATTCTTTATATTTTCAATAAAACAAGTAAAGGACTTTCATGTCATATGACGCTACGTAGTTCTGATCTATTTCTAGGATTGCCATTTAATATTGCTAGTACAGCTCTACTAACACAAATACTCGCAACAGTATTAAATATTGAAATCTCAGAAATCTGTCTTTCTATATGCGATGCGCATATATATCAAGAACATGTTCAACAAATTGATAAACAAGTATTACTAGCTCCTTATAATTTACCTAAACTAATTATTAAAAAGTTTCCACCATCTGTTGATAGCAGCATTGATGAAAAAATAAAATGGATTGAAACACTAAAATATGAAGATTTTGAATTAAACGATTATTTGTCACATCCAGCTTTACCAGCTATTATGAAATAGCAAGTGGATGCCATTTTTTAAACTTATCATTATAAGTGCACACAAATGCAATAACAGTCATTGCATTTTTATCTTTGAAAGCTGTTCGCAACATCTTGCTATCACGCAATGTTTGAACCAATGCAATACCCAGCATATTCTTAATATCTTCGCTATCATATACATTATATATATCTGGCTCATTTGTTTTTGTAAAATACAATACTTTATCATTTTCTCCAATACTAATATCGCATTTTTTCTCAATTACTACTTCATCGGTTTTTGTAATATCTTCAATAGTTTTAAATTCTGTGACATCCTTTGTTTTTCTAACAACTTCAATAATATTTGTATCATCAAAATTATATAATTTAGGTTTATACTTTAAATCAAATGGCCATATATATATACCACGACAAGTATAATTAAAGGTTTTAGCAAGTTCTTGTATAGCCTCAATAGATTCTTTGTATAAATTATAATAAGTTTTAACTTTATAATTACATACATCAATTGTTTTATCAGGTGTATATTGTGTAGCTAGCATATTGTAAATAATATTTAATCTCTCCGGCAATGTTTTATTTTTTAAATGAATACCTTCATAACATACAATATCATTAATCAGAAATGTCCAAGTATCATCTTTACATTTAACCATTTCACCATCTAGCAAAGTATTCTTGAATAATTTTTTATCAAATAATCCACGTCCAAATATAATACGAGGACGCTGATATCCAGGATGTATTTTCTTATCAATATAATACATTATTTCAATGTCATTATATAGTGTAAAATAAAGATAGTATCTATTACCATTTGACCTTAAATTGAGCATATGATTAGATAATATAAAATTAACATTATTGCTATCAAGATTATGATGATGTCTTTGCAAGATTTTGATATTATACTTATTATATAAATCCGATAATATTAAATCCTTATGGTCATTACTTTTAATATTGAAAGCAATTCTGTTTGAAAAACTAATAATACCTTGCATTAAAATTAATAGGATGAAGTATTGTAATATAATATCTATCATTTTTTTAAATAAAAAACAATATAACGTTAATTTTATTAATATATATGTATCAATGAATAATCTATATCACGAATGGTTTGGCAATCCTGATTATTGGTTCTCTAAAAATAAAATAACAGATAATTATTTATGCAATAAATATTTAAGATATATTGAAAGTACAAAGCAAATATACGAATACAAAGAGATTTATAGCAAGGAGACATTGATTTCAAGTGTTATTTTATTAGACCAAATACCTAGACATTATAAAAGATTGGGTTATGAAATTGACGTAGATGAATATTCTGAAAAAGCTGCTAAATTATCTGACTACATATTATCAATATATAATACTAGTATATTGACATATGATGAATTATGTTTTGTTTATTTACCATATAGACATTTAAAAAGAATTGAGAAAATTTATGAAATTATCAATATATTTATTAATTTATACAACAAAGCTCATGATATTAATAAAGCAAAATGTAAAAGATATCTTTATGCTACATTAAATAATATTTATAAAGATATCAATAGGAAATCATTGAATTACTATTTGCAGCCTAAATCATGGAACGCGTTGAATAAAGATATATTTGACAAGCAATCATTAGATACATGTAATACAGAATACAATATTCAAGAAAACATTCTATATAATACAATATATCAAGAATATATCAAGCTTAATACGAGATCCAAAATAGTAGTTTCTTTGTCTGGTGGCGTTGATAGTATTGTTGCTCTATATATCCTCAGTAAAATTACAGATAATCTTGTTGCTGTTCATATTAATTATAACAATCGCAAGGAATCACAAGATGAATTAGATTTTGTTAATTACTATTGTGATTATTTAGGTGTCAAGTTGTTATATAGAACTATTAAAGAAATTAAAAGAATTGATTGTCTCGATAATGGATTGCGTGATATGTATGAAGAAATAACAAAAAAAATAAGATATGATATGTATAATTTACAACAAGAAGGTGATGATATCTATGTATTACTTGGACATAATAAGGACGATTGTTTTGAAAATATAATTACAAATATAACAAATAAAAGTTGTTATGATAATCTATGTGGAATGGAGACATTGAAAATTATTGACAATATTAATTTTTGGCGCCCAATGTTAAATATCAAGAAAAAGGATATTATAGCATTTGCAAATATTAATAATATTCCTTATTTATTTGATAGTACTCCTAAATGGTCAGTTCGTGGTAAAATTAGAGATAATCTTCGTCCTGTAATATGTAGCCTTAAAAATAATAGTGATATTATAGATGAAAGCCAATTGGATGCGTTTTTTAGTTTAACAGAACATATTAAAGAAACAAATAATATAATTAATAATGTAATTATAAGCAATTTAGTTAATAAAATAAAAAGTGAAAATAATAAATTAGTTGGTATACTTTCTATTAATGATTTATATACATTGCGTTATAAAAGCATAATAAAGACATTTTTAGGAGAGTTGAACATAAAAATTAGTAATAAGACACAAGAAGATTTAGTAGATTATATTAATAGATTTATACTAAAAAGCAAGGAAAATTACTTTATATTGAATAAATCTAATAAGATGATAATTAAAAATACGTGTGATAATTCATATAAAAAATTAATTATAATTTAGATAAGTATGAATAGAATAATATCCGGGTATGCTTACAATATAGTTAAGAGAATTATGCCTAAAATATCTGCAACTGAAAAAGCAGCATTAAATTCTGGTTCAGTATCAATTGATGGTGATATATTTAAAGGTAACTTAGAACTTAATAAAATTGTTGATAAATATAATATTAGTTTGAAGGATGATGAGGTAAAATTTTTAAATAATGAGACAAATACTTTATGTGAGATGATAGATAATAATTATGTAGAAAAAAATCAAGATTTATCAAATGAAACTTGGAATTATATTAAGAAAAACAAGTTTATGGGATTAGTTATTCCTAAGAAATATAATGGTATGGAGTTTAGTGCCCATGCACATTCTTTGATTGTTGAAAAGATAGCAAGTAGAAATATTGCTAGTGCAGTTAGTGTTATGGTACCTAATTCATTGGGACCAGGAGAACTACTATATCATTATGGAACAGAAGAGCAAAAAAATACTTATTTGCCTAAATTGGCAGATGGTAGCTATGTACCTTGTTTTGGATTAACAACCGAAAACTCGGGTTCTGATGCTGCTTCTATGTATGATGAAGGTTATGTTATAAAACGCGATGGTGTGCTAGGTATTCGTATTACTTTTTCTAAAAGATATATTACATTGGCACCAGTTGCAGGATTAATTGGCTTGGCATTTAAAGTAGTTGATCCAAACAAATTACTTGTTGATGGTAAAGAAGGAATAACAGTGGCATTAATTGAAAAAGATAAATATCCAGAAATAGAGATTGGAAATCGTCATAATCCTTTAAATATTGGTTTTATGAATGGTACAATAAGAGGTAATGATGTATTTATTCCAATGTCGTGTGTAATTGGAGGCGAAAAAAATTGTGGTATTGGTTGGAATATGTTAATGGAATCCTTGGGTGAAGGTAGAGGAATATCATTACCTGCTATGTCAGTAGCAACTGCTAAGCTTTGTTCCTTGGGTGTTGGTGGCTATGCTCGCGTCAGAAAACAATTTAATATTCCTATTGCCGAGATGGAAGGTGTAAAAGAAAAATTAGCAGTTATAGCTGGTAATAATTACAAATTAATAGCAGCTCAAAATCTATTTAATGCAATTGTTATGAATGGCGAAAAACCACCTGTATTATCTGCTATAATGAAATACAAATGTACAGAATATGGTCGTATATCTGTAAATCACGGTATGGATATTCTAGGTGGTGCTGGTATATGCAAAGGACCAATGAATTTTCTAGCATCTAATTATGTTGCCACGCCAGTAGCAATAACTGTTGAAGGTTCAAATACATTGACGCGTTCATTGATAGTATTTGGACAAGGATTAAATCGTTCACATCCATATCTTCTAGATACTATAACAAGTATTGAAACAAATGATAAAGATAAATTTCATAAAAATTTTATTAACATAATAAAACATACATTGACAAATCTTGGTCACTCGCTTTATTATGGAATATATCTAAGATTTTATAAAAAAAATAATATAGCAGATTATCATGAATTACAATTAAAACGTCATGTTGCAAATTTTGCTTTTTCAGCAAATATTGCATTATTAATGGGTGGTAAAATCAAGACAGCTGAATATATATCAGGAAGATATGCTGATATATTATCTGACATTTATATGTCATATGCTTGTTTATGGTATTACAAAAAACATAAAGATATTCAAGATATTGATAAACTATTAGATTATTCTATCAATGATTATTCATATAATATTCAAAAAAATATATACGGTATTGCAGATAATATACCATTGCCATTACTTGGATATCTAATAAAAATAGTAACATATCCATTAGGTAGAAATTATAAGGCAAATAAAGATAAGACTGTAACTGATGTTTCTAATATTATTACAAAACCAAATAAATTACGAGATTTATTAACAGAAAATGTATTTATATCTAGTTATGTTGAAGATAGAATACATCAAATTGATAAAGGAGTTGAAATCTGCTATGAAAGCGATAAACTTAAAAAACAATTAAAAACAGATAGTGATAATGTTTTAATTATGAAGGCGAATAAATTAAGAAAAAAAATTATAAAGGTAAACGAATTCGCAGAAAAATTCCATTAAAAAATTTATAAAGTAGTATTACAATCCTTGCAAGTTTCATTCCATTTTCTATATGTTGATAGAAAAGGCAAATAGTATTTAATAACAGTATAATTTACAATGTTATTTGCTTTTAATCTATTATTTTTAAGCTCATTTAATTTATACTTTGTAATTGAGTTATTAAGTGGTTGTAAATTACTAACTTTTTTATTTATCATAGAATTCTTGATATTATATTTAGGCTTTAAAATTATACTATTAAACTGAGAAAAAGCACTAGCCAATGACAATAACGCAAATATTATATAATATTTAAACATTTACTATTTTATAGTATATATTCTTTAAATAAATGACGTATGAAATTTATAACAATGAAAGTGATTTACCTGATAATGTTATAGCAATTAACGGAGTTGTATATTCACTTGATGGTTGGAAACATCCTGGTGGGGAACAAATTAAGATGTTTGGAGGCAATGATGTATCCGTTCAATATAGAATGATACATCCCAATCATAACAATAATATAGTAAATGTGGCTCCAATTGTAGGTAAACTGATTAATTATGATAAGGAATATACATTTGGTTCAGACTTTGAAAAAGAATTAAAACACGAAGTTAATAAAATTGTACCACCTAATAAAATATATGCCACACCTGGTTTTAAATTAAGAGCTATTATATACTGTATTAATTATATTGCTTTAATGTATTATTATGTAGCATATGGTGGTAGCTTTATAGTATGTACATTACTTGGAATAGCAGAGGCACAAATAGGATTAAATGTCCAGCATGATGCAAACCATGGTGCTATAACAAAGATGCCTTTTTGGAATGATATATTGGGGCATGGCGCAGACTTGATTGGTGGCAATAAGTATTTATGGCTACAACAGCATTGGACACATCATGCTTTTACAAATGATAATAAAAGAGATCCCGACGCAAAAAGCATGGAACCATATTTTATTTTCCATAATTATAATTATGATTCACCAAACCGCAAATATATTACAAAATATCAATATTTATATATGATACCAATGTTTTCGTTATATTGGTTATCTTCAATATTTTCATTTGAAATACTTACAGGATTACAGTATTCTGTAAATAAATATTCTGAAATAAACTTCAATAATAGATTTATTCAAAGTAAAAAAGATATATCTATGATATTAAGATTAACATACTTATATTTAAAATGTTTTTCACAATTTAAACATTATAATGCAGCATTGGCTCTCATATATATATTATATACATCAGTTGTAGCATCATTAACACTTGCTATACCATTCTCCTTATCGCATAATTTTGAAAATGTTGAAAGATTTCCAAGCAAGAAAGATTGGTATAAATCGCAAGTAGAAACTTCTTCAACATATGGTGGAAAATATATAGGTTATTTATGTGGTGGGCTTAATTATCAAATAGAACATCATTTATATCCTCGTATGTCTAGTGCATGGTATCCATATATACAAGATACTGTTATGAGAGTATGTAAGAAACATAATGTAAAATACACATATTACCCAACATTTCTAGATAATTTTAAATCAACAATAAAATATGTCATAAATATATCAGATATAAAAAAGAGTACATAATTTTATTTTTCTATGATTTTTATAAACTTTATAGATTTTAAGAGATTTAGAAAATTATGTACTCACGTTACTCTTTTTTTTAAAAATGACTTAACAAGATATTATATTTAATATATGAATAATGGAATATATATATATATTAAAGCTTAAAAATAGCAAGTATTATGTTGGAAAAACACAAAATATAGAAAAAAGATATGAACAACATGTTAATGGCACTGGTTCTGCATGGACAAAAAAATATAAACCTTTGTCAATAATTAAAAGAATAAAGAGTACTTCACAATTTGATGAAGATAAATATGTTAAAGAATATATGTCTAAATATGGTATAGAAAATGTTAGAGGTGGAACATATACATCAATAGAATTAGATGATATATCTTTATTGCAATTACAAAAGGAACTATGGCATTCAAAGAATTTATGTACGAGATGTGGTAGAAATAGTCATTTTGTAAAAGACTGCTATGCGAAAACAGATATTGATGGAAATACAATTGATGATGAAGATACTACTTCTGACTCAGAATACGAAGATGTATGGTGTTGTAGTTATTGTAATAAAGAATTTGATACAGAAAACGGCGCTAGATTCCATGAAAATAATTATTGTAAAAAAAAATATAATAATTCTGGATACAATGGATATAAAACAAGTAATAGAGGATACAATAATTTTAATAATCAAGGATATAAAAATAAACCATGTGGTATATGTGGAAAAAAAGGGCATCGTGAAGTAAATTGTCATTACTTTTGAATCATTTTTTAAGCCATTATCATTCTATCGGATAATTTAAAAGATTTATGGTTATCTTTTAGAGCACATAGTGGTACATTAGCTATTGGTAAATCACCTTTATTGGGTTTCAAAGAATAGTTATAAATTTGATTATAATCTAGATTTGGATTATTATTCTCAGCTAGATCGTTTGTATATATTTTTTCTAATTCAGGTGTAAATACACGTTGTTCTGGTGTTTTTATAGTATCCTGGGTAATTATTTCCTTATTGAAATTTGCATTATCAATATCTTTATTAGAGCTATACATATTAAAAGTATTTTTATTTATTACATCTAAATCATTTTTATTAGGCATTGGTGGAATATCTTGTTCATATAAATTTACCAATTTAGGAGGACATCTTACTTTTACATCACTGTGATCTATCTTTGGTGGTAAAGATACTGGTTTGGGTATCACAGGCTTTTCTTTTTCCTGTACTGTATTTTTAGACATATTAAAAAATAGTAAAAATACAAAAACTATCAAAAATGCAATACATATGATTTCTATATAATAGATTTCGTTATCTCTCATATTACTATATTAAAATAATATTTTAATCGTCATCTTCAATGAATTTAAGTTTCTTTTTTGTATCTCCTGTATTACTAGAATTATCATTATCATCAGTATATGTATTACTGAATTGTATTAATTCATTATCTTGATAATAAGAAATATTATACTTATTTGTATTATAAAATCTAGTACGTGTATAACCTTTTCTCTTGAAAACGGAGAACTCATCTAGAATATCAATACATAGTGGAATATATTTTCTATCTTCTGGACGTTCTCTAAGAATACGACCAATAGATTGTTGAATATCTGAAATAGGTGAAGCAAATATTACTGTATTTAGTGAAGGAACATTAAATCCCTCAGAAGCTAATTGATAAGTTGCTAGAATAATTTGTTTTTCCGCTGATATATTTAAATCATATTGTTTCATACCACCTACATAATACCCATAATCCTTATTGAGAATATTCTTTTCAATAATCAGCGTTTCAATATCTTTCAGCAAATTTCTACGTTCGCTCAATATCAATATACGTCTTTCAGGATCCTTTTTTATAATACTTTCCAGTACACTAATAATATAGTTTGTACGTGGTTTGAATGCACATATATTATTTATCATGGCAGCTATATTTTCTTTACCATTCCACATTTGCTTTACAGCCGAGTATTCAATATTGGGTTCATAATACTTATGTATTTGTACTTCAACTTCTGTAAACTCTTTTTTCTTCATTGTGTATACCGAACCACCAATGTAGTATTCAAATACCTTGCGCATACCATCTTTGCGATTAAGAGTAGCAGAAAGACCTAATATAATAGGTGTATGTAGTTTTTTGAATGCACGACAAAATACTTGTGCGCCCGTATGATGAACTTCATCAATAATAATAAATCCAATATCATTGAATATATTAATATCATAATCTCTCATAGAAAGTGATTGAAGTGAAGCAATAATAAAATCCTTATTTACAACATCTACTTTTTTTTGCTTGATAATACCAATATTTGCATTTGGTGAAAATGCTTTTACCGTATCAATAAACTGTTGATTAAGAAAGTCTTTGTGACTAATAAACATTGTTTTCTTTTTAAGTTGACATGCTATATAGAGTCCCATGATAGTTTTACCAAATCCACATGGAACGGAAATGATACCACCCATTTTAAGAGGATTTCTAGCAGCTTCTAAAAATTTATTAACTGGTTCTATTTGATATTCTCTTAATTTACCATTAAACTCAACATCAATATCCTCTCCACCTGTAATTTTAGATACTTTGGGTAATCCATAATTACATAATCCGTAATATCTTGGAATATATATTCTATTTTCGGTTTCTCTATATAAAATAAATGTATTATCACTATTTTTTTTTGCTGTTAATTCAAAATTAACTCTTGGTTTCATAGTGAGTTCCTCTTTAATTTTAACTAATTCACCATCCTTTAAAGATGTTTTTAAGAGACTGTATCCGTTAATAGATAACATTGTTTAACCAATATACATAAATATAATGATATCATTTTTTTATATGAATTATAATAGAATACAGTGAAAAATACTAATGATTGTTAATTCATTAAGAATATTAGCTGTTGTAATATTATTTGTTGTGATGCTAGTTCATGATATCCCTTTTAAAAAAATGTATAAAGATGCATTTATGCAATTTTACTTAGCAGTATTATGTATATTGATTTTAATGGCAGTTGACAATATAACTGGATTTGTAATAACATTTGCTCTTTTAATTGTATATTTTAGGATTTATAATGCTGAAATAAAAGAAAAAAACAGAATTAAACTTGAAGAAATGCAAAAAGAAGCGGCAAAAGAAGCAGAAAAAAAATGCGATAAAAAAGATGATAGATGTAAATTAGAAAATCCTGAAAAAACTAGTATAGTTTTAAAAGAAATAAATAATGTGGATGATTATGGTTTGAAACCATACATAACAGACCAAGACCTTTTTGCTGCACAAAATAATGTGATTGATGATAGTAATTATAATAATGAAATAGGAGATTTAAGAGTTGAACATAAAGATGCGAGACCATTATATAAATCACAAGGATTAAATGATAGTGATTTACATGTTGGAGGATATGATAATTATGATATTTATTATGGGAGCTTACAATTTGAACCATTGCATAATTAAAATAATCTCTTGAATTATTAGATAATTATAATGGCAAATGAAAAATTTGTATCGCAAAATCAAAACGATGAAGTTGTGAAAGAAACATTTACCTTATTTGGATATTCTGTATTGAGTGTAGTTGTGGTAATAGCATTACTATGGGGGTATAATACTGGTGAAAACATGTATTTATTTATAATCATCTACTCAATAATTATCATACTTTATACAGTGATCATAATATCATTAGTTGTTATGAATAAAAAAAATTATGATTTGACATCATATACTATATTATTTGGCACAACAATATTCACCATATTTTTAACATTTTTTATAGGTGTATTTTTTGTTTATAAATATTTTAGTAGTTCATCTCTTAAAAAAAGCAGCGACCAAATAATTAACTATTCTTATAAATATTAAATGTAATTAAATAGCGATAACACATATAATATTATAAATAATGAAAGTGCTTTAATTAGAATATCATATGAGTTTAAATTTTCATGTAAATATTCTGGCATTTTCTCATAAACGGTTGCCATCAATCCAGTATTATGTATTAGTAATACTATAATAACAATCATTAAATTCTTTTTTACTAATTCCATATCAATGTTTGTTATTGAATCGTTTTTGTTATTTTGAGATGGAGGATATTTATCAGATACATTATATTCTGGTCTTCTATTTAGTGGAGGAGGTGGTGGATAATTATCATCCGGTGGATATTCTACAACTTCATCTTCGTAATCAGGGATCATACTACTAGTTGCATTTTTATTTTTAGAACTATATTCGTCGCGGAACTCATTCAACACATCTTGAACAACAGGGTCATTAATATCGTTGTTATTAGTTTGTTTTGTATTACCATTTAAAGTTGATGTAGGCGTTGACATTGATCTCTAATGATATATTATATTAAGAAAAGTAGTATTATAACGCAATTTATAAAGTTATTGCATTATCCGTACATTTTACTTTATTTCTATTAAGTATATAGCATTTATTATTATATTTAAAAACAGTATCAACTATTTTAATTGGCGCATAAAATAACAATAATGCAGCTGATAGACCAAATATTACACTTACTATTATCTGTCCTGTACTATCATAAAATAACCTTTCAACTATATAATTCAATTTGGATTTTTGCATATTGACTAATATTATAAATTATTTTAAATAAATGGCATTGGATAATCAACATTATCAAAACAATTCACATTGATTACATCAAACTTATAGCAATCATTATGTTCATCTATATATACATTTTTACTGATATCATTAAAAGTTATATGTTTTCTATCTTTTGTAATAATATATACATAAAAGATACCAAGTATAAATGCTATGAAAAAACTATACCAATTTATATTGAATATTCTCATCATTGTCTATTAATATTCTTTATATTTATTTCTTTATACATCTACCAGAATCCGGGTTACATTTCTTACCTTTTTTCTCGCATTCTGCTTTTTTTGCTTCTGTGCATTTATCTACCTTGGCAGCAGGTTTATCTTCTTCCTTAGCAGCAGGTTTGTCTTCTACCTTGGCAGCAGGTTTATCTTCTACCTTTGCAGCAGGTTTATCTTCTACCTTGGCAGCAGGTTTATCTTCTACCTTGGCAGCAGGTTTATCTTCTACCTTGGCAGCAGGTTTATCTTCTTCCTTAGCAGCAGGTTTGTCTTCTACCTTGGCAGCAGGTTTATCTTCTTCCTTAGCAGCAGGTTTGTCTTCTACCTTGGCAGCAGGTTTATCTTCTACCTTGGCAGCAGGTTTGTCTTCTACCTTGGCAGCAGGTTTATCTGCTTTCACACATCTACCAGAATCAGGGTTACATTTTTTACCTTTTTTCTCACATTCTGCTTTTTTAGCAGGTGTGCATTTATCCAACTGTTTAGCAACAGGCTTATCATCTTTGACAACATCAGGCTTTACTTCTTTTTTAGCAGCTGGCTTATCATCTTTGACAACAGGTTTTTCTTGTTCAATTTTAACATCTAAATAAGAATATAGTGTTAAATTATCATATTTAGGTGGCTTTAATTTTAAATAATTATGTAAAGCAGTTTTTGTTTTATCATTTTTAAAAGTTTCCATTAATTCGGCTTTTTCACGCAAGTAATTATCATAATTAATATGTTGCACCACTCTTTTGTTTTCATATTCCTCATAATATCTATCTCTTTTCATATTATTAATATTTTCTTTATCAGCTATTTTTTCAAAATACGATTTAATATTTTTTTTTAACATATCAGCATCTATATCATTATTTGCATTAGTTATATCAATTATATTTTTTTTAATACTTCTTAATATTTCCATTTAATAATATTGAGGATAAAAATAAATATTTTAACGTGGCAACATAATATCATCAAACATCCCTTTATAAAATGTCTGTAAACTTTCAGCCGGTTTCATTTGATCTTCATAAATAGTTCTAGGAACATATTTTACAATTACTTTATCTTTTTTACATATTTTTTTTTTATTATGATAACCTTGTACAATTAGTAAGCAACCTATAAATAATATAAATATAGCAATTGCTTTCATTATTTAATAATAAACTCTAAATAAATGAATTATTTATTTTTGTTCTTGTTTACGCTCACTCCATACATCAACATTTTCAATGCTTTCTTTGATGCTTGTGAGTTCAACATTTGTATCATCGGTAATTTCATCATTTAGTGCATCACTTGGTGTTTGCGAAGAAGATGTATCGGCACCTACTGGTTCACCCACAGGTTCACCTGCCTGTTGTTGTGATGCAGCGACAATACTATTTTTGCGACTTTCAAATACAGCATCTTTATCATCCATGTTTTGTTTATATTCCTTCATTAAAGTATTTAATTGAGTATTTGAATATTCTATATCCTTGATAAACTCAGGATCAGGTGCCCATGCACACCAGCACCCTACTTCTCCAACATAAATATGAAATTTATCACCTAATTTTTTTAAGAATTCGCTGCGTGTTTTAGCCTCTTCAATAGTTTCAAAACAACCGCGAACTTTTACACCACGAATTGATGTGATACCCTTATTATCCGCATGATATTTAGCTTCTATTTCTTGCCCTTTTACAGATTTAAAGAACTTATATTGTTCGTCCATTTCTTTTGCGTCAAAGATATATTTGTGGTTATCGCTAATGCTATCAATTACATCTTTTGTTTCTGGATATTTTTCCTTGATAGAACCAAAGATTTCTTTAACATTTGTAGAAAAGCTTTCAATAAATTTACTAAAAAATAGTGCTTCTTTATTAATAATAACATCTTCGGGGCTTACAAATGATAAGAGAACATATTTTTGACCTCTAATTGGCTTGTCTTCGTCTAAATGATCCTCAACTCTTGGGTCAACTAATTCAATTTTTTTATCTGTTACTGTTGTCATATTTCCTATAATATTTTATATAAATATAATCTTATATATTTTTAAAAAAAATATGAAATAATATTAAACAATGAACTATAAATTTGATTATTCGGAGGCTGGATCCCGACTAATGAAATATTTATTTGAAGGTTTAGTTGTTGCATTCATAGCAATTATATTGCCAAAAAATAAATTAGAATGGAATGAAATATGGCTATTGGCCTTAACAGCAGCATGCACATTCTCAATATTAGATTTGCTATCACCTGTAATATCACAAAGTGCTAGACAAGGGGTTGGATTAGGTGCTGGATTTAGTTTGGTAGGATTTCCAATGGGATTTTAAAGCATTATAATGAAGGTATAATTTCATAATTTAAATCTATACATATTTTTTTCCATATTTGGTCTTGAACATAAAGCTTTTCCCTACTTTTTAATAAAGGAAAGTATTTAAGATATTCGTCTAGACCCAATATTTGAAAAAACTTATAAAGAACGTAGCTGTATGATAAAAAGTTTTTTCTATCTTTTGGACAATGTTTCAAGAAAGGTGCTTGAATACTTCTAAACATACTGCATAGTTTTTCTTCTAACTCGGGGCTAAATTGCGGTGTAGGTATACCATTAATTCTGTTTATAATATAATTAATATGTTCGTAATATTTATTTATACGTAATCTTTTGAGAATATCCCTCATTTTAGTATAAGTAATCGTTTTAAGGTCAACTATTTTCTCTTTTTTGATTTCCGCTAATATTTTTTCAAATACTTCATCTGGTATATCGGTACTTTCTTTACCTTGCACTTGATTACACCATTCTCTAAAATGATTAATTCTTTTATAGCAAAAATGCGAAGTATCCTTGGTATTTTGTTTAAGTATAGGTCTATTTTGTTCCACCAATAATAACTCTTGGTAACCACAAGTATTACATATCATTATTGCATCTTGTTGTAAACAAATCATTTGACTTTTGCACTCTTTACATATTTCAATATTATCATCTTCAACATTTCTAACATACTTTTTATTTATGATTGACATATACTTATCAACTAATGTACTTTTATCTTCAATTGTTACTTCATTGTTTGCATTTTCACTTGTGCTATCATTATTTTCTATGTTAGAATTATGAGAATTATCTTCATTTTCGGGATTATTGTTAATATTATTTAAAGCATCTAATACATTTATAGTATTGTGTGATGACATAGCTTTTTTCTTTTTATATTCGCTTTTATAGGAAGCTCTACTTTGTTTTATTGGTAAATCAAAAGATGACTTAATTATATTATTTTTACCAACAAGTGCATTATTAATATGCGACTGTTTATCAACAGTATCATAATATTGAAATAAAATATAACTAGTATTTTTATAATATTCTATTTCATCAAAATTATTATTAAGTTCTTTAATTTTATTTTTTGTATCAATAATTTTTTCACGTAAATCAATATTACTACTCCATAATATATTAGCAAGGTCTTTATCGGATTCTTTATTTAGTTCGTTAAATATAATATTAGAACTTGATTCATATTCATTTAATAAATTATTGTAATAAGATAATTCTTTATCAGTATTCTCAAACTTTTTAATCATATTATTATGCATGGCATCAAGAGTATAAGTTTCATTTGTATCAGTATTTATTTTTTTTTTTGATGATTTTTCTTTAAACATCATATATAATAAAATTATTAAAATAAAGTTTTATATGTATTATATTAGAATTTTAATCGCGTAGTAATTTATATTTTTTTCTCCACTAATAGTATAAAGAATATAGCGTAAATGGGTGGTGGTCTTCTTCAACTAGTAGCTTATGGTGCTCAGGATGTTTATTTAACTGGTAATCCTCAAATTACCTTTTTCAAAGTTGTATATCGTCGTCATACTAACTTCGCTATTGAAGCTATCCAACAAACTTTCAATGGAAATCCAGGTTATGGAAACACTGTAAATTGCCAAATCTCTCGCAACGGTGATTTAATCAACCGCATGTATCTCCAAGTAGATGTGCCTTCTGCGACAGCCGGTACTGATACATATGTTAACTACTTAGGTCTTCGTTTATTAAAATCTGTTGTAATTGAAATTGGTGGTCAACAAATTGATAAACACTATTCCGACTGGATGTACATCTGGAACGAATTATCTTTACCAACTGGCAAACGCTATGCGTATGACAAGATGGTAGGTGCTGATTATGGTGACACTACTGGTTCAGTATCTACTGCGACAACAACTACATTATATGTACCTCTTGAATTTTGGTTCTGCCGCAATGTAGGTTTAGCTCTTCCATTAATTGCCCTTCAATACCATGAAGTCAAAGTTAAAATTGAATTTGAACAAAAATCTAATTGCATTGTAACATCTGCTGGTGCTACAGGTGCCACTGCTAGCAATTTCCCTGAACTTAAAGATATATCTTTATGGGTAGATTACATCTTCCTTGATACCGATGAACGCAGACGTTTTGCTCAATTATCCCATGAATATTTAATTGAACAATTACAATTCACCGGTACTGAAACTCTTGGCACTGGCAGCACTCGCGTCAAACTTAACTTCAACCACCCATGCAAAGAATTAGTATGGGTCGCCAAAGCCAAAGGTACAACTAAACGCAATACTAAATGGTATGATTACTCTGATATGGATGTTCAAGATAATACTGTTGTTACACCATCGGCTCTTGCCAAGAATCCATTTGTTGATGCCATCTTACAATTAAATGGCAACGATCGTTTCGCAGTACGTAAAGGTTCTTATTTCAATTTAGTACAACCTTATCAACATCACACCAACGTATCTGCCAACCCTGGTATCAACGTATACTCCTTTGCTCTTAAACCCGAAGACCATCAACCAAGTGGTACTCTCAATATGTCTCGTATTGACACTGCCACTCTCATGGTTAATACTGTTGATAAAATGCAAGGTGCTATTGACAGAGATGCTGGTGGTGAATCGGCCATAGATTACAGTGGCATCAATATCTATGCTGTTAACTACAACGTTCTTCGCATATTATCTGGTATGGGTGGTCTTGCCTATTCCAACTAAATTATTCAATTATATGTTTTATTTTTCAATATATTATAACAATAATAATGTAATGTCTTTTGTGTAATATTAGACTTTTTTTTTTCTCCACTAATAGTATAAAGAATATAGCGTAAATGGGTGGTGGTCTTCTTCAACTAGTAGCTTATGGTGCTCAGGATGTTTATTTAACTGGTAATCCTCAAATTACCTTTTTTAAAGTTGTATATCGTCGTCATACTAACTTCGCTATTGAAGCTATCCAACAAACTTTCAACGGAAATCCAGGATATGGCAACCGTGTAACTTGCCAAATCTCTCGCAATGGTGATTTAATCCACCGCATGTATTTAGCAGTTGATATGTCTGCTGAAACCGAAGAAGTATGTCCCTATTTCGGCTTACGTCTCGTTGACTATGTAGAACTTGAAATCGGTGGTCAAAAGATTGACAAACAATATTCCCACTGGATGTATGTATGGAATGAATTATCATTACCTGTATCCAAACGTGATGGCTACAAGAAAATGGTAGGTGGTGATGGTGGTGTATTAAGTGCTACTACTAATGACCAATTATACATACCACTTGAATTCTGGTTCTGCCGCAATGTAGGTTTAGCTCTTCCATTAATTGCTCTTCAATATCACGAAGTCAAAGTAAACATCTTATTCCAAACTGCTGATAAATGCAAAAGTACTGCTGATGCTCTTGGTGATCTTGGTGCTACTTCATTATGGGTAGATTACATCTTCCTTGATACCGATGAACGCAGACGTTTTGCCCAATTATCCCATGAATATTTAATTGAACAATTACAATTCACTGGTACTGAATCTATTTCTGGAACCCAAGCTAAACCAAAATTATCTTTCAACCATCCGTGCAAAGAATTATACTGGTTCACTACTTGGACTATTGGTGCCGATCAAGATAATAACAATAACTGGTTTAACTTCACTACAACTGCTGCCAATGCTGAGCCATGGTATGCAGCTCGCAGTGCTGTAAACACTGTAAATCCAATTGGTTCTGCTAAATTAGTATTAAATGGCAATGATCGTTTTGCTGAACGCCCTGGTTCTTATTTCAATTTAGTACAACCATATCAACATCACGAAAATGTTCCTGGCAACCCTGGTATCAACGTATATTCCTTTGCTCTTAAACCAGAAGAACATCAACCAAGTGGTACTCTCAATATGTCTCGTATTGATACTGCTGTATTAAACTTAAATGGTTTAGTATTACCAGACCCAGCTAACACATTATTACATGTATATGCTGTTAATTACAACGTTCTCCGCATATTATCTGGTATGGGTGGTCTCGCTTATTCCAATTAATTTTTTCTACATTATTTTTTTCATATTATAATAATAATAGTTTGTGTATAATAATATCTTCTTTTTTTTTCTCCACTAATAGTATAAAGAATATAGCGTAAATGGGTGGTGGTCTTCTTCAACTAGTAGCTTATGGTGCTCAGGATGTTTATTTAACCGGTAATCCTCAAATTACCTTTTTCAAAGTTGTATATCGTCGTCAT
>Ga0315315_10000151_pt1 | contig 52033 bp, 72 predicted proteins | sample M140m3416metaG_FD_203699 | JGI IMG/M metagenome (GOLD analysis project Ga0315315, IMG submission 203699) | Ammonia-oxidizing marine archaeal communities from Monterey Bay, California, United States - M1 40m 3416 | ecosystem: Environmental > Aquatic > Marine > Intertidal zone | place: USA...
AGTCAGCACGATTTTTCAAAACTTACAACAGTCAGATTCAAGCAGACATTACGTTTAACATGCGGTCCTTTGCTAATTTCCAGAAACTTCGTAATTCTGAACACGCACAGGTTGAAATCCGCGAGATCGCTGCTAAAATGTTAGAGTTGGTTGAGAATATTGAAGGCAACCCGTTTAAGTTTACTCTTGAGGCATTTAAACTAACTAGGGAAATGTAATGAGATTAGCACTAGCAATTTCTTTTGTTTTACTTTGTGTGTTAGATAATATATTTACATACGAGATAATAAAATATCCTTTCTTTAAAGAGATAGCGCCAGTAGGTATGCTTATGGTATCAATACCTTTTGGACTTTGGATTCAAAAGTTTTGTGTGTGTTTAGGTTTGTACTATTTTAGAGATAAAATTAAGAATAGATTTTTGTGGGCAATCGACTTAGGAATGTTGCTTGTCGTTTTGAATAATGGTTATTGGTATTACGAGGTAATGACTAAGACGTGAAAAGTATAGTAACAGGTGGAGCAGGGTTTATAGGAAGTCACCTCGTTGAGAAACTAGATAACTTAGGACATGATGTCGTTGTTTTAGATGATTTTTCTACAGGAGAACCTGAAAATTTACCTAAAAAGCACATGGACAAAGCAAGGATAGTGGATATAGTACATTGTGATTTAATTTCCGAGTGCGAAGGTGCGGATTACATATTTCACATGGCAGCAAGACCTAATGTTCAGGGTTCTATTGACTACCCAGAAGTATCTGCATACGATTCGTTGGCGACTCTAAAAATACTAAACGTAGCAAGAAAACTAAAAGTAAAAAGAGTTATATTCAGTAGTTCATGCTCTATATATGGTGACGCAGAAGAAATACCCACGACAGAAGAAGAATCTAAAAAACCTAAGAGTCCTTACGCATTAAGTAAGTATCAAGGCGAACAGTATTGCAAATTGTTTAGTGAACTTTATGGACTAGACAGCGTGTGCCTTAGATACTTCAATGTGTACGGAGATAGAATGACAAGCACAGGAGCGTACAGAAGTGTGCTTAGTGTATTTTTGGAAGCAAAGCAAAACGGCAAACCATTAAACGTAGTAAACGATGGAGAGCAAAGAAGAGACTTTGTTAATGTGTCAGACGTAGTGGAAGCTAATATTAAGTCTATGGCGCTTGATTGTTGGGGCGATAGCATAAGTATGAATATAGGATGTGGTAAAAATTATTCTGTTAATGAAATAGCGGATATGATTGGTGGAGAAAAGGTTTACGGAGAGAAAAGAATAGAACCTAAACAAACATTGGCATTAGTTGAAGAAGCAAAACGTATTTTAAATTGGGAACCTAAAGTTAAATTGGAGGATTGGTTAAATGAGTTTTAAAGCACAAGCGGTAAATTCTTTAATGCTGAAAGCAGCAGCAGACAGGGCAGAGGCAGTGACAAGTTTGGAGATTATGCTGGATCACCCAGCAGGCATTGGAGATCATAGTACGGGCGATCTTCATAATAATCTGAACGAAGCGCTTTCTAGTCTTGCTGATGCAGAGGACAGGATTGAAACACTAAAACGGAACTTTGGACCTTGGTTGCCTTTAAATGAGGATGTATGATGTACGAATATAATGCTAAGGTTGATCGTGTTGTAGATGGTGACACTGTAGACTTTATTGTTGATCTTGGTTTTAATATTAATATAAAGATCAGGACTAGACTGATTGGTGTTGATACTCCAGAGCGAGGACATCCAGACTGGAAAAAGGCAACAGAAACATGCGCTAGACTTTTAAGTTCTGTTGCTGACATTCGCAATGAATCTATAGGACAACCAGAACACTGGGTAAAAATAAGAACAACAAAAACCGGAAAATATGGAAGATGGCTGGTTGACATTGAGGGAGTTACCGATATACTTAAAGAGACTTGGCCCTACAAAGGATAGAAAAATGACAGTATATTTATTAGAGATGTTGATTAGTACACCAGAAAGAGTTGTTTCTGAGCCTCTTGGCGTGTACGATACTATGAGGAAAGCAAAGTCCCACTTGAATAAAGTGGAGAACATAAGACCAGAGACAGAAAGTGTTTCCTTTAACATAATGAAATTTGAAATGAACGACAAGCCATCCATACTAAAAATGAAAGAAGTCGCCATGCAATATGTTGGCGAAGAACTGTTTATGATGTTCCACCAAGGTATGTTAGAACAGATGGTAGAGCCTGATGGTAGTTTTTCTTATGTTGTTACGGGTAAGTTTAAGGGAGCGTTAGAGAAGGCTATCACAAGGTTTCACGATAGCGCAGAAGATGGACCATTTGAAGTATGATTGTAGACGTTATTATTGATGTTGTCATGGACGGCGGGGCAGTACCGCCCACCTCCACTTACGGGGGTGAAATAGATTCGACATACAATATGATGTAATAATTGCAATCCGTAGTTGACAGAAGGGCTACGTTAAAAATCTGTTAACTTTTTAATTGCAGATGAAAGTCTCGCATTGGCAGCGTAAGTTGTCTGGGGTCTGTCAGTACCTTATAACCCAAACTGACACACTGTATCGTAGCTCAATGGTAGAGTAGGTGGCTGTTAACCACTTGGTTGCAGGTTCAAGTCCTGCCGATACAGCTTCTATGGAGAAAACATGAAAACTCTTATATTAAACTTAGACTTTAAACCTCTCTCCATAGTATCAGGTAGAAGAGGACTTGTTCTTTCTATGTCTAATAAAAATATGTCGGTCTTGGAATATTATGACTTGACATATTGTTCTGAACATGATATATTTGATATACCTTCGGTGATGCTCTACAGAGTATTTGTAAAACCTCCTGTGAGAAAAACCGTAAGTAAAAAGTATATTCTTGCTAGAGATAAGATGACTTGCCAGTATTGTTCTGTCAAATTAGATCATTCAAACTCAAGTGTAGACCACGTTGTGCCGATAAGTTATTTTAACAGCAGAGACAAGGCAAACACTTGGGATAATCTTGTTGCGTGTTGTAGGAAGTGTAACACAAAGAAACGCGACAGACGACCAGAGGATGCGGGTATGGAGCTTATCTCTAGACCAAGACAACCTATAAGTTTTATGACTATACAGCAGGGACCAGAAATTTGGAGGAAGTATGTTAGTGCAATGCAAGATACAGAACTGGGTTGTAAAACTCAAGCAACGCGAATGTAGAATTTACATTTATAAAGATGACAAAGAGATTAAGTCTGTAAAGACAAAACTTTTTAAGGACAGGGGAATGATGATGTTCCCCAAAGAATTGTATAAGTTGATTTGTAAAGACTTGACAGCGGCTAATACTTATGACCGCTTTTTGGATAAATATTTTACTTGGGACGAAAACGATGAGGAATGTTGATAAATGAGAGAGATTAAGTTTAGAGTTTGGCACAAAAAAGAAAACCGATGGCTTGATCCTTGGGCAGAGGAAGACCCTATGCTTTGTTTGAAAGATTTTGGTAGAGGGTGTGAGGTTTATCTTTATGATAGGCAGTCAAAGGGCTGGACTAATAAAGACTGTCAGATGGATGATGTAGTCATCCAGCAATACACCGGACTTAAAGATAAGAACGGAGTGGAGATTTATGAGGGCGACATTATTGATAATCACGAAGAATATCACAACAAAAAAGTTGTAAACTATGATCCTCACTCTTGTTTTTATTGCTTGATAGACCTTGACGAATACCCAGACACATTATACAATGGAGAAATGTTTAATCAGGCGGGTGAAGGCAGTAATTTTAGTGGTCGTATTGAAGTAATCGGAAATATCTTTAAAGGAGTTGACAAATGAGTTGGGATGATAGATTTCTAGAACTCGCTACTGTCATTAGTAGTTGGTCAAAAGACCCGTCCACACAAGTGGGCGCAGTTATTGTTGACGATGATAATAGAGTTATTTCTATTGGGTACAACGGTTTTCCTAAAGGTGTTAAGGACGACCACCGATTAGATAATAGAGAGTTGAAGTATGAAGTGGTCGTACATGCAGAGGCAAACGCGCTTCTATTCGCAAATGCTTCTGTGAAGGGCTGTACGATCTATACATGGCCGTTTCAACCCTGTAGTAGATGTGCGTCACTTATTATACAATCAGGCATACGGCGCGTTGTGACGGTTGAGAACAAAGATCAGAAATGGTCTAGCAATTTTCAATTAGCACACGACATGATGACAGAAGCTAGAATTGAAATAGTTTCTTATACAGGGTTTGTCTTACCTGAAGCGAAAGGATCGAGATGTTGTTGATAAAAAATATATTTAGGTGTTGAAATAATTCAGTTTGTGGATTATAATATTGATGTCGGCAATGGTAGTACAGTGTCGGCTATCTTAAAAAATTTATAAAACTAACATTGGATGAAGTTTGTAGTCTTATCCATTTAAGATCATGAGTTAGAGGTGAGTGTACGACCACTCCAAGGTATCGAAATAAAAATCCAAGCAATACTGGCGAGTAACTTGGACCTGTGAAGACAGCGAAAGCTGAAGCGTAAAAATTTATATTAGTTTGTAAGATACTGCTCATAACACTACTGATTACCTGCGAGACTTTTAGTTCTTCACAGGTATAAACGCAGTCGGTGTAGAGTTATATCTCTAAAATAAAATTTAAGAATATTGATTGACAAATGACAAGAATCGTGCTATAGTAGTTTATGTGGGGTTGAGTTCTTGGTAATATCAGGACAGATAACTCTAAAACTTGTTTCGTCCGTCAAGACCAACCCCCCATTTTGTATTTAATTTAGTTTCAGTATTGGAGAAAAAGATGAACTTGAATTGTTGGCTCGGATGTGGTAGACTTACTAAGGACGCAGAACTTCTTACAACAAAGAAGGGAACGACCATGAGCAAGTTTCGCCTAGCAGTAAATGATCGTCGCAATGACGACACGCTGTTTGTAAATGTTTTGTGCTTTGGTAAAATGGCAGAGAGTCTGCAACCAAGACTACTTAAAGGTAGACTAGTTTCAATTCAAGGCAAGGTGAAAGTAGACGACTACGAAGATGAAAACAAAGTTAAAAGAAGTTCTGTTTGTATTATGGCAGACGAGATCTCTCTAGGTCCAGACCCAAGTTCTATCGTAAACTTGAATCAATAAAACTGCCTATCTCTCAGGGCGTTTTCTAACCCTTACCGAGTAATCGGTAGGGGTCTTTTCATCTAAGGATAATCATGTTAGCACAGTACGAATTAAGTGAAGCGGTTGGTGGAATAATTGGAAGTTGCGTTTTCGGTTACATTGCAATAAACTTTTTTGTGGGAATGTTCTCTCCAGAAGCTAAACCTATATCAGATAGATTTGAATTAGGTTATATAGACGATAACGATTCTGAAAGCAAGGTAGAAGTCGCGATAGAAGAAAAAGACGAACTACAAGAGTTAAGAAGACAAGTAGAAATTGCTAAACTAAAAAAACAATTATCAGAACTAGAAGAACCTTCTTTTGATAAAGTCTTATTCAAAGATTGTGTAGACGCACTGACTGGACTTGGAACGCCAGCAAGAAAAGCAAAAGCAGAAGCACAGACTATTTTAGATAAAAACCCTGACATTAAAACTGTCCAAGAATTTATTACGGAGTACGGAAAGCGATGAGATTAAATCTACAAGCACCAATCAATCAACTTGGATATGGCGTTGCGGGGATAAACATACTCAAGGCATTACAAGCAGAAGATGTAGAGGTTTCATTCTTTCCTATTGGTCAACCTCAAGTCACCAATCAGGCAGACGCAGATGCGGTCAGAAAAGGGATGGAGACTGCTCAGACGTTTGAACCATACGCCCCCTGCGTAAAAATCTGGCATCAGAACCAAATGGCAGAGCGCATAGGATCAGGTAATTTTATAGGGTTTCCAATTTTTGAGTTGGATACGTTTAACGATTTAGAGAAGCATCACTTAAACTGCTGCAACGAATTGTTTGTTTGTTCAAAATGGGCAAAAGATATATGCTTAAATCAAACAAGACTTAATAATCATAAACTTCACGTTGTACCTCTCGGTGTAGACGCAGAACTATTCCCGCCAGCACCAGTAAGGCAGGATGAAAAGACTATCTTCTTCAACTGTGGCAAGTGGGAAATCCGTAAGGGTCACGATATTCTCATCAACGCCTTCAAAAAGGTACTTGAACACGGAGAAGATGCCGAATTATGGATGATGTGTACTAATCCATTTAATTCACCAGAAGAGAATGCAAGATGGCATCAATTATACGATCACCCTAAAGTTAAACTAATTCCAAGGGCTGAGACACAGGCAGAAGTGTATAATATAATGTCCCAAGTAGATTGCGGCGTATTTCCTTCTCGCGGAGAAGGCTGGAATCTAGAATTACTAGAGATGATGGCGGCAGGAAAGCACGTTGTAGCAACAGAATATTCTGCGCATACCGAGTTTTGCACTGAAGAAAACAGTTATCTTTTACCGATAAGTGATATAGAACCAGCGTTTGACGGAAAATGGTTCTTCGGTCAAGGTAATTGGGCAAAAATTCACGACACAGAAGTTGACATGCTTGCTAAACTAATGCAAAGGTTTATAAAACTAAGCAAAGGTAGAGTAAATTTAGAAGGAATAGAAACCGCTAAAGCATTCTCTTGGCAAAATACAGCAAGAGAGATGATTAAATGTTTAAAAAAATAAAGAGTCTTTTCACTAAAGATGAAGAAAAAAACGTATTATCTGGTCTAATAACGTACATGGAAGAAGATGGTCAAATGTACGTGGACATAAGAATGTCTGATTACTCACAAGATTCTCTAGAATCTTTAGCAAGTTTGATTTCTATGTACAATCCATCGTCCATGCTGGAAGTTTTATCAATAATAAAACTACAACTAGAGAAAGAAGGTAAAATAGAAGTATACAATCAACTGATAGAAGTATTGACAGGCGTCATATCTCTGGTAGAATCAGAAATAAGCACAGAGGAAGAACCCTGTATAAACCCGTCCGATGTAATCTAATTGGAGTTTAAGATGTCTAGAAAAATAGGTTGGCAAAAATATGAAGACATGCTGAGAAAGCAAATATCCTCACCTTTAGCATCACTTATAATGAGCTCTCAGATGGAACTTCTAACAGAAGAAGAAGAAGAAGAATATCTAGAGGAAGATGTTTTTAATGGAGATGTAGAAAGTCAAGAAGTATTCGCAGTTCCAGTTCCAGACTCTTTTTACGAACAAATATCATTAATAACAAACTACGACTGCTGGTTGGGTCACAGTAATTTCGATCTCACCCCTAGCATAAAAACAGAGATTGAAAAAGTTGAAGGTGTAGAAGTTTTGAAAATCTGTAGTAGATATAGATTCTTTCTAGGAATCGGACAGATGTTCAAATTTACTGACGTAAGAAAAAACATTGAAGAAATCATTAATTAGGAGATTTCATGAATTTTGAGGAAAAACTAAAGGACGAAGAATTACTAAGACTGTCAAACAAAGCGGCACAAAGTTTTACAGATAGTCTTTCTAAAGATGAGATCAAGAACTGCATTATGAGCGCAATTTGGTCAGCAGTAAATAATTTCAAAGAGGATAAAAATACAAAATTTACTACATATCTTTATAAGGGGGTAATATACGAGTGCATCAAACAGAAGAAATCAAACAGTAGAAAAAGTAAAGTGCTTCACTTTGACATAAATAACGCCCTTTCAGTGCCTTCCGGTTCAAATTTTACTTCTGAAATAGAAATGCTTGAAGAAATCAATACCTGCGAAGACCCATCTTTAATATTTGAAAGATTTTACGATAATCTTACTTTAAAGGATATGGCAGAAAAAAGAGGCGTTTCAAAAGAAGCGATAAGATTTAAACTTAAAAAAAATCTAAATTTTCTAAAAAACAGATTGTCAGAAGTGTATAATTAATGGGAAATGGGACTTTATATTTAGGATATTTGGAAATTAAAGGTTTACTCAGAAGGAGTATACAATGGCGTTAAGAAATACAACAGGTGGTGCTTACAGCGCTGCATCCGTTAAAAACAACAACGGAACTATTGTTAAAGCAGGTAACGTATCCTCAGATGGTCCAGTCACCAAAGTTCTAGGTCTTAATGACTTGGCAGACGACAAAGGTGAAGCAATCGGTTCAAAAGCTAACTACGGTGGAGTCTCTCAGGCAAACACTGGAGACAAAGCAGGCGTTTCAAAAGCAGTTAGTGGTGGAACTCTTGCCTTTAGCGCTAGTGCAACACAATGGGTCATGCAAGGTGGTAATGTTAGCACAACTATTGGTGGAGTTGCTAACACTTCACTAGTTGGTGGCGCTAGAGACTTCGATGCAAAAAGAAATGACTTTGCCACCGAAGCTGCTAGAGTTATCATTGACACAGAACTTGTTGGCGCAAGCGGATTCGATGTATTTGCCGTACCTAGTACAGCAATTGTTCCCGGTCGTACCAATCACGGTTATGCTGGAAACGCTTCTACGTTTGTCAACCCTGCCGATGGAACCGCTGCTGTTGCAACTGAGATTGCACCAAGTCAAGCAGTTCCGGGTGAACTCACCTACATGTTTGGTGCTATCAACCCAAAACAGGATGACTACAAAGATAAGAATCTTCTAGAGTCTTAATAATTATTTATTAAGTTTTATACCGACCCTCCCCTTCGGGGGAGGGTTTTCTAGGAGGTAAAGATGAATTTTGGTAATAGTTTAGAAATAATAGGGATTGTATTATCCTTAGTTGGTGGATTTTGTGCAAGTATGGCGTGGGGTTGGAAGTATATAATAAAACCAACGATAAGACTATACAAAAGTCAACAGGGTTTAGTAGACTCTGTAGAAGATATTAAAAAAGAACTCACAACAAATGGCGGATCTTCTATAAAAGACACTGTAAATAGAATAGATCGCCGCCAAGTAATGATAGATAAACGATCAAAAGCAATATTTTACAACGCAGACAAGGCAATACTAGAAGTAGACGAAAAAGGAAACATATTGTGGGCAAACGAACTGTTCCACAAAATGATGGGGACGAAAAATTTAAAAGGACTGGATTGGGTTTCACACATAGACGAGCCTCAAAGAGAGAACTTTTTAAGAGAATTTGAATCATGTTCAGAAAAACTTAGAGAGTTAAGATTCGAGACCATTTCTACGGAAGGGAAAAGTTTAAAGTTTCTTGGGTTTCCCTACAGGGGCGACAACAAGAATTACGGTTTTTTAATTTATTTAGAACAGGAGATATGAAATGGGTTCTGCAAAGTTTACAATTAACGCTGGCGATTTGGTTAAGGTTTTGAAAAATGGACTACTGGTTGCGCTAGCTGCATTCTTCACATACATTATGAATAATCTTCATATTATTGATCTTGGGCAATACACTGCCCTTCTTATACCAATCGTAACACTTGTGCTAGACACAGTGGTAAAATGGGCAACAGATAATTCAAAGGAGGTCGTAGAACCTAGCGATCCAGAAAAACCGGAAGGGGAATAATATGGATATTCTAATAGGTTTAGGTTTGCTTATCTGGTCTTGTGGACTTTTTATCTTCAAACAGTTTTTTTCAGACGGTCTAACTTCTCAGTCTATAGTTCAAATTGCCGTTGCGGGCGTAGGATCTTTAATTATCCTTACGCCAAAAGTAACATCGTGGATTATGAATTTTGAAATACCAGAGAAGGATGATGACGCTGATTTAGATGAGATTGAACTTGACGATGAACATGACTACAATGATTTCAAGGCTTTGAATTATTTAAAAGACAGGTCGGTACAGATTGGATCTCAAGAAGCATTTGATTTAGTTGTCAAACTAAATACTTTAATATTTTCTGGCGATCATAAAATAGAATACCCAACTGAAGAGGAATTTTATGAAGAATAAAACAGTCTTAATATTTTGCATAGTGATTGCTTCTTTTGCGTATCAGTATGCACCAGTGTCTTCACAGGTTGTTGGAGATGATTCAAAAATAAGTAAAGTTTCAGATGTATTTTCTACAATACAGTCAACTGAAGATAAACTTACTATTTACAAATTGTTTGCTGGCTCTGCTGAGTATCTGCAAAACTGTAAATCCTTGCAGACTACTCGACAGTTCGACCCAATACTTGGCAGAGTTCAGTCTTCCTATGGTTGGAATAGAGAAAAATATCCTCAGTTTACTGATGCTGTTTCTGAGTACCTTGTGTCAGTTGGTTATGACGAACCAAAACCTTTGACTACAGATCAACAAAGAAAAAATTTCTCTAATATATTCCAATCATTAGCAGAGGCTACGAAGTATGAGTGAATTTCTTGGTGGCAACGATGGTTGGATCAACGATCCTGCCGCAGTAGAAGAAACTATGAATGACTTGCCTTTTCCAGTCTTTCAAGACGTATGGCAACCGATAAAAGGTTCCGGTAAAGGTAAGTGCATACTTCTATACGATTTTATAAAAAAAGCATCAGGCGGTAAGTTTCCATTAAGAAAGCAAACCGTAGGAGACTGTGTTGCACAAGGTGCTGCGTATGCTGTAGATGCAGTAAAATCTGTAGACATAATTGTAAACAAAGAGTTTGAAGAATGGGTAGCAGAGACAGCAACAGAAGATATTTACGCAGGAAGTCGCGTTATAATAGGTGGCGGCAGACTTCGTGGAGATGGAGCTGTTGGTGCTTGGGCAGCAAGGTATGTAAATGAATACGGAGCGATAGCAAGAGGCAAGTATGGAAATGTAGATCTAACAACATACAGCGGATCAAAAGCGAGAAGTTGGGGAAGAAGCGGAGCAGGAGTTCCTAAGTCTTTGATGCCAAAAATCAAACAACATCCAATACTAACTGTTTCAAAAGTAACAAAGTATGAAGAAGTTAGAGACTTGATTTCTAACGGATACGCTGTTACAATTGCTAGTAACCAAGGTTTTAGTTCCCGAAGAGACAGCGAGGGATTTGCTGCTCCGAAAGGCAACTGGGCGCATCAAATGTGCATACTTGGCGTAGACGACAAATACAAACGACCGGGAGTTCTGGTTCAAAATTCTTGGGGAAAATGGAATGCTGGTCCTAAAAGACACGATCAACCAGATGGATCGTTTTGGGTAGATGCAGACGAAATAGAAAGACGTATCCTAAGCAAAGGCGACTCTTGGGCTTTTAGCGGATACGAAGGTTTTAAACCCCGCAAACTTAATACGAGAATAATATGAAAGAATTACCAGTTAATCTTACAACTGTTGTGGTCTTGTTGGTATTTATCTTTACTGTTTTTATTGACTTGGATTCTCCAGCGTCAGAAAAAGAGTTCGTTATAGATAAAGCAAGGTCAGAAGGTTTTGTAGCTTTTATTGTCAATGAGAAATCATTTGACTCGGAGGGAGGTGATGTTCAAAATGAATGCGAATGTAACGGCACGAAAGAACTTATCCACGGAGATGGTCATAAAACACCATGTCCCTGCTCAGAAAGCCCGCAGGGTTGTCAGTGTAGACCCACCCAACCCGTAACTAAAGAGGAACTAAAAGAAATTCCACAGGTGGGGGATCTAAAAAAAAAAGATCTCCTCCCTTGTGGGGTCTCGGATAGTCAACAAACAAGAACCCGAAAAGTCTGGAACTTCAGATTCGGCAAATAAGCCAAGGGTTAAGCAGATTTTATTTTTCACGGCAAACTGGTGCGCCCCTTGCCAAAGGTGGAAAAGCATAGAGCTGGCAAAATTTAAAGCAAATCCAAAATGGAAAGTTTCAGAAAAGCCAGACGCTATGATAAGGATTGTAGACATCGACAAAGCATCTAATAAACAATTAATGTTTAATAAACAAACTAGGGTAGTGCCTGAGTTTGTTCTAATGGTAAACGGCAAGTATAAATCTCACAAAACAGGCTATCAGTCCGCTGAGACTGTGGGACGCATGTATAACCAATGATGAATCCATACGAATTTATGTCTTCTATCTTTTCCGAAGATGGTCTAAAAATCTCAGACTTTACCTTGAAAGTCCAGAGTGAGACCTCTATAGACATATACAAGAATGATGAGTCTATCATTATAGACTTTCAGGAAAACCAACCAACGGTAACTATAAAAAAGATAATAAAACTTAAATTAACCGTAGAAGGAATCGAGTTAAACAAAGACGGTGGACTATTAAAGTTAGACCGTTTTCCAGACATACCTTTTAAATATGAGTGGTTACAAGATGAATAAAATATCACAAGCATCCATTGCGATGTCCTCAGAGATAGAAGAAAAGTTCGCAAAAAGCAGCAGGAATAAAGCTATAGCAAAAGCCTGCCTAAGTCTTTGTGGCGAGTGGGCGCTTGTAAAAGAGAGCGCACTAGAAGATTTCAGTAAATATCAAGCAAAAAAGTCTTGTAGAAAATATGTAAAAGAAAATTTAAAGCAAGAAGTGGCGGGTAGCGCACTGGTTAGCATACTGTTTAGCGTAATTGTTAAACTAATTATTGAATGGGTTTTAGAAAATTATATTAGAAATCTATTAAAAAAATAAGAAATAGCATCACGGTTTGACCTTGACTTTTCTAGGGTTTGAAACTATAATATACTATCTACGAGACACTTAATATACAAGGAACCAAATAAATGTCATTGAAATCCCTCATGGATTACACTTTTGTCAGCAAATATGCAAGATGGATACCAGAAAAGAAAAGAAGAGAAACGTGGAATGAGGCAGTAGATAGAGTCAAGCAAATGATGCTTGAGAAATATGCAGACAAACCAGAGGCATTACCTGAGATAGAATGGGCATACGAGCAAATGCGCAAAAAGCGTGTGCTTGGTAGTCAACGCGCCCTACAGTTTGGTGGCACTCCAATCTTTAAACATAATGCACGTATGTATAATTGTATTGTGTCCTTCTGTGATAGAACTAGATTCTTTCAAGAGTGCATGTATTTACTTCTTTGTGGTTGTGGTACAGGGTTTAGTGTACAAAAACATCACATAGATAAACTACCAGACCTACTACCTAAAAAAGAAGGCAGTAAAAAGTATGTCATACCTGACACGATTGAAGGATGGAGTGATGCTGTCGGAGTCCTCGTGTCAAGTTATTTTAATCAATTTGTTGATGAAGAGTTGTTTGTAGAGTATTCTGGCAAGAATGTAAACTTTGATTATAGTGAGATTCGACCTGCTGGAGCATACCTTAAATCTAGTGGAGGTAAAGCGCCCGGACCAGAACCTCTTAAAAAAGCACTCACAAATATTAGAAAGATTTTAGACAAGGCATTGAAAGATGGACAAACAAAACTCTCACCCATCCAAGCTTACGATATTGTTATGCACACCGCTGACGCTGTTATTTCTGGTGGGGTTCGCCGTAGTGCTACCATTTGCGTCTTTAGCCCTGATGATACTGAGATGGCAACAGCTAAGACGGGAACTTGGTTTATCGACAATCCACAAAGAGGAAGATCCAACAATTCAGCGCTTCTACTTAGAGATGAAACAAGCAAAGAGCAATTCACAGAACTCATGAAGTCTGTAAAAGAATTTGGCGAACCGGGATTTGTTTGGTCAGACAGTACGGAGTTGCTGGTCAACCCGTGCGTTGAGATTGGCATGTGGCCTGTGTGCGAGAAAACAAAAGAGTCAGGTTGGCAAGCATGTAACCTGTCAACTATCAACTGCTCTAAAATTAAGACAGAGCAAGACTTCTTTGATGCCTGTCGTGCCGCTACTATTATCGGTACACTGCAAGCGGGTTTTTCAGAGTTTGAATATCTAGGTGGAGCATCAGAAAGAATTATCTCTAGAGAAGCTTTGCTTGGCGTGAGCATGACAGGGATTATGGAGCAGCATCAAATTTGCTTGGACGCAACCGCGCAAAAGCGTGGCGCTAATATTGTCAAAAAGACAAACAAAAAGATTGCTGAGATGATTGGTATCAATCAAGCCGCTCGTACTACCTGTATCAAACCAGAAGGCACTTCAAGTTGTATTCTTGGAACTTCCAGTGGTATCCATCCTCATCATGCTAAACGTTATATTAGACGTGTACAAGCAAACAAGATGGAACCTATCTATAATTACATGAAAGAAATTAATCCTAGAGCATGTGAAGAAAGTGTTTGGAGTAATAATGATAGCGACGATGTTGTTGGTTTTTGCGTAGAGGTTCCAGATGGAAGCAAAACTAAGAACGCAGTGGATGCTATTCAGTTACTGGACTATGTAAAGTCTACACAGCAAAACTGGGTAATCAATGGCACTAACAAAGATCTATGCACACAACCTTGGTTGGTTCATAATGTAAGCAATACTATTAACGTCAAACCAGACGAGTGGGAAGAAGTAGAAAAATATATTTATAAGAATAGAAAATACTTCTGTGGAATCTCTTTACTACCTATCTCTGGCGATAAAGATTATCCACAAGCACCATTTACCACTGTTTACCTACCAAGCGAGCAAGTCGCCCATTACGGTGACGCATCATTATTCGTGAGTGGATTGATCGAGGTTGCATTGACGCTTTGGGAAGACAACTTGTGGGCGGCATGTGACAGTCTACTTGGAGTCGGAGAAAAAATTAAAGGCAACGGAAAGAAAGCATGGTCTGATAGATGTAAAAAGTTTGCCGGAAAATATTTTAACGGAGACCTAAGACAGTTGACTTACTGTATGAAAGATGTATACAACTGGAAAGAATGGGTTGACATGAATCGTGAATACAAAGATGTTGATTTTACAAATGTTATCGAGGAAACTAACAACGTAGTACCAGAGCAGGAGATCGCCTGCGCAGGAGGAAAATGCGAGATATGAGTATCCACCCAGACGAGAAAGCTAGAGAACAGATGCTAAAAGAGTCACAGAATAAACATAGAGCGCCTTTTCCAACTTGGAATGGTCCTGTTTTAAATGTTAAAAAACTTAATGAGAACGCCACTGTCCCAACTAAAGTAAACAGATCGGACGCTGGATACGATCTCTATGCTCTAGAGGGAACTATAATAGATAAGCATTCTCACAAACTTATAAAAACCGGTATATCTATGCAAATACCAGACGGTTACGTTGGACTGATTTGGCCTAGATCTGGAATGGCATACAAACACGGCATAGATGTGTTTGCCGGTGTAATAGACTCATCTTATAGAGGAGACGTTGGAGTTATACTTTACAACTCTCAATACAGTAATTACAATATAGAAAAAGGCGACAGGATAGCACAGATAATATTTCAAAAAATAGAAGATTTTGATTTACATGTGGTAGAAAATTTGGACGATACTTCAAGAGGAGCAGGAGGGTTTGGTAGTTCTGGTAAATAACACTAACATAAGGTATTTTAATGACAAAGAGAAAAACCAGAAAAGAAAACGTATCCCCGCAAAAAGTAAAAGTAGTAGAAGCAAAAACTTCTAACCAAAAAGATTACATTAGAGCGATTGTAGAAAACGATGTTATATTTTGCACTGGTCCTTCAGGTTGTGGTAAATCATTTATAGCATCTGGGATTGCTTCTGAGCATCTACACCGTGGAGAAATAGATCAAGTACTTATAACAAGACCACTGGTTTGTACAGGTAAGGATCTTGGCAGTTTGCCCGGAGATTTGCTAGAAAAGATAGCGCCCTATCTTCTTCCAATGCAAGAAAATTTTAGACACTTTCTGGGTCGTGCATACTATGGCATGTACTATAATGAAGGTAGAATAAAATACCAACCTCTTGAGGTTATGAGAGGTTCTACGTTTCACAACACATATATGATATTAGATGAAGCGCAGAACTGCACTTGGGAGCAGATTAAGATGTTTATAACCCGTATGGGTCAAGGAAGTAAAGTTATCATCAATGGTGATATTAGGCAGACCGACCTTAGATCCAAAAGTGGACTTGAAGAAATTATCGACAAACTACAAGACCTTGAAGGCGTAGGTATCTGTAGATTAGGATATAGTGATATACAAAGAAATGGAATATTAGGACAAATATTAAACAGGTTGGAAAACTAATGCCGATATATGATTATGAATGTAGAGACTGTGGAGCAGAACTTAGTGACGTGTTCCAAAAGGTTACAGATCCAGAGTTAAAGAGGTGCGATACCTGTGGTAAGGATTCTCTTTACAGGGTAGTCACTGGTGGTCTTCACAGTTTTATGGCAGGAAGCGATACTATAGGTAGCGTTGCAGACAGAAACACTAAGGAAAATAAAAACAAAATCAATGAAATGGAAGTTATGAAGCGTGAATCACAACCAAAAGTTGAAAAACCTTGGCATCACGAACATACAACAAAATCCATGAAAGACATAAATAAAATGTCTAACGAGCAAAAAACAAAATACATAATGGAGGGAAGATGAAGTATTTAAAAAAAGATCAAACTGAAGAAATTAAAGTAAACAAAGAAGTAGACTTTAATAAGAACGGAACACAAGTATCGTCTACTAAAGAAAAAGTATTCGCGAAGATTGTTGAGTCAGAAAAAAACAATAACTATCTTATAAAAACCTATAACAATGAAATATATGACCCTATGGGTTTAAACTCCAATAGAGAAAGATTCTTACAAACAAAATTAAAAAGAGTATCAAAAGATACATTTGATTTTTATTTAATATACTTACAGACTAACAATTCTATTTACCTAACAAGAGCAAACAGGAGATTCATAAATGAGTAAGCGAGGACCATTGAGTAAGATTGAAAAGTTTTACATTGAGCAAAATTTAGAACTAGGAGTGGATAAACTTTCTTCCGAGTTAGACAGAGCGAAAAGCGTTGTAAAAGCATACGCAAAAAAATGTGAACCAGTTGAGCATCAAGTACAAAAAGAACCTACTAAAATATCTGAAAATATCTTTAGCAACAAAAAGGGTTCTACAGTAATGACAGAAACGGGTTCCATGCTTGGCGATGATTTTAGAAGCAAAGTTATTGACAAGAAAAGAGCAAATTGTACTACAAATATCAGGTGAAAAAATGGATTTAAAGGATGAAGACTGGTTGCCAAAATATAGAACAAACAAAGAGGCAACATGGATAAGATGTCAACTTTCTAACAACGAAAAGATAAACTTTCATGAGTTTGATGAGTGGTTAGATTTAAAAAAGAAATGTGAAAAAGATAACTTGTTTATTAACAAGATGGTGTTACAATACAGGTCACACATGGAACCCATCGACCTGAAAGATGCTACTGGATTGTATCTAATAAGATCAGTAAAAGGTAAAATGGGTGGAGAAAATCAACACTCTTACACCGTTGGTGTTCTTAAAAATAAAAAAGTACAGAAACAAATGTGGTTAGTCCCGGAACTTATGGTAGACCTTGAGTATGAAGATGAAATTGAAAACTGTTTTGAAGAAGCAATTATCTATGACAAAACGAAAGAGAACGGATAAAAGTAAATATAAGCACCAGACGACTGGCGATCATTGCACTTGCTCTGCGTATTTAGCAGAAATGATGTGTCTTCGTCTGGCAGAATATAAAAACGAAGGCAATCTTACGTACAAGTTTTGGAACAAGAAACCTTGGGACTGGACGTTTAAGCAGCAAATGTTTGCCGCAAATAACCTTATAAAAAAGTACGGAGAAAAGGCTGTAGTCAGAGCGGCAGTCAATCAGAAATCTATATTCTCTCTAAAGAATAAACGCCTGATATCAGAAATAAATAAACAAATTAAGTTGATTGAGCAAGAAGAAATAAAACCTACTCAAGAATTAGATGTAAAGAAAGAACCGAAGACTAGAAAGAAATCATACGGAAAGAAATCTGGACTAAACAAACTTAGAGGACTAGACAATGGCAAAAAAGAAAGCGAAGAATAAATTTGAAGATGACCTCGTTAGTAATCAAATAATAAATAAATACGGAGACATCGTAGAGCAGGGAACAAAGGTTCTAGCAGACCTACAAAACTTTGAAACTATCGGTATATCTCCAGCACTAGACTTAGCTTTAGGTGGAGGACTAAGAGAAGGTAGCGTTGTTGTGATGACGGGAGATCCCAAAACCGGCAAGACTACTACATCTTTATACTTTGCTGCGAAGGCGCAGGCGGCAGGCAAAAATGTTTTCTACTTTAACACAGAGGGTAGACTAACAAAAGAGAATTTTACGGGGATAAAAGGATTAGATCCCAGCAAGATTAAGGTTGTTCAAGCAACGGAGAATCAACCGGTAGTATCTGCGGAAACTTTTCTAAATGCTATTGAGACATATGTTAAGAATACCCCTGACTTTGTAGCGATCATCGACTCTACTTCTAATATGGTTCCGCAAGACGAACTAGACGGAGAGGTGAGAGGTGGCGTTAGGGCGCAACTTCCAAGACTTTTGTCTATGTTTTTTAAACGAATTAGTAATGATGTAGCAAGAACTAAAGCGATACTAATTTTTATTACGCATAATATCGCAAACACGGGCGGTTCTAGGTGGTCTCCAGCAAAAATGTCAGATGCAGGAAACATGCTACAGTATCAAGCTGGCACAAACATGGTTATAACTCACAGAGGAAAGTGGGAAGAGAGTGACGACCAAGGTAATGACGTAGGACAGGTAGCAAACTGGATTGTTAAAACGTCTGCTGCTGGAGGTAAACCAAATACAAATGCAGTTTCCTATATTAGATACGGAACTGGAATTGATGAAATTAGAGAACTTTGTGAGATTGCTAATGAACTTACATTTATCAAACAGACAGGTGCTTGGTATACAATTATAAGCGCATTAGGATCTGAAGATAAGAGAATACTAAAACTACTGAAGAAACATGAAGTAGCAGAAGAAGCAGAAGCGAAAGAGAAGTTTTTTAAATTTCAAGGCATGGCAAGATTGAGTAAGTTTATTGAAGAGAACAAAGAAATACAAGATTTCCTATACGATGAAATAAAGAGTGTGCTATGAAAGTTTTAGGTCTTAACGGAAGAGAGTATAACCTGAATCTAAAAAAGTATATCGTAAGAGAAAACGATACAAAGAAAAAATCTAAGTATCACTTGGCAGCAAGAGACTTGCTTAAAGAAATTTTTTCTGGATACACAATCTTAGAAGAGGTAAAACTTCCGGGTTCTAGAGACCCTGTTAAAAAATCAGTTTTATTCCTTGACTTTTTCATTCCCAATGCTATGCTAGGAGTAGAAGTTCATGGTCAACAGCACTATGAATTTTCTAAATTCTTCCATAAGACTAAGGCAGGTTTCTTGAAAGCAGTAGCAAGAGATTTTATAAAAGAAGACTGGTGTAAAATAAATGAAATTGAATTAATTGCCCTTAAATATTCAGACACTATTGAAGATTGGAGACAGCAAATTGACAGCCGCTGAAAGATTGAAAGAATTTCTTGATGGTATTGATAATTACATAACCGCTAAAAACATAACGCCAACAAAGTTTAATCCAGAGTTCGCTTTAGCAGAAACGCTTTCCTTAGATGATATGCAAAGATTAACTCAAGAAGAATGTTTTGGTCATGCTTATCAATTAATGCAGTATGTAGATCATGTAGGTTCAGAGCGCGCCAGTTGTGAAAATGTGATACGATGGTGTGAGAACTCTCTCCAGAGTATTATATCTGAATTAATAAACAGTGGTGTCTGGGATACATATGCTAAACATGAAACGAAAGTCGCTACGATACTAAGAAATGACGACTTAGCAAAAAAAATTAACGAATGGAAACTAACTGCCCAAGGAAGGCTTGAAAATTTGAAGTCAAGAGAGTATAATATAAGAAGGAAGGCTGACATTCTTTTTGAAAAAGGTAAAAGAAAATGAGTGATGATATTGTAAAAACTCTTTTAGAGTCTTTGACAGATGAGCAAAAAGCAGAACTAGTAAAATCTTTGGTTAAGTCTGAAAAACCAAAAGAACAGGAAGAGACGGTCTCTTCTGACGTAGATGAAGATTTTCGTGTTACTAAAACTAAGTCTGATTTAGAGAGAGGGAGAACACCTGTGAGAGCGAGAAATAATCGCTGGGAAGATACTGGGGAATGGCAATTACCAGAAGGCGAAGAAGAATGGGGAGGAAGCAGAAAAAAAGCAGCGAGGAATAGAAGCAAGGCAAAAAAAATAAAGTTAGAATGCTCCGTGTGTGGTAAAACTTACTACGAAAATCAAAATTTGGTATATGGAGAATACCACCGATGTAATCGGTGTGGGGGCAAATAATGGAATCCAAGTTGTTGGACTTGGGCGCAGAGAGAGCGGTTCTTGCCGGTCTCTTTACCTACGGTCTAGAGTCATACGTTGAAATAAGCGATTTGATTGATCACAATAGTTTTTGTCATCAAAACAATCAACTAATATATAAGTGTATTGAGAAAATACTACTGAAAGAAACTGAGGTAGATTTACCAGCATTACTTTCTGCTGCGGATCAACTTGGTTTTTCTGAAACAATACAGACCAAGCAAGAGCTTGAGTACATTAATTCTTTGATGGAGTTCCCAGTAAAGAAAGATAATGTAATTCACTTTGCCGCTCAGATAAAAAAGTTTGAGTTTGCCAGAAAGATTAGAAGTCTTGCCAGCAAGATTGGTAGAGACATAGAAGAAATAAAAGGCGATGAGGATATTGATGACATCATTGGTATCGTAGAAAATCCTATCACAGAATTTCTTCAAGATGACGACACAAGAGATAAACCTGAAAAGATAGGTGAAGGGTTAGAAGAATATGTTGACTTTCTTATTGAAAATAAGTGCGACCAGATCGGCGTACCTAGTGGATTCGATAGGTATGATGCCGCTATTGGTGGTGGTCTTAGGCGCAAGTGTGTAGACCTAGTTTCTGCTCGACCTAAAGTTGGTAAGTCTGTATTCGGTGATAACGTTGCTGTGTCTGTAGCAAGAAAGGGTGTACCCGTCTTGATGTTAGACACAGAGATGAGTAAAGAAGATCACTTAAACAGAATCTTATCTAGTATGAGCGGAGTACCAATTAGCGAAATATCTACAGGAAAGTTTGCTCAGGATGAAGAAAAGTTTATTGCTGTAAAAGCAGCGATGGATGAGATTAAAGATATACCATATACTTATGTTAGTGTAGCAGGAGCGCCATTCGAGAATATACTTAATCATATCAAGCGATGGGTAATTCAAGAAGTGGGTACAGATGAAAACGGAAGAACGAATGAGTGCGTAGTTGTTTATGATTATCTAAAACTCATGTCATCTGCTGGTATATCTGGAAACATTCAAGAGTATCAAGCGCTGGGTTTTCAAATTACAAATCTTCATAATCTTGCAGTCAAGTATGACTTTGCATGTCTTGCATTTGTTCAATTGAACAGAGATGGTATTACAAAAGAATCTACGGACGCTGTAAGCGGTTCTGACAGACTTATCTGGTTGTGTACATCATTCTCCATCTTTAAAGAAAAGTCAGCAGAGGAATTAGCAGAGGATGGTCCAAAGGCAGGTAATAGAAAACTTGTGCCTATTGTTTCTAGACATGGACCCGGAATGCAGGATGGAAACTATATAAATCTAAGAATGGACGGTGACTACGCAAAGCTATCTGAATTAAGAACAAGAGATGAGTTTATAAAATCTGGAACTGATGATGCCATAGAGGGTGCAGAACTACCTTTTGAAGAGGATACTAATGAGTTATAAAGCAAACTTTAAAGGTGGTCCAAAGCATGACGAAACAATTATATTGTCAAGTGTGCAGAAAGTTTATAGCGTTACTACTGTATATGATGTAAGTGGATTTAGAACTAAGTCTAAATATAATTTAGTAAAGCAAGAAGGTGAGAACTTATATTATCAATTAGATGAAGAAAGATTTGATGGAGTTGATCCAACTCCTTTTGAAAGGAACTCAAGATGAGTATCGTGCCGTTGTTTATAGCAACACTCTGCTATGTGCTAACTTGCATATCAAACCTAAAGCAAAGGGACTATCCTCACGCACTGGTTTGGTTTGCCTACACTCTCGCTAACTGTGGACTACTTTGGTATGAATGGAACAAAACAAAAGCTTGATTTAAATAAAGTAAAAGATCTTATACTGGACAATATAGATGTATTATTAGAAGACTTAGACTTAGATTATGAATGTATGTCTGACAATATCTTTATGAAGTGTCCTATACACGGTGGAGATAATGATAAAGGGTTGTCAATATCTTTAGCTCAAAAAAATTGGCGATGCTGGACTCGCGGTTGCCACGAAGATTTTGGTACTGATATATTTGGTTTTATTCGTGGGGTCAGGGAAGACCCTACTTTTTCGGACACTCTCAGGTATGTATGCAAACTTTATAATATTGGAAATGAATATAAGTCTACATCGACTAAACCTAAAGTTAAGAAAAGCGAGTTTGACGAGATAGTTAACATATTTAGCAAAAAGAAAAAGACTATGAAATCAGAATACGTTAGAGACGTAGAAACCCTAAATAATTCATTTTATTTTGAAAAAAGAGGATTTTTACCTGACACACTGGAGCATTTTGGAGTACAAGATTGTATAGATAAAAATTCTAAGATGTGGAATCGCGCTATAATTCCAGTCACTTTTGAGGATAAAGAGGTGGCATACATAGCGAGAGCAGCAAAAAATTTTATACAACCTAAGTATTTATTCTCCAAAGGATTCAAAAAAACAGAATATCTGTACAATTATGACAACGCAATAGAAATCGCTAAAGAAAAACACGCTTTGTTCCTTGTGGAAGGACAGGGTGACGTTTGGAGAATGTACGAAGCGGGCGTAAAGAACTGCGTGGGTCTTTTTGGAAAGGATATATCAGAGACTCAAAAATCTCTACTTATAAAATCAGGCGTTACTGACTTGGTGGTACTAACGGACAACGACCAAGCAGGGAGAGAAGGTAGAATGAAAATACAAAGAGAGTTAAACAGGATGTTCAATTTGATTTACCCCCCTATGCCTAAGAAAGACGTAGGCGATACATCTGTTAAAAAAATACAAAAACATATTTTATCCCAAGTGGAAGGACTTTACTAATGATTCTAGGTATATCTGGAAAAAAGCAAGCAGGAAAAACTACAATTGCCAATATTATTCATGGTGATATTTTACTTAAAAGTAACATGATCAAGGACTATAATATTAGTGAAGAAGGTAAGCTGCTTATTAAAACAAGCAACTCTAGCGCCCAAGAGGGTTGGGGCGAGTTCGACATAGAACGCAAAGACGAAGAGTTTGTAGAGTATGCTCACTACAACATGTGGTCACACGTAAAACTTTATAACTTTGCAGATCCAGTAAAAGATATGTGCATTAATTTGTTTGGACTTACATATGAACAGGCATACGGAACAGATGAACAAAAGAACCAGACCCTTTCCGACATTCGCTGGGAGGATATGCCACGGTTTCAGAACATGAAGTTGATGAAAAAGATGCCTATAGATGCAAAGAAAAGTTGGAAATGGCGTGAAGGAGAAATGACAGCGCGTGAGTTTATGCAGTTTTTTGGAACTGATATCATGCGCAAGATTCATCCAAATGTTTGGGCAAACGCATGTATAAATAAAATCAAAAAAGAAGGTAGCGATTTTTCTATTGTGGCAGACGTAAGATTCCCAAATGAAGTCGAAGCTATTAAAAAAGCAGGAGGAAAAGTCTTGAGACTGGAAAGAAATATACATGAGGATGATCATGATAGCGAGATTGCACTCGATGCAGAGAACTACGATCACGCTAACTTTTGGAAGGTTCTTGACAACAGGAATATTGACATTGGAGAAACTATAATCGAGGTAAAATCTTTACTGGAGAAAATTTAATGATAGTGACATACATAAGGTCATCAAGTTATAATGGTTACGATTACTGTCAAATGCAGTACTTTTTGACCTATGTACTTGGTCACAGATCAGATAGCGGAAAAAAAGCAGAACTTGGGACTATGGTTCACAAGGTAATGGAAATACTTGCGGGATTAAAAAAGTTCCAACAAGATAACCCTAGAAAAAAATACCTAGTCGTAGAAGATGATGCTGCTGGAAAAGTCAGAATACATAAAGACAGACTTTTAACAGATGAACTTGTTAATGAATTAGTAGATCTTAGTATAAAATGCTACGAAAAAGATTCTAAGCACAGGTGGATGCCAGCAGACAGAAAGCAAGTTTCTAAACTGAGTTGGGACACACTAAACTATAACGAAGGTCAATTTGACCCAAGGTTAAGAGACGTAGTTGATCCAGAGCCTCACTTCGATATTCCGATTGAAGAAGATTGGGCAAAGTATGAGTACAAAATGCCAAACGGAGAGGTTGTTGAAGGTAGATTAGCAATAAAAGGAACAATTGACCTTGTAACTAAGATAGATGACGACACAATAGAAGTAATTGACTGGAAGACTGGGCGTAGACTTGACTGGGCAACAGGGCAAGAAAAAGACTACAAAAAACTTACGACAGATGCTCAACTATTACTATATAATTATGCGATATCTAAACTTTACCCAGATTACAAACAGGCAATCATGACCATCTTTTTTGTTAAGGATGGTGGTCCGTTCAGTATGTGTTTCGACAAAGAAGATCAAGACAAATTTCTTGGTATGCTGAAAAATAGATTTGAAGAAATAAAGGCAAATGTCTCTCCTAAACCGTTGCGAGAAGATAGGAGTCACTGGAAATGCACAAAGCTGTGCCACTTTTATAAGAATAATTGGCCGGAAACAGACACTCCAATGTGTATACATATAGGGGAGAGGTTAAAAACTGACGGTCTAGAAAAGACTGTTAAAGATTGTACTAATGAAGGGTTTTCAATAGGTTACTACGAAGCACCGGGATAATAAAATGAAAAGAAGAGATTTTGTTAAATTAGGAGCAACTACCTTTGCTTGCGGAAATATTACAGCAACTTACGCAGATGATAAAAAGAAGGACGATACAGCAGTATTGTTCCTTTTTCTTGGAGGTGGCGCTTCTCATATTGAAACTTTTAATCCTGTACCATTTGCTCCTGCTGACAGGAGATCTGTGACCGGAGCTACTAAGACAAATGTAGCAGGCGTAGAGATTGGTGGTCTTTTTACAGAACTAGCAAAACGTACTGATAAAATTGTAATTCCTAGAGCGTTTGGTCACAGAGACCAGAATCACGCATCTGCTGTTCACTGGGTAGTCACTGGCGAAGCAAACTTCGGTGCTGGAACAAGTTCAAAATGGCCGAGTTATGGTAGCATGATGAGCAAGCATCACGGTGTAAATACAGACGAAGGTCTACCTACATACGTAAAACTAGGACAATATGATCACAATGGAGCAGCATGGTTGGGCGGTAAATACACAGGTTTTGATGCCACAAGAGAAGGTCGCAAAGACTTGCAACTACTTGGTAAAAGCGATGACTTCAAGCGCAGACTTCACGCCCTTAATGTAATTGACGGTAATTTTATCGCAAAAGAACAGCAAATGGCAAAAGACTGGAGTGATCTTCGCAATCAGTCTGTTGATATTATCTTAGGTAACGGATCAAAAGCTTTCCGTTTTGAAAACGATAAAGACTATGATAAGTTTAAGGACGCCACACTAGGGCAGGATGCCCTTACTGCAATTAGATTACTAGAAGCTGGTTCTAAGTTTGTATCGCTGAGTTACGGTGGTTGGGATATGCACACAAATATCGGTCAAGCTCTTTCTACAAAGCAGGTAGAATTAGATCACTATCTTGGCAAAATCATGGATACATTAGAAGCAAGAGGCATGTACGAGCGAGTAATGCTAGTAGTGACTTCTGAATTTGGACGCACCCCAAAAGTAAACCAAAACCAAGGTCGTGACCATTTTGGCAAACTTGCACCGTTGATGATTAGTTGTGGCAGCTATGAAATGGGCAGAACGATTGGCGCATCAACCCCCAATGCAGACGACTTTGACCAAGGTAGATGTGGTCCAGAAGATTTAGCTTGGACTCTTTATGATCATTTAAGCATGAACAGAACAACTAGATACACCGCCACGGACGGTAGACCGCATAGCATTGTTAAAGACGATTCTAAGAACATACTGAAAGACATATCGTGAAAATATCAGAAATAAATAAGTCTATTACATCTAATATAGATTCTGTTGTTTATAAAAATAACTTGAAAGACCAAAAAGTTTCTAATATAATAACAATAGATTGGGAGGGCGTCTTGCCAGAACCTCCTAAGAATACATCAGAAGAAACTAAAAAAGAATTAGAGTATTTACAGTCGCTCACAGCTAATTTAAGCTATGAAGAAAAAAATCTAGTACAGTTAGTTGATAAAGAACCGCTAGATTTATACAAACCAATTTTTAATAGCATGGGTCAACCCATGCCCGAAAAAGATTTTAAAAAACTCTACAAAGTAATAGATCCAATTGTTACAAATCTTAAAAATAAATTTAATAGACCTAGACCTAAACAGTTAGGAGATTTATTAGATTATAGAATAAATGTAATAGAAACAAAATCACACCATACGCCAGCTTATCCGTCTGGTCACACTGTGTATGCGGCAATGGCAGCATATCTTTTTGCAGATATGTATCCCCAACGTTCGTCTGAATTTTTCAAGATGATAGGTCTTTCTGGACTAGCAAGATGTTTACAGGGTGTTCATTATCCATCTGATAATGAAGCATCTATGGTTATATCTGGAGCAGTCTGGCAAGATGTTCGATACAAATTATTTCCAAATTTACAACCTTATAGGAGCAAATAATGCCAACACCAAAAAGAAAAGATGGTGAAGATAGAAATAAATTTATGTCAAGATGTGTATCTGATAGCAACATGTCTAAAGAATATCCAGACAATAAACAGAGAGTTGCTGTCTGCATAAGTAAAGCTACAGAAGATCTAAACTATATTGAAGCAGCAGATTTTCATCTTTACTATAATGAATTTGGTTACACAGAAGAAATTGATGAAGACAACTTCTATGTTCCAACAGAAGCAGAGTATGAAGACTGGGACGATGGCGAAGTTCTAGAGTGGGATTGGGCCGCAGACCGTCCCGGACTTTGGGAAAATATTCGTAGGAAAAAGCAAAAGCAAGGTAAAAATTACAAACCTGCTAAGACTGTAAAAGAAGGAAGACCTACGCAAGAACAACTAAAAAAAGCACAGTCCGAAGAACATCTTGCTTATGCAGACCACGCAGAAGCAGACGAACCCGGACCAAAAGACCCACGTAGAACTCCTGCTCCAAAAAAAGATCAAAAGAAAGGGTCAAAGAAAAATAAACCCGACAGTGCAAAAGATAAATCTGGAAAAATTACTTTTAGCAAGGAAGTTACTGCGCAACTAGCAGCAAAAGTCAAAGAGCATAATGCTAAGGGGAAAGGTTCTAAAGCAACACTGGGTATGCTAAAAGCGGTATATCGTCGTGGCGCTGGCGCTTTCTCTACTAGTCATGCACCTAAAATGAGTCGTCATGGTTGGGCTATCGCTAGGGTAAACGCTTTCTTAAAGTTGCTTAGAACAGGTAGTCCTTCAAATCCGAAGTACACCACAGACAACGATCTGCTACCAAAAGGTCACAAACGATCTAGTAAAGGCGAAGCAATTGCAGCTTTTGAATACGAAGATCCAAAAAGCGGTCAGGTTTATAAATACGAACGAAAAGGGATTTATAAAAAAGACGGTAGATTTTTAGTCTATAAAGGCAAAGCGGAACTTGACTACACAGAATCCGCAGAGTACCAAGGACGTAAAGTTAAACTTGGTAAACCGTTTAGAACTCCCGGAGGTCCAAAGAAAAGTTCAGTATACGTCAAAAACGATAAAGGCAATGTTGTTAAAGTAAACTTTGGTGATCCTAATATGAAGATCAAGAAGAATATTCCCGGTCGCCGCAAGAACTTTAGAGCAAGACATAATTGCGATAACCCCGGACCTAGATGGAAAGCAAGGTATTGGTCATGTAGGGCGTGGTGATGTAATGATCAAAAATGTAACTCCAACAAAGTTATATGGAATTAGCGACAGGTATAATCTTGTCGTTATTGAGGATAGTGATGGGGAGTTACATAACTTGGTTTTTTCCAATGAAGAAATACTAAAGGGTAGGTTAAGGGGATCAAGATACTCACGTAGAGTGCCAGAGTACAGGTTAAAATTCTTTCACTGTACAGAGGTGTTTGTTATCTCTACTATTGTTTCTCTTGCTGTAGGAATTTCAACTGGTTGGTTTTTAGGATTGTAGAATGGATCTATCGAGATGTACTTGCCATGAGGCGGGGTTCTGCCCCGTCTTCGGCAAGGTTATGGGACACTCGCCACCAAACTGGAAGTGGTGTCAAGAGACTACGGAACAGAAAAGAAAAGATTACTATTTAAAAAGCAACGCCGTGAGCGTTGCAAGTAAAAGTGTTGAGTATAATAGTTATCACACCACTTTTTTTGAAGAAGTGGAATCTGACCCAGAACCTAACCCAAAAAGTAAAAATCTTATAATAACCGTTGGTGCTGGACCGATTGAGTCACTCTACAAATTTTCTGGTCCACTAATGGAAGACTATTCTCGAAAGGTCGGAGCAGACTTTATACTATTAAAAGGTCAAACACAGAAATACTGGGGTAACGAAAAGTTTAGAATTAAAAAGTATTCATCTGTGTATGAAAGAATTTTATTCTTAGATATAGACATTCTTATAAAAAGAAACAGTCCTAATCTTTTTGATGTTATAGACGAAGACTGTGTGTCCATGCATAATGATAGAGATTTTTTGACTCCGCGATGGGGAATAAAAGACAAGAAGAAGTTGTTATCGTGTAGATTTGATGACGAAAAGACAATAGACAGACTGGCAAACACCAAGAAAGTTTATAACACAGGAGTTGTCCTAAGTTCAAAGTGTCACGAAAATTTATGGGAACCAATCAACTACGACTACAGACAAACACATTGGGACGAACAATTTCAAATTGAGTCTAACTGCCTGTATTATGATTATAAAACACAAGACTTGCCCACGGAGTTTAACTGTCAGCACTGGATGAAGGATTTTGACACGATGAAAAAAGATGCTTTCTTTATACATTACGCTGGAGACAAGAACAGAGAAGAAAACATGGAAAAGGATTTGGAACTATGCTTATAAACTACGAAACAAAAACCATAATAGTAACACCCTATAAAAACTTTAGCACAACTTTAGAAGAAATATTTTCAAGTATGGGTTGGGATAAAATTCATGGCTCCCACCCCCACATCCAAGGCGAAAATGTAATTGACTACGCAGTTAAAGACCTATACCATAAACACAACAACGTAGTTGGAGAACGCTGGACAAGGGCTGGCTACAAAGTAATTCTACCACTAAGAAACCCTTATGACAGAGTGAGAAGCATGTGGAAACACGTAAAAGGTCTCTCAGATAAAGGTTGGCGAAAGACTAAACCTTTTGAAGATTGGTTTTTGGAGGACTCTAAATGCGTATGCTGTTTACCTGTAACAAGAACTTATAAGTATGATCATCTAGTACGAGTAGAAAACTTATTAGAAGACTTTGAATCACTTGATATAAAAATTGATTTTGTACCCCATCTAAATAAAAGCGTAAAAAGGTCAGAAGAATTTTCAGATCTACAAAAAGAACAAATATATTACCTCCACTACGAAGATTTTAAAAATGGAGAATATGAAAAATGAGACCTGATAAGTGTCATTGCGAAGTCGCTGGATTTTGTAAAATATACCAGAGGCAGATGGACGCCGCTGGAATAAAGTGGTGTAAAGAATCAACACAAGAAAAAAGAGAAAATTACAAAAAATTTAATAGCTCTCAAGAAGAAAAAAAGACCCCACAACGCCTGCCGAACTACATAAACCCGATTAATTTTTACGACGAATTACCAAAACAAAAAAGCGATATTGCTGTATGTACCATTCCGGCAAATGATATTGCAATGGAACAGCTAAACATAACTAGAAAGTCAATTAAGTCTTATGCAAAAAAATGTGGCGCAGACTACATAGAGTTATCTGGAGATCAATGCCCAGAATTTCCTATGTACAACAAGTACCGGTTGTATCAAATTACATCAAAATACGAAAAAACTGTTTATTTAGATTGTGACATTATAGTAAAAAACAATTGTCCGAACCTTTTTGAAACAACCCCTAATGATAAACTTTCGGCTCACTGTCAAAAAAATACAATATATGAAAATCAGCAAATAGAAACAAAAAGAAATCTTACCGAAGAGAAAAATAAAGTATTTAATGGAACTATGGAGGTATACAAGCACATCGCAGAAACCCACAAACTTAAAAACACAGAATATCTACCAAATGGAGGCGTATTGGTAATACCAAAAAGTGTATGCAATTTATACAAGCAGCCATCACAATCATACCAAAAAGAATGGTGTTTTGATCAGTACTATCTAGGTGGACATTTAGATGAGAGTAATTTTCATAATTTAGGAGAAGAGTATAACAACGAATTTATTAAAGAAAGTTTCTGGAAAAAGTTAGATTCATGCTATATAATACATGTAGACGGATCTAGACCGCAAGATTACAGAGAGGAACTTCTTAGAAGACTGGTAAAAGGTAAATACGAAAAATTTTTACCGCCAGCAGCAAAAGAAACAGATAACTTTCACGACAAATGGAGACCTGCTTGGTTTTACTTATGATTATTTTTAGAGATAAAGAGATTCTTTTTATCACACCTCCAAAATGTGCATCTACAACACTGCATGAATTTTTCTGCTATCAAGATAATAATATTTATACAATAGGACCGCAGGTAGATGGGGCCATTGATAAACATACGAGTCATATGCCGTGGTTTGCTTACGGAATAAAGTGCTATCAAAGATATATAATAGTTAGAAACCCGTTAACTAGGGTTGAGTCCTTATTTAATCACCTTCAAAAACATGAAGATATAGACAAGGATACATTTATAAGCAGTATAAAAGAAGACAAAATACCATTTGCTAAACCAATATCTAAAATTTATCATAGGAGTTGTTACGATAACTACATACAATTAGAAAATATGGAAACAGTGTTTAAAAAACTCAACTTGTCAATACCCCCGGTTAAAATAAACAAATCGAAAAATAAATATAAATTTTCTCAAGAAGAAATAGAATCTATAATGGATTGGGCAAAATTTGATTTAGATGCGTTTAATTACTAAATAGCTTGAAAAATATTGTTCTGCGCACTATAATAGATTGAAACCATATTGAAAGGAGATATTGATGACTTGGTTCCCACTCTGTAATTACACTCACTACTCGCTACTAAAAGGGTTCTCTAAACCCAAAGAACTCGCCAAGAAATGTAAGGACAACGGATTCCGCGCTTGCGGCATCGCTGATTACAAAACAATCTCTGGCGCTGTAGCTTTCTATCAGGCATGTGTTGCTAACGACATAAAACCAATTATTGGTTGTTCGTTTGATAATTTTACACTGTTTGCTAAAAACGAAAAAGGTTGGTTTGACCTAATCAAGATTGTTTCTCTGTTGGATGACAACGGAGATTACAATGCAAGCGACTTGTCTGAAATTTGCAATAAAGGAAACTTGATTGTTCTAGCAGACTCTGCTGCGAATTCGCCAATCAAAAAAGGTTGGTACGAAAAAAGTAAATGTTTTCAAGACTTGCACTACACAGAATCAGAAGACGCTCACCTACACAGGATTTTGCTTTGTTCTGAAATGAAGACCACTCTTCCTAAACTTAGAAAGAAGTTTAAAAACAAAGAAGACTTTCCTAATAAAAAGTTTTTTGACTTTTCTCACTTTTTTGTTCCAGATAAAACCGGAGCAACAGAAGCTATGCTTGAAGATCCGGTAGGAACACAGAATCTTGATGAGATATACGAACAGTGTGAAGATTATAACATTCTAAGCAAACCTGTTCTTCCTAAGTTTGAGACTCCTAACGGAGAATCAGAGAAAGATTATTTAAGAACACTCGCTAGAAAAGGATGGAAAGAATTACTTGCAGATAAGATCACAGACGAAGAAGGAAGGAAAAAGTATGGCGACAGATTCAGAAAAGAATTTGAAGTTATTGAAGAAGCGGATTTGTTTGGTTACTTTCTTATTGTTCGCGACATTATTAATTATGCTGTAGAGCAAGGTTGGATGGTTGGTCCGGGGAGGGGATCTGCTGCTGGTTGTCTAATATCTTATTTGATAGGAATTACGCAGATTGACCCAATTGAGTTTGACTTATTGTTTGAACGATTCTATAATAGCGGCAGAAACACTAAGGACAATGTGTCACTCCCAGATATCGACATAGATATCCCCGGAAAGAAAAGAGATGAGATTATATCATACATCAAAGATAAATACGGTCATGGTAATGTCAGTCAGATGGTAACGTTTGGTAGACTACAGGGACGTAGTGCTATTAAAGAAATCCTACGTGTAAACGAAGCGTGTGGATTCAGCGTGATGAATGAGATTACAAAGTATATTCCAGACGAAGCAGCTATCTCTGACCAACTATCACAGATGGACGAAGAGGATAGATCTATTATTAGATGGGCGCTACAGAACAATGAAAAAGACCTGTACGATTACTGTCATATAAACGAGAAGGGTTACTTAGAAGGTGACTATGCAGAATATTTTGAACAAGCGATTAAGATAGAAGGTACGTTGAAAACTCAAGGCAAACACGCTGCGGGTGTCGTTATATCAGCAAACAAACTATCAGAAGTTTGCCCTATGGTAAACTCAAAAAGTAGCGATGAAAAGATAGCAGGACTAGAGATGGCAGACTTAGAGGCACTTGGTCACGTTAAGTTTGACGTTCTGGCAATTAACCTGCTTGATAAACTTATGTATATTGACTACATAGTAGCCAATCCAGATTCCGTAAAAATGAAGGAAAATAATGTCGAACCGTGATATAATTGTTTTTGACTTTGAGACAGGTGGTAGAAATCCAATTACATGTCAACCAACTCAGTTGGCGGCAATAGCTTTGGACGGTAGAAACTTTAGACTAAAAGGCGAGTTCAATAGTGAAATATGGGCAGAGACAGATGACAAGAAAGCAGAAAAGAAAGGTCTTGGTCCAATTGAGGACGGTGCTTTAAAAGTAACAGGTAAAACAAGAGAAGAGATAGCAAAAGCACCTAAACCAAAAGCAGTCTGGAAAAAGTTCTGCGCTTTTGTAGATAAGTATAACTGGAAAGGAACTTCGTTCTTCGCTCCGATTGCTGCTGGGTATAACATTTTAGGATACGATATGATTATCGTAGATAGACTCTGTAAAGAATACGGACCTTGGGACGACCAAAGGCAGAGACAGAAGTTGTTTCATCAAATCCATAAAATCGACATGATGGACAACTATTATATGTGGACAGAGGGAGATCCTAGTGTAAAATCTAGGAGTATGGACGCGATTAGAGACAGGATGGGTATGGATACTGAGAATGCACACGATGCTCTACAGGATGTCAAAGATACCGCAAACTTGATGATTAAATTTATGAAGACGCATCGCGCCGTCTACAGAAACTTGAAACTTGAAAAGGCATTTGCAAATGGCAACACTTACGTTTAGTTATGATGACGAAAAAACATGGGATCTTTTTAAAGATGGCAGAACAAAAGGTGTTTTTCAGTTAGAGAGTAACCTTGGTCGCGCTTGGTCTAAAAGATTACATCCCACCAATCTTGAAGAACTTGGAGCGTTGATTGCTTTGATTAGACCCGGATCGCTAAAAGCGATAACGGATGGAAAGTCTATGACTCAACATTACGTTGACAGGAAAAGCGGTCTTGATGTAATTAAGTATCTGCATGAATCGCTAACAGATGTTTTGCAATCCACTAAAGGTGTATTGATTTACCAAGAACAGTCTATGCGTATCGCTCAAGAACTTGCTGGTTTCAACTTACAAGAAGCAGATGTGCTTCGTAAAGCGATTGGTAAGAAGAAAGCAGACCTTATGGCTAAAGTCAGGGAAGACTTCTTGCAGGGATGCATAGAGCAGGGTATTGTAGACGTAGAGACTGCCGAAGAAATCTTTGGTTGGATTGAAAAGTCATCACGCTATTCGTTTAATAAATCCCATGCTATATGCTACGCAGAAAACTCGTATAGGAGCGCTTGGTACAAAGCGAATCACACTAAAGAGTTCTTTTTGTCATACCTAACCTATGCGAATGAAAAGCAAGACCCACATCAAGAAGTTTACGAACTTGTATCTGAAGCAAAGTTATTTGACATAGAAGTAAAAATTCCTAATTTGACTTTATTTAACAAGACTTTTGGAGTTTATAAGAACAACTTGTACTTCGGTCTTAAAGACATCAAGTCACTAACAGGTGTTAACGGCGACAAAGTTATAAAGGCAGTATCAGAAACCTGTAAAGATATAGGTAAGAAACCGAAAGAATTTAACTGGATAGATGTTCTTATATACTTATCTCCTAAAATTAACGCAACTGCATTCAAGGCGCTGTGTTCTGTTGGTTTCTTTTCTACCAAGTCTATTGGGGTGACTAGGAATAAAGCTCTTTATGAATATCTAATATTTAAAAACTTAACAAAAGCAGAACTTAAATGGTTAACAATAAATTATCCTGTACGCAAATGGGACAATCTTTATGATGCTTTTAAAAATTTAGCACCCACAAAAAAAGAAGGGGGCGGAACCAGCAAGGTTGACAGGAAGCAGGTGATTGAGAATGAAATGTTCTTTATAGAGAACCCTCCCTATGACCTATCGGATGATCCAGAATGGATTGTGGAACAAGAAAAGAAATTCTTGGGATGCCCTGTGTCGCTATCTAAAGTAGAAGCGTCTGACACATCGCACTCCAATACTTCATGTAAAGAAATACTAAATGGCAAACACGGTAAAGATATCTGCATAGTAGCAAATGTAAGTAGGTTGCAGAAATATAAATGCAAAAAAGGTAAGAGTAAGGGTAAAGATATGTGTTTCTTGACACTAGAAGATGAAACTTGTTCTATTGATAACGTAGTGGTCTTTCCAGAGACTACAGAGAAAACTAAATATATACTAGATGAAGGTCTTAACTTGCTATTCTGCGGAGAGGTAGAAAAAGACGGTTCGTTTATTATCAATAAAATACACGAAATATAATTGACTTTTTATAGGTTATATACTATAATATTAAGTAAGACAGTCTTATTGGAGAAATTGATGAATAATTGCACTTTTACTGGGTATCTTTTACATGACCCACAGATAGACAGCGATGCAGATGGACCATCCTGCTGCACTGTGAAAATGGTAACTTACGAATACCGTAAGAATAAACGTGGAGAAAAAAAGAAAGTTCCAACAACAATCACGCTGCAAGCGTGGGCAAGTGGTGCAGATACGATTGCTAAACTTGGAAAGAAGGGAACTAAGATGACTGTTTATGCCTCCGCTAGAAACGGCGTAATGAAAACAGATGCCATAGATGATATTATTTTTAGAATTAACGAATTTGATTTTGGATGTTTAGATAAGGAATAAGATGAGAAAGAAAAGAATTCTGTTTTGCAGTGAAGCTACCTTTCTAAACACGGGGTATGCAACCTATACTAGAGAAATCCTAAACTATTTGCACAGCACTGGCAAGTATGAAATTGCTGAGATGGCAGCATACGGAGAAAAGAATGATCCAAGGGCAGCGAACATTCCTTGGAAGTTTTACGGAGTAATGCCTAATCAAAACTGCGAACCAAAAGCATCCCAAGAAGAACTGGAAGCATACAACTCCAGACCCACAAATCAGTTTGGAGAATGGGCGTTTGAGCATGTCTGCCTAGATTTTTTGCCAGACTTCGTGTGTGACATTCGAGATTTCTGGATGCTAGACTTTGCAGAAAGATCTCCGTTCAGACCGTTTTTTAAATGGGTGGTAATGCCAACGGTAGACGCAAGACCTCAAGCAAGACAATGGATTGCTACTTACGCAGGAGCAGATGCCTGTCTTACTTATTCAGACTGGGCGGGCGGCGTCTTAGAAGATCAATCTGGAGGTAAAATAAATTACCTTGGAAGCGCACCTCCGTCTGCACACCCTGCCTACAGTCCAGTAGAAGACAAGCGTATGCACAAACTCAACTTTGGTTTAGATCCAGAGTACAAAATTATTGGAACAGTAATGCGTAACCAAAGACGTAAATTGTATCCAGATTTGTTTGAAGCTTTCCGTAAGTTTTTGGATATGTCAGAAAACAAAAAGTATTATCTGTACTGCCATACATCCTATCCAGATTTAGGTTGGGAGATTCCAGAACTAATACAACAACATAAACTGTCTTCAAACGTTTTATTTACGTACATATGTCCAGAAACAAAAAAACCATTTCCCTCCACATTCAAGGGGGCAATATGTCAATCTCCATACACAGGAAGGTGGGGAGCAACTCTTTCAAATGTTAAAAATGGACTAAGTTACGAAGATTTGTCTAACGTGGTGAACTTGTTTGACCTGTACGCCCAGTATGCAAACTGTGAAGGGTTTGGACTACCTCAAGTAGAAGCTGCGGCTTGTGGGGTTCCCGTCTGCGGAACAGATTATTCTGCTATGGAAAGTGTTTTAAGGAAGTTAGGCGGATACCCCATTAAGCCAGCGGCTTTGTACAAAGAATTAGAAACTGGATGTTTACGTGCGGTTCCAGACAATCAGGAAGCTGCTAACTATTTCTTGGATTTTTTCAGCAAATCAGACGAAGAAAGAGAGGCAGAAGGCAAGCAAACCAGAGAAAACTTTGAAAAATATTATCAGTGGCATTTAAGCGGTTCTGTATGGGAGAATTACTTTGATCAAACAGATCCAATTCCACTTGAGCAAAGTTGGGGATCAAATCCGAGGATAATTGAATCAGATCAAAAGTTAGACGTTTCTAATAATAACATTAAACCTAGCGACCTGTCAAGATGGTTGATAACAAACGTTTTAAGAGAACCTGATAAAGTAGGCACTTTTATGGAGTCTAGGTTGACAAGAGACTTAACGTACAAACAAGCAACGTCCTCAACGGGCGGTATGTACTTTAACGAATCTTCTGCTGCATTTGATGGTGTTCATTCTAGGCAACCTTTTAATTTTGATGTAGCATACGATCAGATGAAGATGCTGTGCGAAAGAAGAAATCAATGGGAAAGAGCTAGAATACAAAGAATGCAACAGGTGCAGGGGATGCCTAAATGAAAGAAGTTGTAATAACGGGATGCGCAGGACTGCTTGGTTCGCACCTAACCCGTCATTTAATCAAAAAAGGTTACAAGGTTATAGGTATTGATGATCTTAGCGGCGGATATGAAGATTATCTTCCCAAAGAAACCACGCTAGAGCAGTTTGAGTTTTGGCCGCTACATCTCAGTAAAAATCAAGGGACTCCAAGGGCATTAGAGCATATTTTTGCTGACCCCGACCGCGATATTGTAGCATGTTATCATTTTGCTGCTTATGCAGCAGAGGGTTTATCGCCATTTATTAGACATTATAATTATACAAATAATGTTTTAGCAAGTGTTAACGTAATCAATGCCTGTATCAATCATGACGTAAAAATGATCTTTACTAGTTCTATGGCAGTTTACGGTAATCACCATCCTCCATTTGTAGAAACGATGGGACCAGCACCAATTGATCCATATGGTATTGCAAAATATGCCGTAGAGATGGACCTAAAGGTTGCACACGAACAACACGGTCTTCGTTATAATATTGTTCGTCCACACAATGTTGTAGGTATATATCAGAACATTTGGGATAAATATCGTAACGTTGCAGGTATTTTTATTAGACGTATACTTGCTGACGAACCTATGTTAATCTATGGAGACGGAGAGCAAACTCGCGCGTTCTCTGATATCAAATACTACATGGAACCTTTTGAAAAACTGATTGATAGTCACGATAAAGAAATTTTTAATATTGGAGCAGACAAAGCATACTCAATAAACGAACTGGCAGATACAGTACAACGTGTAGCTTTAAAAAATGGTTTTCAAGCAGATAAAAAACATGTAGAAGGTCGGCACGAAGTTAAACATGCGCATTGCGATCACGCAAAAGCAAAAGAAATGTTAGACTTTAGCGACGACACCAACCTAGAGGAAACAATTGACGAAATGTTTAGGTGGGCGATGACTCAACCTAAACGCGAGCAGAAGGTAATGGATTATGAAATAACAAAGGGCATTTATGACTATTGGAAATAAGTTACAACTACCAGACGTAACAGTATTTACATTTTGCTGGGGTACAGAACATGTAGAAAAGTCTCTTAGATCTATGTTGATTGCTATGGATCAGGTAGATTTTAAGCGCAGTGTCTTAATTACAGATAGTAGTAAAACTGAGTTGTCTCTGTTTGAAAAAACCATCAACAAGAACAACATAGAAGTCTACGACATGAAAGTAGACCTGAATGACAATCTACAAGACGATGATGAAAACAGAATAGGTTTCTGTGAATCTTTTGTTCAACAAACAAATAAATACATTACAGATGATTTTTGCTTGAATGTTCAGCATGATTCTACTATTATAGATAGTAATAAGTGGACAGACCAGTATTTAAACTACGACTACATAGGCGCGCCTTGGCCCATGCACATAATCCAAGCAACGGACATGGTTGCTGGAAGAATAGATAATATTCCAAATGTTGTGGGTAATGGTGGATTCTCTTTGCGAACTAGAAAATTTGTAGAAGAGTCTGCTAAACTTGGATGGGAACATAAGAATGAAGACTTAAACATATGCGTATTTAATTATGACAGAATGACACAAGCAGGTATAAGGTTTGCCCCGCCTGAATTAGCAGCACAGTTCTCGGTAGAACATCCAACTCCATATAGATATTTTGCAAGGAATATGCTAATAAGCTATGAGTCGTTTGGATTCCACGGCGATTTTAATATCGGGGGCATGAATTTTATAAATAATTACAAGTTGGAGAAATGATGAAAGTTTTATACATAGGATACTACAAAGAGAGAAGCGACTGGGGTAGATATGCTACTAGTAATATTTTAGCATTGGAAAAGGCAGGTCTTGACGTTGTGTGTAGGGCAATTTCTTTTTCTGGCAACGAGACACCTAGAGAAATAAGTCACCTAGAAGATAAATCCTTGGATGATTGTGATGTCTGTATTCAGCATGTGTTTCCAGAACATCTAGTAGGAACAGATAAATTTAAAAAAAATATTGCAATATTCGGAAATGAATTTGTAACATTAGATCATTCCAGTTGGGCAGAACAACTAAATCAATTAGATCATATTTGGGTTGCCAGCGAAATAGCAAAAGACTCTATGCCCAAAGAAATAAAAGATAAAACTGTTGTAGTGCCGCACTGCTTCGACAAAAGTCTTTATACAAAAAATTATACAGAGATTCAAGTTCCAGAGCTTACGGGTAAATTTAAATTTTATACCGTTGTAGACGCCTATGACGATCAAACAGAAACTATCCTCAGATGTTTTCATTCAGAGTTCGACAAGGGCGATAACGCTGCGTTAATACTACAGTTAGTAGGCAGAGAAACACAGCAATCATTAGACGTAAAAAAACATGAATTAAAGAAAAAAATTAGTAATCAAGAAGACCTAAGCGATTGCTTGCTAGACATGGTTGTACAAAGAGGTCAAAATCCTGAATCAATTTATCAACTTCATCAATACGGAGATTGCTTTATAACGCCTTCTAATCAAAGATGCCTCCCTTCAAGCGTGTTTGATGCAATGTGCCTAGGAAGCGTTCCTGTGGTGCTAGAAGGAACAGATGCGGCAGAGTATGCAGATGAGGCGGTAGTCAAATCTGTATACAAGACAATAGAAAGATCAGACTCAATGTGGAAAGACGTATATAACGCAAAAAATTTCGTTTTCAATCCTTGCGAGATGGGAATGAGGCAAACGATGAGACAATTGTATAACGACTGGTTGAAAGATCCTATGATTCATGTTGAAAGAAGAAAACAGGGACTAGAAAAAGCAGAAAAATTTTCTCAAGAGTCCTTTGGAAACACTGTAAAGGAGGTGTTAAATGCGTAGGCAAATCAGCATTATAGACAAAGCAAACAGAAATAAAACAAGGTACAACATACTAACCTTCAATGCCCACGAAAGATACCAAACTCAACTGGCAAAAACGGGTCATAATTTCTATTCATTTAACCATGAAGAAGGAAAAGATTGGTATGAAGGTCATGGAAAAATGCCGGAAAACTGTTACCAACTAGGTAAAAATAATGTTCCAAATATAGTCTTTGACATGATACTTTCGCATAGTAAATTCGGTCAATATCAGATTGCGCAAAAAATAAACGACACTTTACAGATACCCTTAATATCCTTAGAGCATACGCTACCCATACCACAGTGGCCTCAAGAAACCCTGAGTCAGTTTCTGTCAATGAGAGGTGATTATAATATTTTTATAACAAATTACTCTAAAGGAAAGTGGGGTATGGACGGCGATGTAATTGAGCATTCAGTAGATACCAACATCTTTAAACCGGACGATAGTGTAGATAGGAGTAAGATCCTGACGGTTGCTCACGATTTTATAAAAAGAGACTATGCGCTGAACTACCAAGGTTGGGAAAGAATTACAAAAGGTTTAGACAGGGTAGTTGTAGGGGAAACAGAAGGTCTTTCTAGTCAAAGTGAATCTGTGGAACATCTAATCGAATCATACCAAAATGCTCTAGTTTATATAAACCCAAGCGTTTTGAGTCCAGTTCCCACGTCTATGCTAGAAGCAATGTCTTGCGGTTGTGCTATCGTGACAACAGAGACTTGTGAGATACCTAACTTTATCCAGCATGGCGTTAACGGATTTATTTCTAACAACGAAGAAGACCTTAGATCTTACTGCGAACAATTACTTGAAGACAAACCGCTTGCCGCCAAAATGGGAGCGGAAGCAAGAAAAACTATAGAAGAAAAATTCTCAGAGCAAGAATTTGTAACTAAATGGAATAACGTTTTTGATAGAGCTTACAAGGGGATATAAATGAAACTACAAATTGTAACTGACGAGAATACTGCTATAAAGGGTTATGAAACATTTCTCCTTAGCGACTTAAATATTTTGTCAGAAGAAGTCAACAATAACCAATGTGAAGAAATATTAGCACCGGATACGGTAAATCTTTTCAGTCAGGAAAACGTATTTGATTTTCTTGGGTTGCTAATTAGTAAACTTAGACTGAACGGGACGCTTACGGTTAGCGGTGTAGACCCAAGACTCTTCTGTAAAGGTGTGCTTAATGGTTTGCTACCTCAACCTGTGATGAATACTTTAATTTTACAGTCCAAGTGTATGCTAGATGTAGATTTAGTCAAGCAATTCTTTCAAAAAAATGGACTACAAATAGAACGATCAACCATGTCTGGACTTAACTATGAAATCACAGCAAGAAGAAAGTAAACCTACCACTACTACTTCTTGCGAAGATTGTATTTTCTATACTAACTCTAATGAGTGTAGCGCAGGAAGACTTGATGTATTTTCTGATAAAATCATAAGCGAAGATCCTCATAAAATTTATGGAATATGCAACCTAAAAAGACTAGAGAGTTGGCAGTTCTCTAAAGAAAAGGACGCTTTAGATACTGCTAGAAAACACATCATGCCTCTTTTTGGAATCGCCGTATTTGACTCCGAAGATGATGACACGAAAATACTAGAAACAATTAAAAAATTAAAAGAAATAGATTATCCTAAAAGCAAAATAAAAATTGTTATATCTAGTAAAAACCAAGGCAGGGTAGAAGAAATCGTCTCAGCTCTATACGATCTCAAGCAAAAGTTTCCGCATTCCTATGTAGATTTTCATTTTAAAAAGGATAAGAAAGAAGAAGAGTTTGAAGCATTTAAAAAATTGATAAAAGCAAGTTATTTTGTAAAACTAGAACATGATGCACAAATTCCTTCCGATGTCTTTTTGATGATAGATGACCTCGCAAACAATCAAATGAAGAACGCTGCAATTTTTGAATTGCCAAAAAATGGTTCTATAATAATGAAAAGAGTTGTAAATAGTTCATATCCTGAGTATAATGATTATGACAAGATGACAAAACAGTTAATCACTGAATCAAAAACCCGCAATCTTTATTATAAAATAATATGAGAAAAAAAAGACATATAGCATCTCCCAAACCTTGGAATAGGGAGGAGAAAAGATTAAAAGACTTCGTGACGGTTGTTATCTTGTCTGAGAATCACGGGTATAGAATGAAATCTTATGGTTCTATACCTCTTATAAAAATTAAGGATAAAACTTTAATTGAAAGGCAAATTGAAACAATACAGGCAACACTGCTTAATTATGAGATTATCGTGTGTGCAGGTTTTGAGTCTAAAAAAATAACAGAGTATGTCAAAAAAAATCTTAACCATGAGAACATTAGGGTTATAGAAAATCAAGTTCATTTTAATTCAAACTGCTGCGAAAGCGCCAGACTATGCGTTGGAAATACTATGAACAACAGAATTCTGTTTGTTTCTGGTAATCTTTTACTGACACCTGAATTTTTATCTACAGTTGATTACAGTAAATCTTCAATAGTTGTTCAGGATAAGAATCCAACAATGAATTTTGAAGTTTCGGGTATTTCAGAAAAACAAAAGCTAACATCTCTGTGCTTGGGAGAAAAAAGTAATTTTTGGACTGAATCTGTTTATTTGAAAGGTGGAGAGACCATAGAAAAATTCTATGACATCATATCAAATCCTGACTTTAAAAATAAATTTCTATTTGAAGCGATAAATGAATTAAATAAAACAAGAGAAATATCTGTTATGAAAAACTCTGGAATACCACTACTTAAAATAAATAACTTAAAATCATTGAAAGAGATAGAAAAATGAGAGTACTTATACAAAACTACAATGACATTTTGTCAACCCAAAACTTCTACATCCACCAGTGCTTATCTATGGTAGATTCCGTAGAAGTAAAGTTATGGAATGTAGGCAAAGAAAGCGTATACGACTGCTTAGATGGATTCAAACCAGATCTAGTAATAGCAAACGCTAAAATTCTAGACCCTGTTTTGTTAAAATATTTATCAGAGAATAAAAATATAAACCTAATAGTTAATTGCAGTAGATGCAATCAAACAATAATAGACTACTTGGAGGATCAGATCAAAGAGTTGGGCGTAAATTGCTCATTGTTCTTTTCAGAAGGATATGGTTTTCTAGTAAACAACAAGAGCAAGGAAATAAAATTCTCTTGTATTATGCCCGGAATTGATGTATTTCTAAATCCACCACCCATGCTAGACTACAAAATAGATAATTGCATTATTTCAACTGAAACCAGCGAAGAATTTGAAAAGATATGCAGTAATAATGAGAAGTATCATAGGATGATTTTTGGTGTAGACTTGCACTCCGAATTCGATCTAGAGTGCAATATAAACAATCTAGCATCTCTCGCGAGAAATTACAGAGAAGTTACGCTAGTCGGAGACATTCAATTTGTTTGCTCTCAGATTTTCTTTGACTGTATGCTGAGATGCGAAAAAGTTTCCGTCAAACCTCGCGAAGATCAAAATGAAGACTTTATAAAAGTTTTAAAAGCTCTATTCTCTGAGGATCAACAAGAAGTCTCTATTGAAAAAATTAAACAAGAGATTGAGTCTAATCATACTTGCATACATAGGACTTGCCAGTTGATGATAGATGCAGGGTATGAGGACAAGGCAAAAGACATAATTAATAGATTTGGAGAATCTAATGGAAAATAATTTTAAGATATTAGTAAGTTTTAGAAATGCTGGAGAATATCTACGAAAGAGTTTAGACAGCATTTTTGGTCAAACTCATAAAAATTTTAAAGTGTTATTAGTAAACGATGATTCTTCTGATGATTCAGATGACATCTGTCAAGAGTATATAGAAAAATATCCAGATAAAATTATTTATACTAAAACAGATGAACGAAAATACGCCACTTATAATCATCAAAAAGCTATCAACGAATACTGTGACTCAGAAGATATTGTGGTACAATTAGACGGAGACGACTGGTTTGTAGATGAATTTGTGCTGTCCTATATAAATGATTTCTACAACAGAGAAGGATGCTTGATGATGTATGGTCAGGCAAGGTACGTAGACGGGAAGGTTGGAAACGCAAAACCATACCCAACAAAATTTCATTTTGACAACAAGAGACAGATGCCGCTGTGGGTATCTCACCTTAGAAGTTTTAAAGCAAAACTTTTTCACGAAATTAAAAACCAAGACCCAGAATTAAATTCTATGAAGTATGATGACGGTAGATGGTTCACTATGGCATACGACTGCGCTCAAGTGTTTTCATTGATGGATATCGCTGGTTGGGATAAAGTAAAGTTTAACGACAAGGTATTGTACATATACAATAATCTAAATCCTACTTGTGAATTTAGAACTGAATTGTCAGAGCAAGAAAAAGTTCACAGAATATGCTGTAGTAGAACACCGTTCAAAGAGGTAAAATTCTAATGGATTTATATTATCAAAATTCTAAAAACATGATTGCTAAATATAGAGACTTCATAGAACAAAAAGTAGATCAAAATAAAATTAATTATGAGCAACTCCGTCCGTTATGCGAAGTGAACTTAAACAATCAAGAAGAAGTTGATATAAATGTAATCCTGCCAGTTAGAGACAGGGATGATTTTGTAAAACCTTGCATAAATTATCTAAACAAGGCAATCGACAATTGTGACTGGAATATAAGCATAACACTCGTCGAAGAAAGCATTGCTTCAAAACATAGCGACAAAGTGTCAGGTGACACTAATTATATTTATGTGCCATCTAAAAATGCACTAATCAATAAATGCCTAGCACATAATTGTGCGTTTAAATATTCAAACAAAGCAAAATATTATTTGTTTCATGACATTGACATACTGGTTCAATCAGATTTTTTTGAAAAAACTGTGTCTAATGTAAAGCAGTCTCAAGCAAGAGCCCTTCAAACATTTAGCAAAAGAAGGGTTCTAAATATGAATAAGTATTTAACAGAAGCAGTTTTGAGCAATCAGATTGATATAAACGATCTAAACGAGAATTATGAACACATAGAAATCCCCGAAGAAGGCGCTCCGGGGGGTTCTATTCTTGTTGAAAGAGAGTTATTTATTGAGATCGGTGGGTACGACCCAGAATTGTTTTACGGGTATGCACCAGAAGACCGCTTCTTTTGGAATAAAATTGAAACTATTTCTAAGGTCAACTTTCCAAGCGACGACGTAGAATTGTTTCATATGTGTCACGATATTAAAACTTTTGAAAATGCCGAACTATGGAATATGCATGTGTACCTAGATTGTTTTTCTAAAATAGATGTGTCGAATAAAAAGTTATTTCTAAATACTAAGAAAAATTTACTAGGAGCGTAAAATGATTCAAACAGTAAATTCTAGTTCCTATCCAGAGTGGCCCAACTTAAAAGTAGATTACCATAAACCAATCAAACTTTTTATGGACAAAGACCTTACGGGATACGACAAAAATGAAGAGTGCTTTAATATTTTATTTACAAGAGAACCATCAGCACTTCTTGGTATAGTTGACTATGTTAATAAAAATAAGGACATGTTTGACGCAATATTGACGTATGATGAAAATATACTCAAATTACCAAATTCTTATTTTTTTCCTTTTGGAACTTCTTGGGTAAAAGAATACGACCATAAACCTAAAAAATTCAGCGTATCGCATTTAACAGGTTTTAAGTTGCTACTAGAAGGTCATGGAATAAGACACCAAATTAACTTTAATCAAGATAAAATAAACATATCAAAAGCGTTCTTTATTAGCAATAGGGGTAGAGTAACACCAAACCCGTTTAATAATCCAGAGATAGGAGAGAAAAAAGAACCCTTATTCGATTCTGAATTTTGCGTCTGCATAGAAAACACTAAACAGAATAATTTTTTTACAGAAAAACTAATTGATTGCTTAGTAACAAAAACCGTTCCTATTTTTTACGGAGCAGATAATATATCTGATTTTTTCAACACAGATGGTTTCATTATTGCTAATTCGACCCAAGAAATAATAGAAAAATGTAACTCGCTAGACGAGTCATCATATTCAAAAATGATACCAGCAATAGAAGATAACTACGAGAGATCTAAAAAATATTCAGATATTAAACCAATGCTAAAAGAAACTATTGAGAGGGCTATAAATGACTGATACATTTGTATTCGTAATAGCATATAATTGTGGCAAGATAGCAAACAAGTGCATAGAAACTTATCATAAATTTCACAATGTTAAGATTCACATTATAGGTACACCTGAAGACTTCTTAGATATTCCAAGTAACGACAACAATAAATTTATTAATATTGAAACTGATGAAAATGTAAAACATCTGTATAAGTCTGGTCATAGCGGAACTGCTTATGTTTGGGCAAAAGTCATAAGAGAGTACTCAGAAGGTTACGACTACATAGTTCAAATTGACAGCGATGTTGTTTTTATTGATGAATGCCTCAGTGATATAACGAATAAACTAGAAGATGGTTACGATCTAGTTGGTCCACGTAGAAGTTATTCTATACACAGACCTATGCCAGACGTTGTAGGAACATGCTTCATTGGAGTCAATAAATCTTTAATTTCTGATGAAATTAATTTTGACACACTAAAGAATATGTGCCAAGGTCAACCTGTAGACAGAATCCCAATTATAGATTTTTTTGATCCAGTAAGTTTTCATATTCTTATGAACAACGGAAAAATATTTTATCTAGACACAGAAGACTATGGAAGCTCTAATGAAAATGAAAGTTATGATAATGGATTTTTACTACTGAACACTTGGTATGACTTCGGTAAAAAATTCCTACATTTTGCTGGCGTAGGGTCAGGTATGAATTTTCATGAAAACGGACACGAAAATGTTGCTAGATTCTATGCTGGTTGGGCGCTTCATAGATACTCTACTTACATGAACATATTTCACAACGAAGAAATAAATGTAGAAAATCTTATAACTTTTGAAGAAGCGTTTTCGGGCGCAAGTAGATTTGATGTTTTAATAAAAACTAAGGAGGCGATATGATAACATGCAACTTGATGGGAGGTATGGGTAATCAATTATTTCAGTGGGCAGCATCTCAAGCGGCTGCCAAGATTCACCATACGGAATGCTACTATGTAGCGCCCTACTTCTTAAATAGAAATAGCTGGAAGTTTTCTCTATATGAGTTTGGTTTAAAACCAAAAATTCTAGAGCAACACCTGTTTGTTTTTCAAGAAATTCAAGATGATTTTCACTACCAACCTATTCCTAATGATAGTTACCTAAATGGCTATTGGCAATCTGAAAAATACTTTGAAAAAAATAAAGATACTTTAAGAAAAGAACTTGAAATTAACGATGAAAGAAAGTATCATATAATGAATACCTACCCTTTCCTCAAAGACGAAACAGTGTCTTTGCACGTAAGGAGAGGTGATTATCTTAAAGCAAGTCACGTTCATCCGTCTCAAACTTTAGATTATTACAACAAGGCGGTTGATCTGATTACAAAAAGTGATACAAACATACTAGTTTTTTCTGATGATATTAAATGGTGTAAAGAAAACTTTAAATATAACAATATGTATTTTTCTGAAAACCAAACAAACACGATAGATCTATATTCTATGTCTCTTTGTAGTCATAATATAATTGCAAACTCATCATTTAGCTGGTGGGGTGCGTGGTTAAACAATAATGTTGATAAAAAGGTTATTGCGCCTAAAAACTGGTTTGCGAATGGAACATACTCTGGAGACATTGTACCCGAAAGTTGGACGACGATATGATAAAACTTGTTTCTGATACTATCAATAAAGATGACATTAAAAGACTTGTTGCTTGGTTATCACAAGAAGATACCCCTATTCTAACAAAAAATAAGGTTACATTAGAATTTGAGAACAAGTGGAGCGACAAGATAGGCGTTAATAATACATGTTATGTTAATTCTGGTTCTTCTGCTATACTTCTGGCGCTCGCAGCACTAAAAGAGAGCGGGAGACTTAGAAACAACAAGGTAGTTGCTCCCGCTTTAAGTTGGGCAACGGACGTAAGTTCGCCCATGTTACTGGGAATGGATGTAGAGTTATGCGATTGTAATCTACACGATCTTTCTATAGACCTAAATCACTTTAAGAAAATAGTCAGAGAGCAAAACCCTTCTGTATTAATACTAGTGTCTGTACTTGGGTTGGTTCCTCAGATGGAAAAAATTGTTGAAATATGCAAAGACAATAACATAATTATACTAGAAGATGTTTGTGAGTCTATGGGCTCTAAATATCAAGACCAATACCTTGGAACATTTGGTGACGTTTCTGTGTTTTCTTTGTTTTACGGTCATCACCTTTCCACTATTGAAGGTGGTCTTATTTGCACTAGTGACGAAGAGATTAGCGACCTAATATACTCCATGAGATCTCACGGTTGGGGTAGAGATTGGTCTAAACAAAAACAAGCAGAATATAAAAACAAACACCAAATATCTGATTTTGATTTCTTGTACAGTTTCTTCTATCCGGGTTTTAATCTTAGAGCAACAGACCTGCAAGCATACATAGGACTTACACAAATAGATAAATTGGATCTGTTTGCTACGAAGCGCCAAGAAAACTTCCAGTATTATTGGGAGAATATTAAAAACACCATGTTGAGTCTAGATAACCCCATAACAAGTTTTGTATCTAATTTTGCATATCCAGTTGTAACAAAAAACAGAGACGAAGTTGTTCAAAATTTGATAAGCAACGGTATAGAAACAAGACCTTTGATAGCAGGTTCTATGGCAAACAAACCGTTTTGGAAAGGAAGATCTGACAATATGCCAAACTCTGAGTTGGTAGACAAGTTTGGTTTTTATGTTCCCAATAATCAAGATCTAACAAAAAACGATATGCAAAAAATTTGCAGCATTATTAACAAGGAGTAGTATGAGAGTTCTAGTCACTGGAGCAAGCGGTTTCTTAGGAAAAAACCTGATGGAACACCTGCCACGAAATCTGAAAGATTATAGTTTTACTGGTATAGGGTCAAAAGTTTATGATCTTAGATCAGATAAGGCATGTGTAAAAGCAGTAGAATATTACAATCCAGACGTGATTGTACATGCCGCCGGTTCTGTTGGTGGTATTGCGGCGAATAAACAAAACCCCGGAAGGTTCATGTACGAGAACTTGATGATGGGAATTAACATGATTGAAGCGGCAAGAAGACAAATGGTTCCAAAGTTTATTTTTCTAGGAACAGTGTGTTCTTATCCAAAACACTCTCCAGTCCCGTTTGATGAGAACGATCTATGGAATGGTTATCCAGAAGAAACCAATGCTGGATACGGTGTGTCAAAAAAGGCAGTAGGAAAATTACTAGAGTTATACGGGCAGCAGTATGGCATGAGAGGCGCAAATTTACTTTTAGTAAATATGTATGGACCTCACGATCATTTTAATCTAACCAACAGTCATGTTATACCAGCGTTGATTCTGAAGTTTTATAATGCCATGAAAAACGGAGAATCGAAAGTTACTATATGGGGATCTGGCAAAGCAACTAGAGAGTTTTTGTACGCACCAGATTGCGCAAAAGCAATTGCCTGCTCAATAGAACGAGATGTACCACTGGAACCAATAAATATTGGAACAGGTCAAGAGATATCAATTGGAGATTTGGTAGAAGAAATATCTAGTCAAATGGGTTACACTGGAACAATTATATACGACACTTCTAAACCAGATGGTCAACCCCGAAGATGCCTAGACACAAAACTTGCAGAAGAAAGATTAGGTTTCAAAGCAGAAACAGATTTACAAACAGGATTAAAAGAAACCATAGAGTGGTTTCTAAAAGACGAAAACTTTAAGGAGCAAACATGATCTCAGTATTAATTCCAGTTTATAACACACCACCCAATCATTTGAGACAATGTATTGACAGCGTTCTAGATCAAACAGAACAAAACTTTGAAATAGTCATCATAGACAATCAGTCAGACGTACCAGAGGTTATAGAGCTGCTGAATGAATTAAATAATCATGAAAAGATAACCGTACTAAGTTGCGAAAGACAACAAGGTAAAAAGAATTTGTCGGTAGCACTCAATGCAGGTCTAAAAGTCTGTAAGTATGATTTGATAGCAAGACTTGATTCCGACGATATTATGACACCAGATAGACTAGAAAAACAATTGCGCAAGATGCAAGAAGGTGATGTAGATATACTTGGTGGTCAATGCTCACAAATGTCTACAGGTATAGTCTCAAGAGTAATGCCAGAAAAAATTCCTCCAAACATGTTCTATTACAGAGACCATTTTTTAAATCACCCAACAGTGATGTTTAAGAAAGAAAAGATACTAGGAGTGGGCGGTTACAACGAATCTCCAGATCATATTTCAGAAGACTTTATGTTGTGGTCTAAGTGCCTACAGGCAGGTTGCAAGGTTGAAAACCTTAAAGATACTGTATTGGTATACAGAGACGGCCAACAGGGCTCTTTATCTGCAAACGACTCTAAACACATAAACTGGCAAAAATCAATTATTGCCGCATCCACTAACTAGGAAAAAAAATGAACATAGGATATTACACTAGAAGTCTAGGTCTAACAGAGGTAAACCGAAAAGTTTTCGAGTTTCTTAACAGGGCAGTAGAAAGCAACGAAGTTGATAGTTCTAGTATTTTTTACGACGACATAGACTTTAACCCCATGCCGATGAAATCAGGAGCATTTAATTCTACTGATGTTTGGTACTTTACAGGGTTCCTGCTTGTTTCTGGATTAAGACAGGCAGATGCAATAAAAAAAATTGTAAACAAGTTTCAGTGCTGTTATGTTTACGATGGAGATAAACAGAACCTTTTAAGATTGATTGATGTATTCAAAAATATGGATTTTATTGCTACAACGAAAGAAGACTTTGATTACATATATAGAGTTTGCGGTAAAAAACCTTATTTGCTAGAAGAGTTTACAATAGATAAAATTAAAGAGATATCAAATGAACAAAACCAAGCAGTTTGACCAGAAAGTAATCGAGATGTACACCGAAGAGGATAAGAGTACATATGAGATTGCAAAACATCTAGACACATATCCGAACAAGGTTCGTAGAACTTTGATCAAACATGGGTTTGAACTAAAGACCAAAAGTGAAGCGCAAAAGAACGCGCTTAAAAGCGGTAGAAGCTATCATCCTACTGCGGGTAAGAAAAGGTCTGACCAAGAGAAATTAAATATAAGCAAGGGTATGGTCACTCACTGGGGAGATATGTCTAAAGAGCAGCGAGAGCATAGAATAGATCAGGCAAAAAAGCGATGGCAAGAAATGGATCTAGAGCAAAAAGATAGAATGTCAAAACTTGCAATAGAAGCAATTAGAAAAGCAGGAAAAGAAGGATCAAAACTAGAAAAGTTTGTAGTAGAAAAATTGAGGGAAGAGGGTCACAAGGTAGATTTCCATAATAAAACCCTAATTCCTACAGAGAAACTAGAGATCGACATATACTTGCCAGAATTAAAAACTATTATTGAGGTAGACGGACCTTCGCACTTTTTACCTATTTGGGGTGAAGAGAAACTTCAAAAACAAATAAAAGCAGATTTACATAAAAGTGGGTTGATTTTAAGTAGAGGGTATGCTATAATAAGAGTGAAGGCAATGAATTCACTTAATTTAAACAAGAAGGAGAAACTAGCATCTGATATTATATCAATTTTAAGCAGAATTAAGGTAGACTTTCCACCAAAGACTAAAAGATTTATAGAGGTTGAATTATGAGTAATAATGATTTGTTTGAAGATGTTGAGCTCGCTACGCCTTCCAATACCGACACTGGCGTTGTAGATGTTATTCAAGAAGATAGACCAAAAACTACTGATCCAGAATGGAACGATTATGTTCTAAGTCTGTTTGATAAGTCAGAGATGTATGACGGTCGCCCACTTTGTCACGGTCTTCGTCGTGTTGCAGAGTTGTTATTTGGTAACATTATGGTAAGTCGCCCTGTAAAAGTGTTTCCACCTCAAGATGATAATGGTGTAGGTAGAGCTACAGTTATCTGGGAAATTGTATTCGAGAACGGTTC
>Ga0315315_10000152_pt1 | contig 51950 bp, 42 predicted proteins | sample M140m3416metaG_FD_203699 | JGI IMG/M metagenome (GOLD analysis project Ga0315315, IMG submission 203699) | Ammonia-oxidizing marine archaeal communities from Monterey Bay, California, United States - M1 40m 3416 | ecosystem: Environmental > Aquatic > Marine > Intertidal zone | place: USA...
GCGTTTGATCAGAAAAAGAACCATCCGCTTCCGAATCTATATCTTTCGATTTTGCAGCAGACTGGTCTTTCGGCAGAACAATTTGCTACGTCAACTGGAACAATGCCAGGCCTAGAACCAACGAAAACATAGTTTCATTTTGGACTTTTGTACTGGGAGTAAAAGAGTGTTCACACGATCCACATGTCATGTGTCGAAGAAGTCTTTTCAGAAGGCGAGTGGTTTTACATTGATCGAACTGCTTGTCGTTATTGCGATTATCGGAGTCCTCGTTGGTCTATTATTACCTGCGGTCCAGCAGGCTCGAGAAGCGGGTCGCCGCCTGTCATGTGCAAACAATCTAAAGCAGATGGGGCTTGCGGTTTCTCTTCATGCAGATGCGCAGAAGCATTTTCCAAGTGGTCGGAAAACGCGTGATCCGTACGATGTGTCGTGGGCATTTCGAATACTCCCTTTTCTTGAGCAATCGCAAATATTCAATTCCAGGAATCCGGATACAACAGTCCCATGTTGGGATAGTTCAAATGCAACTGCTTTTCGTTCACCCGTTGGTGCGTTCTACTGCCCAAGTCGACGTAGTCCGGCAGCTGACAGGAACTTCGATAACAATAACCAGCCGCCGGTTGCCAGTGGAATTGGCGTTGCAGCAGGTGCTGATTATTCGGCCTGCGGTGGCACGTATTTTAATTACGCAACACCATCAACAGGCGGTCCTGACCCGAAACGTGCTGGAGTAATCCATACTTTTTCAGAAGTTCGGCCTGCTCAAATTACCGATGGATTATCAACAACAATGGTCATTGGAGATCGCCACATTCCCCCGGCTATTGCGGGGGCGGGCGTTATGGAACACTACAATCAGGGTGATACAGCGGTTTTTGTTTCAGACACTCCCCATACATTGTTCCGAGACACCGCTCGTGGCTTAGCTTCAAGTCCCTTTGATACAAACAATCGAAAATTCGGCAGCCTTCACCCCGGTGTGACTCAGTTTGTCATGTGTGATGGGCATGTCGAAGCAAAGAGTAACGACATGGATATCGATGTACTTCTTAAATACGCTGCTATCGGAGATGGCGATGATCCATCTGATATTGATGAAGGCGATGGAACATGATGTAAAACTCTTACCCACATTAGCTTGAAATTATTCTGAGAAATTCTGTCATGGCAAAAAAGCAACAAAAGCAACAAAGACAACCAAGTATTTTTCGAAAACTACTTCTGTATGGTATTGGTGGTTCTGTCATTGGAGCCATTCTTGTCTACTCTTTCAGAGGACCAAATCTTGCGGCAGAAACGATGTCGATGCAGCAAAAGGTTCTCATGGAAGGCAAAGACTTTGCATCGAGTAAAGAAGAGATACGGGAGATAATGCAGAATATTGATCTCATGCCATCAAAAGAAATCTATAAGGTGAGAAAAGATTTGGGGCGTTCTGTTGGTCAGTTATCAAAGCAGTCTGCGGAGAAATATCTCCAACTGGGTACAGCAGAGCGGGCAGCGTTTCTTGATGAAGGAATCGAGAAAATGCAGTTGGCCAAGGCGCTGTTTGATGCAACAAATCAGGGTGGTATGCCTACACGAACTCAGGCTGATGCTGAAAGGTACAAGCAATACCGTGAGGAAAGAGAAGCGGCCAAGCGGAATCCCGATCAAAGCAAAGCGAAGAAGCCGGGCGATGATAAGAAAAAGAAGCTAGACGATGGTGAAAAAAAGAAGCCGACTGTCACACCAGAGAAAGTTTATTTCGAAGCTCTTCTTAAGCGAGCAGAGGAAAAGAATATCGATCTTGGACGATTCGGGCGATATTACGGCGGAGGCAGGCGACGACGACCGTAGAGCTTCGCATCTAAAGTCGTTATGTGAAGCCGCTGTAGTAGTGCTCAACCACATACTTTTGTGTTCATGACCGGGTGCCAGGTTAAATAGGCAGATCAGCCTGTCTGCGTGGGGGTCAGAAAGGCTTTTGTAAAACGCGATTGTGGCTTTTTGCTATAATAGTACAAAATATTGTTTTATCGTTACATATCCGATATTGTTATAAATGGGATTTCGTTTGTTCAGCTGGAAAATCCTGATTTCATTTTTTTTACTATTAACGGGAGTCTGCTATGAAATTTACTCACAAAAAAAATGGCTTCACGCTCATTGAGTTGCTTGTTGTCATTGCAATTATTGGTGTACTCGTTGGTCTTCTTCTACCTGCTGTGCAGCAGGCACGAGAAGCAGCTCGAAGGAACGCCTGCGGAAACAACCTTAAGCAGCTTGGGCAAGCTTTTCACAACTACGCTGATACAAGACAGAGAAAAGGCGATGCCTATTTTCCGGCAGCGGCAAAGATTGGGGACGCTAGTGGTATATCGTCCATGACAAACGTGCAAACACGGGCTTACACATGGGTGATATGGATGCTCCCGTTCTCTGAACAGATGCCTCTATATAGCCAATTAGAAACAGCATCGACGAATAATGGTGCCCAGCAAGCTTGGACAACACCACACAAATGGGGTGTTGTCCAAGCTGCCAGAGATGCCACAGTCTCGACACTAAACTGCCCGTCATGGGTCGGTGATCTAAAGGATAAGACCGGCAGGCTTTATGCTGCCAACAATGGTCGAACTGAAGTAAAAGGTAGCAACAATTATCGTTTAAACCTTGGGCGTCGGTATTGGAAGTCTAATGTGGTTGGTGATCCAGAATACAAAAAAAATGCTTGGAACGAGCAGCGTCTGGGTGCTGCAAACGGTGCCGTCACTTCTGGCAGGAATAGCCAAGATGGAGAAATTGGCTTTGCTGAATATACCGACGGCATGGGTGAAACAATTTTACTCGTAGAAAATGCAACCGGTTCTGAATGGGCTCGTGGTGAGCACGGTCATGTAACGTGGGTTACTCATAATGACACAGTTGATATCGAACATAACAAAGCGAGCGTCTCCGGCAAAGAGTGGGAGCGAAATTACCAAGGAGGTAGTTCCGGTCATACAGGCGACATGTTTGGTGTTGTAACTGCTGGTGGTGCTGTGAAGTTTTTGTCAACAAGCATTGACGATGCAACCTATCGCAATGCTGTTTGTCGAGCATCAGGAAAGCTCAGTACGCTTCCATAATCAGACACTCAACGTGTTTGATTTGTGGTAGCGAGTTTCACTCGTAAAAAAGTTCCCCTGCACATCACCATGAGCACGTGTCGTGTGGTGTGCAGGGCACTTTTCTCATAAACATTCTTATTTGAGGGAGAAAACATTGCGTAATGCTTTTGAATATCTAACAGCAGCTTGTCTGCTGGCTTTGGTGGCTGGTTGTAGTGGAGGGTCTGGTGGTACTCCCATAGGCGAAAATCTACAGGCAAAACGAGACGTAGCCTCATATTTAGGAGAAATGTACGATTCATCCACAGCAGGTGGATTCAGCCTTGGGGGAGTCAGGGAAAAATGCAAATACATTGAGATGGATGTCGAAAAAGTTTCAGGAAATCCCGAAGATGTAGCGGCCTTCAAGGACTTGCTTGGCAAGTTAAAAAAGGCAAAGACAGAGGATAAAGTCAAAGAACTGTGCGCAAAGATGGCAGGGTTGTTGGAGCTTCCTGAAGTTTGGCAGACGCAGCTTGTTCGTGATAACAAGAAATGATGTGTTCTGTTTCATAACTGATGACTATTCGGGTGGACGCAAGATTTTCCCGAGCAAGTCGATAAAATGGTTGTTGATACTGTATTAGTTTCAGCAGCCATTTTCTTAGAATTTAGCGGCACTCATTGGATTTTTATGTGGGCTACTCATTGCATGTACACATCAAATTTCCTTTCCGATGTGACGCCAGTATTTTTGGTGAACTATACTGTTGTGGATGCAACCAAGAATCGAACTCCTTGCGCCAGCCGGAAATCACGAGTGTCTTCGTGCAGCAGTCGCGAATGGGGCTGATGCCGTTTATTTCGGACTAAATTCTGGTTTCAATGCGAGGGCTCGGGCAGAAAATTTCTCACTCGAAGAATTGCCTGGTGTGATTACATTTCTGCATCGATATGGTGTTCGAGGATATGTCACACTCAACACACTCATTTTTACCAATGAGTTGCAAAGCTTTGCAGAAACACTCGCTGCTATTTCAGATTCTGGAACTGATGCAGTTCTTCTGCAGGATGTTGGTGCGGCATGTCTTGCACGAGAGATTTGCCCGGATCTATCAGTGCACGCTTCAACCCAGATGACTCTCACCAGTGCAGAAACAATTCGGCTAGCTGAAAAAATTGGGGCTCAACGTGTTGTACTTGCACGGGAGCTATCTATTCATGAAATAACAGATATTGCAAAAAATACGGATATGCCGCTGGAAGTATTCGTGCACGGGGCATTGTGTGTTGCCTATTCAGGGCAATGTCTGACCAGTGAATCGCTAGGTGGTCGAAGTGCAAATCGTGGCCAGTGTGCCCAGGCCTGCAGGCTCCCCTACGAGGTTATCTGTGACGGAGAACACGTTGACTTGGGAAATCAGAAGTATCTGTTGTCTCCACAGGATTTAGCAGGCTTTGCACTCGTGCCCGAACTTTTGGACGCGGGAGTAACGTCCTTGAAGATAGAGGGGCGTCTTAAATCACCGGAGTACGTTGCGTCCATTACGCAACACTATCGTCAGGCAATTGATTCGGCGGTTTCGGGAAACCCGGTACTTTTTGAACCGAAGCAGATCGAGGAAATGGAGCTCACCTTTTCACGAGGATTCTCTCCGGGGTGGCTTAATGGCTGTGACCACAAGATGCTTGTTCCAGCGACTAGTAGTGCAAAACGTGGTGTGTTTCTTGGGCATGTTCGGAATATTTCACGAGATCGTATTACAGTTGCGCTACAAGCATCAGTAAGGAGAGGAGATGGTGTTGCTTTTGACACTCAGACTGATGCAGCGTCTCAAGGAGCACGAGTATACGAGGTGTTTCGTCGAGGACAGTCGCTCACAGAATCTGTGAGTGGCGGTGTTGTTGAGCTCACATTTGGTCGGGAAGCTATCGATTTTGAAAAAATCGAAAACGGCTCACAGGTATGGAAAACAGATGATCCACAAGTAACTCAGCGTTTGCGAAAGTCTTTTCATTCATCCCAACATGGAAGGCAGCAGCCAATCGGTCTTAAAGTCTTCGCGGCAGTAGGTGAGCCACTGAAAATTACGGCAACGCTTTCAGATGGTCGCAGTTGTGAAATTGTTTCAGATACGACATTGCAAGAAGCGAAACGTCATCCCCTCACGCAGGTAATGCTTGCGGAGCAGTTCGGTCGTCTTGGTGGGACACCATTTATGCTGCAAAATGTAGCTGCCACCATCGAGGGTAATCCGATGGCGCCGTTTAGTGTTTTGGGAATTCTCCGAAAACGGCTTGTCTTAGCTTTAGTGGAATTGGTGAGTGTTCAGCCAGTACGGCATCGGCAAAGCGATATTGATAGAAGCTTGTGCAAGATTTTAGAAGCCGTCTCGTTAGGAAGCAAAACCGAATCATTCAACGAAGAAAAACCTAGTCTACATGTCATGGTACGAACACTGACGCAATTAAACACTGTGCTGCAGCTCGGTGAGAAGAATCTTTTGGCAGATTTTTCTGACATTCGGCAATACCGCAGCGCAGTAGAACTGGCAAAGCAGGAAAATGCGTGTCTGTTTATTGCGACGCCTCGAATACAGAAGCCATCTGAACTAGGTGTCTTTGCGTCATTGGCAAAGTGTGAACCAAGTGGTGTTCTGGTTCGGAATTTTAGTGGTCTCGAATATTTTAGAGACAGGGGTATTCCTGTGACGGCAGACTTTTCTTTAAATGCAACGAATCCACTGACGGTTGATTTTTTCAAGCAACAGGGTGTTGAACGAATTGCAGTTTCATATGACTGCAATCGAGATCAACTTATTGAATTAACTACAGCCGTACCGTCCGGCTTGCTTGAAGTCGTTATTCATCAACATATGCCGATGTTTCACATGGAGCATTGTGTGTTTTGTGCGGTTCTATCCCCGGGGACGGACAAAACAAACTGTGGTAGGCCGTGTGATGATCACGTTGTGCATTTGCGGGACAGAATCGCTGTCGATCATCTGCTGACTGCTGATGTTGGTTGTCGCAATACGCTTTTCAATGCTGTGCCACAAAGTGGGGCAGAAGTGGTGACGCAACTCATTAGTAAAGGAGTGAAGCATCTGCGAGTTGAGATGCTTCATCAGGATGAAGATGAAACCATAAATGTTATTACAATGTACCGAAAGCTTTTAATCGGTGAAGTAACTGGGAATGAAGTCTGGAACAAGCTGAAAGCCGCAAATCGTGTCGGTGTTACTCGAGGAACACTTGAGGAGCGAAGAAACCCTCTTGCCATTCTTTGAGCAGTTTTAGTTCCAGGCTTTGCGACGATAATGGGAAGGCGTGAGGCCGGTATGCTTACGAAAGAGGCGGGTAAAGTGGCTTTGATCAAAAAAACCACAGCGAGAAGCAATCAGGTTCACAGGCTCGTTTGATTCAATGAGTTGCCGGCGAGCAAGTTGGAGACGAAGCCGCATCACATACTCACCCGGACTCATTCGAAATAATTTTCGAAAATCTCGTTGAAGCTGGCTGGTTGAAAGACCAGATTGTTCTGCCATTCTTGGAATACTTACATTCTGGCAACAATTTTCTACGGCATACTTGAGTGAGGGAGTCAATCGCTGGTAGTCGTGAGGAGCCTGTCCAGGCTGATCAACCGGTGTTAAGACACCAGCTAAGCCAATCACATTGTTTGTGTTGTCCGAGAGTGGAATTTTTGTACAAAGGTACCACCGAGGCATGCCAGAGTGATGTGTGACTAATTCGGACTGATTGTGAACTGGCTGCCTGGTTTCCATAACACGCTTGTCTTCGGCATCATATTCAGCAGCGAGAGCCTCTGGATGGAAGTCATAGTCTGACTTCCCCACCATTTCCAATTCCTTCGAGCACCCATGAATGCGCAGAAAACATTCATTGACGCAAATAAAACGACTTTGCCGATCTTTTACAAAAAATGATGCCTCTGGTATCGCATTAAAAAGTGATGCAACATGGCTTGCACCCAATAAAAAACGATTTTTTCCTGATGTCTGCATAAGATATACGCGTACGAAGAACAATACCGAGCGTTACCGCAATGCTTCAAAAGTACCAAAATCTGTAGCAAATGACTAGCTTTTGAATGCATGATTCGTACTATTTTTCTCAGACTGTCGGGCATCTCACTCGACAAAAGGGCGAAAACACAGAGAAGTCGGACCATGTTTTTGGCCCGAAGGTCTGTTTCAAGCAGAGCCTCTGGTGACCACTCGTCTGTTGAGATCAAGCGTGCACGCAGAAATTTACGTTTCACGTTATCATGCGACAAGCAGAATTGTTTTGCTGATGATCAGTATCGGTTTCGCTGCAGAGATTCTAACGCACAAAGTATTTCAAGGGAGTTAAGGAATGTCAGAAGGTTCACTTGAGAATGTGGTCATTATTGGGAGTGGCCCGGCAGGTTGGTGTGCAGCTACGTACGCAGCACGAGCACAGTTGAAGCCACTTGTTTTTGAAGGCGCAATTACTGAAGAGAATCGTATGGCCGGTACTTTGCCGCTTGGGCAACTTGCGCTCACAAGTGAAGTGGAGAACTATGCCGGTTTTCCTGCCGGGGACCTTGCAGCATTTCTTGATTCAGCACTGCCTGAAAATCGACGATTGATGATGGCTCCTCACGCTGGAGAGGGCGTGACTGGTCCGGAACTAATGGAGCTCATGCGGCAGCAAGCAGTGAACTTTGGTACGCGCGTTATTACGGATGATATTTCGAAAGTCGATTTTTCAAAGCGGCCATTCACACTGACGCCAGCTAGTGGTGATGAAATACAGGCAAAATGTGTAATTGTTGCTACGGGAGCAAGTGCGAATTGGCTTGGTTTGGAAAGTGAAGAACGTTTTAAAAATTATGGAGTCAGTGCCTGTGCCGTCTGTGACGGAGCTCTTCCAAGATTCCGAGAGAAAGAACTTGTTGTCGTTGGTGGTGGAGATTCAGCAGTAGAAGAGGCCACGTATCTCACAAAGTTTGCGAGTCGGGTTCATCTCATTCACCGTCGTAATGAATTACGCGCGAGTAAAATTATGGCACAACGAGCTCATGAGAGTGAGAAGATTGATATTCATTTTAACTCGACACTTATTGAGGTGCTTGGTGACGACAGTGATGGTGTGACCGGTGTTCGACTGCAAAGTACCACCGGATCAGATGAGGAAACCATCTTAAAGGCGGCGGGTGTGTTTCTGGCTATTGGTCACACGCCAAATACAGGTTTTTTGGATGGCCAATTGGAACTTACCCCAAAGAAATACATTGTTTGGCAAAACCACTTTCGTACGTCGACAAATGTTGCGGGTGTCTTTGCAGCGGGTGATGTAGCTGATGATTACTATCGTCAGGCTATTTCCGCGGCCGGTACGGGCTGTATGGCAGCACTTGATGCAGAAAGATGGCTCGCCGAACAGGAGTAGAGGAATTGATTTCTGAAGGCGTGCAGTTCTCTGAACAGAAATTTTGGATTACTAGGAAATAGGTTTATGGTATCTGGAATCTGCCGGCCCTAGTTGGCCGACGTTCAAAATTTAGAGTATCCGCTATTCGTTCGAGTGATAACCGATCACGACCCGACCACGGGACTGATATATCAGGATTCTGCATACTGGTAGGTCTCTAGCAATTTTTGCAGTCGATGAAAAAATCGATGCTTGCTCCTCGTCAGAAATTTTGAGACGAAGTGAGTAATAAAAAAACAAGATGAACAAAATCATTCCACTGCTAATACTGCTAGTCGCTACCATGACAGCTGTAGCTTGTAAAAGGTCAGGGGAAGAGGACGAGGCAGGGAAGAAATTCAGCATAGAGCGATAGATAGATCGCCAGGAACTACTCATCTCTTTGCGTGAACAAATGGAGAAAGAGCTGAGTTTTAGCTTGAACTGATCAGGGATGAACAGGGCTTGGATCAGTTATCAACCAATACGTCACGTCGAATTTTCAGGCTATTGGAGAATGGTACAGCATCTACTTTTGCTGGCTTGATGAACCTGCGGCTCCGGGTGCCCAGAAGATCGAGAAGAGGATGGTAGTGCCTGGGAGCATGAGAGGGACTGGCAGACATCCTGAAATAGAAAGTGGCTATTCATTCACCTCGGTTGGAACAAGTTCATCAGGTTACTGGCTCCGTGACAGAAACAGGAGGTGGAGACCAGGACCCCCATTATAAGAGTGGTCGTGTTTGCGCATTGGCGGTCTTAAGCAAAGGAATTTACATATCCAATGTCGTAACAGTCCCGGAAAAGCTGGAAAAAGCGGGTGAAACCCATGCAGAAGAATTACGCGCAGGCGAACGCAAAGCTGGAGCCAACCCAGCAAAACGAATGCAGACGACGGGAGGTAGTCCGGCATGCTTTGCGATGTTCGCTTCGGCTTTGATTTATCGTGGTCCCTGTTGAGCATTGAGATTTCCCTATCTCTGTCTTGGCTCAACTCTTCCCAATGACGCCAATCAATGGGGAAGGCTTACGCCGATGTATCGCTTCCTATCCGTAAAATGTGGCCTTTTTCTAACACATAATGGCTAGACGAAGTTACCAGTTGATTTGCGAGACATGGCCTCACTTTCGGTGGGGTGTAGTGACCGAGTTAGAATGAACCCCTGAAGCTTGAAAATACAGACGTGTTTGGAATCGGTCTGGACGAAGCTAGCCTTCAGATTGAAAATGTATTTTCTAGTTTTGCTATCTGAGGGGGCAGCAAAAAACCCGGCCGGAACATGTCCGGCCGGGTCGATGTGGCTTTGTCAGTGAATTATCGGGGAATAATTCACTGTCAAGCTTTTTTTAGATTCCGCAGGATGGCTCGCATCCACAAGTTGGCTCACAACCGCAAGCTGGCTCACAGGCTGGCTCACAACCACAGGCTGGCTCACAACCACAGGTTGGCTCGCAACCACAAGCTGGCTCACAACCGCAAGCTGGCTCACAGCAACGGCGTTGTGCTCGTCGAGCCATCTTTGCTTCGTGAAGGCTTCGAAGCCATGTGCCTAATTTGCAGCATCGTTTCTTACTGCAGCAACCAGAATCACAGCAAGCTGGCTCACAACCACAGCTTGGCTCACAACCACAGCTTGGCTCACAGCCGCAAACTGGTTCGCAAGCTGGTTCGCAACCACAAGTTGGTTCGCAACCGCAAGTTGGCTCACAGCAACCGGCCTGACCATGATGATGGCCGAAAAGACCAGCTTCAGCAAAGGTACCGAAACACAATAACAATGCGGCCGATAGACCGCCTAAGTAAAACGCACGACTCATGGGTGAGACTCCTTGACACTTAAATAGGGTGATAGACCGCCGAATCCCTTGATCGACGGTGAAGTGTCGGAGGCGCCCGAAACTTCTCTCAAAGATTGCCCATAGAAAACCAATGTCAAACTTTTCCGGGGGGTTTTTTTAAAAAAATAATCTGGTAGCGCTAAAGCCGGTCTTTAGAAGCCTAAAAAATAGTTCTGGACAGCCTTCAATCCTGACAAAGGTACTCTGTGAAAAGTTCCAATGTTTAGAAGTAAAAAGAGAGAATTCCCAGAAAGTAGTGAAATCCTATTTTAACTCATGCATCCAGCATTTCACGAAATCGCAGAAAAAGAGGAGATGAATCGTGAGGGCCTGCTGCCGCTTCGGGATGGTACTGAACACTGGCAGCAGCTTCCGTCTTGTGGCGAATGCCTTCAATTGTGCCATCATTGAGATTTCTGTGTGTGACTTCGAGTGTCGATGGAAGTGTTTCTTCTTCTACAGCGAACCCATGATTTTGTGATGTAATTTCAACTCGACCAGTCTCAAGATCAAGAACAGGTTGGTTTGCACCGCGATGGCCAAATTTGAGTTTGAATGTTTTTGCACCACACGCCTGAGCTAGAAGTTGGTGGCCTAGACAGATTCCAAAAATTGGCACCTGGCCGACTAAATCTCGGACTGTTGCTACACCGTAATCAACCATTTCAGGATCACCCGGTCCATTGCTTAAGAAAACACCGTCTGGCTTCAGCTCGAGAACTTCTTGAGCCGTGATGTTGCCAGGGACGACGGTTACTTTGCATCCCTTTGATGTAAGGTGTCTTGCAATGTTCCATTTCATACCAAAATCGAGCGCTACAACATGTTTTTCTATGGTGTGTTGTGGTGAGGGTAGAAATTCCCCACCCTCGGTCGGTTGAGGTAATGGTGTTCCGTCAGTTGCAAGATCTTCATCCCATTGGCTTGTTTCGGTAGGCATAACTTCTTTGACAAGATCGCACCCGACGAGTTTGGGTGCTTCACGAGCTGTGCGCACAAGCTTTCCTTCATCCAGAATTTCTGTTGAAACAACACCAGTCATTGCGCCTTGAGTCCGAATGTGCCGAACAAGAGCTCGGGTGTCGATGCCGCTGATGCCAACAACACCTGCTTGTTTCAAGTATTCATCAAGCGTTCCAGTTGCAGTAAAGTTACTTGCTATTCGGCTCGCTTCGCGCACAACGAAACCAGCCATTTGAAGATGGCCGCTTTCCACATCTCTGGGGTTGATTCCGTAGTTGCCAATCTGCGGCGCAGTCATTGTAAGAATCTGTCCACGATAGCTCGGGTCAGTGAGAATCTCCTGGTAGCCAGTCATTGACGTATTGAAGCAGACTTCACCAGTCACTGTTCCTTGATGTCCAAATGATTCACCTAAAAAGAATGTACCGTCTTCGAGTGCAAGGGCTGCTTGTGCCACGCCAAAACTCCTTTTTCATCGAATTGTCGAACTGCAAAAACTTTTGAAAGTAGTTGCAACGCCTCTGATCATAGCAGCACAAACTGCCGCGAAAACCAGTATGGTTCGTCTGCCGTAAAACAAACAATTTCCGGGCCTGATATATCTCTCCGGACCTATTAAAATGCCAGCGTGATGGAGAGTCTCTTTGGAGGAAACACATGCTGTCGATCAGTCGGGCTCAGGTGCGTGAAGTTGACCGGATGGCAATGGAGGACTATTCCGTGCCCGGAATTGTTCTCATGGAGAATGCTGGCCGTAATGCAAGTGAAGCAATTATCAATACGTTTGAGTCAGTTTCAGAACAAGACATGGTGGTGGTCGTTGGGCCCGGAAACAATGGTGGGGATGGACTCGTTATTGCACGATATCTGGAACTTGCGGGGGCCCGAGTGAGGGTCGTGTTAGTGGCACCCCCGACCCGCCTCCAGGGAGATTCACTGACGAATTTCAAAATTGTGACTCAGTCGGGAATTGAAGTATTGAGTCTTGTTGGTACATCAGAGGCACGTTGGCAGGCAGTTTTGTCTTCAGCGACATGTGTCATTGATGCAATCCTTGGAACTGGTGCAACTGGTGTGGTGCGAGGTGATTCCAAGATTGCGATCGAATCAATTGCTGAGCGAATGAAAATTTCACCACGGCCCTTCATCATTGCTGTTGACGTACCATCAGGTTTTGATTGTGATCATGGAGCGCCTGATGGAAAGTGTATTCGTGCAGACACAACATTGACATTTGTTGCATCAAAGCAAGGTTTTCATACCGCTGATGCCAAACAGTACACTGGCCGAATTCAGGTGATAGACATCGGTGTGCCACAGGCCGTACGTGTTCATTGTGGGCTGTGAATGTATAGAAGCAAATACCTAGGCCGATGGTCTTGGTCCGATGTGATTAACGGCCCGGCCTCCTGTGTGACCCGTGTCCTCTTTCCTTTAACAGAACTGGAGTTCCACGAAACGCACGAGGAATTACAGGCCAAGCATCTGTAAGAAAATAAGCATATGTGCCTTCAGGGAATTCAGGAGTTATACAGAATCTTCCATTGCACTCATCAAGATCACCCGTGCCTTGAGCAAATTCATAATCTTGGATGAAGGCCCCGTCATATTGGCCCCCAGGATTGTTCTGACCGCCTGGTCGGTTTCCTTCTTTGAGCCGAAAGCTTGTTGTGAGTTGTTTGATCTCACTTTTTGAGTCGTCTGGCTGACTGTAACCATAGGCGTAATACACAGGGAACCCATCTGCAGCCCAACCAAGAAGCGGTGAATGTTTTTCAGAATGATGCTTATCCTCAGGAAAACCAAGTTCATTCAGTAATCCTGTAGGAAGCCCATGGTAGTGGTACACACCACCGGGCTGTACATGTGCATGATTTGCGTCAAGTCCTAGACTCACTGCTCCTCCGAGTGCTTCGTAATTCCAATCCGCACTTCGATTTCCCATCCAGAATTCCGCCGTTCCGGGCTCGAAAAGCACACCATTCACACCAATACCAAATGGCATATTCGGTGGACCTCGCTCAGCACTTTGATGAAGTGGTGTTATCTTTTTGTTGGCAACTGGATGAAGTGGAATACGGATGGTCCAATTTTGTGAGGCTATGGTATTTGGATTTCCTCTATTTGGGAATTCTCCAACGCTATGCTTCGGAATATCATTTGACTCGATAACACGAAATCCATCTTTTTCGGTTATTCGAACACGGTTCGATGTAAGCGGTTTTCTGTTGGCTGGCATAAGTACAAGGGTCGTAGCCTTGGTAGCTTGATGCTTCCGCATACGGGGAGGTCCCTGTCCAAATAGAACGAATGAGAACGTTGTCGCGAAAAGAACTAGCGTAATTGCAGTGAGGTGCTGCTGACGCATTTTGAAAGTTCCTAGATTCATTTAATTCTCCAATCAAAGTATGATGCTACCCCTTGGTCTGACCGTTTCCTGTCACAACATATTTGTATGTAGTTAATTCCCTTGGGCCACAGGGTCCTCGGGCGTGAAGTTTGTCGGTTGAAATTCCAATTTCAGCTCCTATTCCAAGTTCACCACCATCATTGAATCGAGTACTTGCATTAATAAGAACTACTGCAGTGTCGACTCGAGCAGCAAATCGTTCAGCCATAGCATCGTCAGTGGTTACGATAGCGTCGGTATGTCGAGAGCCAAAGCGATTAATGTGATCAATCGCCTCGTCTATTGAACGCACAACAGCTACCGAAAGTTTCGGTCCTAGAAATTCCATTGCAAAATCTTCTTCGGTTGCACGGTTTATCCCTGCAAGAAGCCGACAAGTTTCACCATCACCAACGATTTCAACACCGTGAGATTGAAGCTGCTGGGCGACCCGAGGAAGGTATTTCTCAGCGACATTTTTGTGTACCAGAAGAGACTCTGCTGCATTGCAGACGCCCATTCTCTGGCACTTCGCATCGATTAGAATCTTTTCTGCCACATCAAGATCGGCAGTTGTATCAATATACACATGGCAGTTGCCACTAAAATGTTTCAATACGGGCATTCGTGCCTCGGAGCAAACTCGCCGTATGAGGCTTTCTCCGCCTCTGGGAATTGCAAGATCTATCAAGTCATCGAATTGTAGAAAAGCGCCAACCGCTTCACGATCTGCGATGTCGACGAGCTGAACACAATCAGCTGGTAGACCACTCGCAGTAATGGCCTGACGGATACTCTCAATAATTCGCTTACTCGAATGAGTAGCTTCTTTCCCACCGCGTAAGATGACAGCATTTCCTGAAGCGATCGCTACTGCTGCTGCATCAGCTGTCACATTCGGACGTGATTCGTACACAAAAAAGATCACCCCAAGAGGAACGCGTATCTTGCGAATTTGAAGTCCACTTGGCTGAGTCGATGTCTCAATGAGTTCGCCAACTGGATCCGGTAGGCCGGCGACGACTTGCACACCGGTGGCAATATCATCAATCCTTTGGCTATCCAGGCGGAGCCGGTCGGTGGCGGCTTCCGTGAGCCCAAAATGAGGAGCGTTCGCAACGTCTTGGGCATTTGCTTTCAGAATCTCAGCTTTGTCTGCTCGGATTGCATCTGCGGCTGCACGAAGGCATGCCGCCCGCTGTTGGCTTGAGCTTGTTGCAAGTTGCATCGCAGCTGTACGGCTTTTTTCAGCGGTCCGACGGCAATAGTCTTTAAGTTTTGTTGGAGAGGCTGCGGAAATGTCGGGCATGAGGTGGCTCTTCAAAGTCTAAGTAGTAAATGAATTCTGGAGATGAAAAGTCTTCTAAGAATGTATGCTATCTCAATCAAGGGTCTCGGTCAGCACGTATGGGGAAAACCCAGTGTACTTCGAATTCATACTGTAATGAGGGATTTGTCTATGTTTACTCAAAGTCGTCGGGCGTTTGTTGCATCAGCCGTTGCCGGTGTCGCTGGCGCTCCTCTTGCTCGTGCTGCGTTGCTAAAAACTAAATTTACTCTCGGTATTCAAGCCTTTTCCTTACGAAAATATTCGCTCGATGACGCACTTCGCCATACAAAAGAATTGGGATTTGATGCTATTGAGTTCTATCCAAAGATGTTTCCAGTTACGGATAGTCCCTTAGAAATCAAGGCCGTGCTTCAGAAGGTCAAAGATCATGGTCTTCTGATTTCTGCTCATGGCGTCAATAGGTTTACCGCAGATAGTGAGGCCAATAGGAAGGTCTTTACCTTTGCGAAGCAGGCAGGGATAAAAACCCTTACAGCAGATCCAGCACCGGAATCATTTGATAGTCTTGAGGAGTTGGTAAATGAATTTGATATCCGTATAGCTATTCACAATCATGGTCCGGGGCATCGGTATAATAAAGTTATTGATGTTTTACGAGCGATTGAAAATCGGGATTCACGCATTGGGGCATGTGCAGATCTTGGGCACTACATCCGATCAGCCGAACGACCAGTAGAAGTCATTCGACTCTTAAAAGGCAGGTTGTACGGAATACATCTTAAAGACTTCGCTGAAATGCAAAAAAAGTCGGAGGGCGTCATTCTTGGGAAAGGCCATCTCGATGTACCGGCTGTCTTTGCTGCGCTCGATCAAGTTGGTTTTCCAGAAGACGGAGCGCTCTCTCTTGAATATGAAAAGAATCCAGAGAATCCACTAGATGATATTCGGCAGTGTGTTGAAATTGCTCGTAAGGCAATGGTTTTATAACTACGATACTTTTTGCTTGTTGGACGTATAGGTAGTGAGAGCAAGTCGAACTGTTGCGACATCATGGACTCGTAGTATCTGTATGCCCTGATCAGCAAGGCTGCAGGCTGCAGCGGCTGTTGCGATGTCACGTTCGTGTAATGACCCGTCTCTATTGAGCGTGTGCTTTACTAATTTTCCAAGAAACCCTTTGCGGGAATGTCCAATCAGAATAGGGCACCCAAGATCAAGAAACCTTGAGGCCTTTTGCATGAGTTCAATATTGTGGCTGTGAGTTTTCCCAAAGCCGATACCAGGATCAAGGCAGATAGATTGAGGGCAGACGCCTGCGGTAACTAATCCACTTCTTCGGTTTTCAAGATACGAATAAATTTCTTCTACTACGTTTCCGTATTCGGGCTTTAACTGCATGGTCTCTGGTGTGCCTTGCATGTGCATGGCGCAAATTCCAGCACCAGTCTCAGTGGCAATTTTGATCATCGCAGGGTCGCCCTCGAGTCCTGTAACGTCATTGATTATCTCAGCACCATTGGAAATTGCATTTTCTGCAATAGAGGCCTTTGACGTATCAATTGATATTGGACAATCCGAGTCGTGCGAAATGATTCGTACAACTTCACCGACTCGACGCCACTCCTCTTCGGAATCAACGGGTTCAGAGAAAGGCCGAGTGCTTTCCCCGCCAATATCAAGGATGTCAGCACCAGCGTCAATGAGTGAAAGCCCGTGCGTCACTGCTGCTTCAATGTGGTCATATCGACCGCCGTCAGAAAAGCTGTCGGGCGTGACATTGACAATGCCCATTAACAGTGGAAGGTCACCTGGTCTCGGAAGAGGTACAGTGCGTGTGCGTAGTCGCCACCCAGTAAGATCTTCAATGTGTGGCTTCATCACCACGGTTCTTCCATTAAACCAACGATTTGTTGTGACAGTTTGACAATACCTTCTTGCTGAGTGCTTACGACCGATCGCCCATATTCAGGAACTAGTGCAGCAGCCTGGCCAACATCGACACTTGCAGCGGGTACCGGAATAGAACCTGAAGCCAAAACAGCTCCACCTCGATCAGCCCAGGTGACAAGTACTTGCAAATTCATTTCAACCATCCGTGATTGATCTGTTGGACTCTCTACCATCATCCGCTTGGTATCTGCGACAATACGACCAGTTAAAATACTATCAGCACCGGAACTATCGACTACCTTGAACGGAGTTCTCTTTTCTATTTCTTTGCAGACGGCTTCAGTAAGTCGCTCACCAATGTCGAGTGCTGGTGTCATACGAAAGCTGTCACATTGAAATAGTGGCACATAGATCGTACGAACATTCGTGGCATAGAGAGTGCTATTTCCAAACCGATAGGCAGCGCATCCAAGGACTCCTGGCAATAGGCAGGCAAGCCCACACAAGACGCTTCGACGGTTCATGGATGGGATCATTGTGAGCCTCATCTAAGTGGCTGGTTTTCACCAGTGCTGTCCCCGCTGGCAATCAGGGCATCAGCTTCTGCCATGGCGTCGAGTTCAGCCTCTTTTAGTGAATCTGGATTGAGAAAAGCTGTAAGCGTAGGGAATGGATTATCGTTGAAATCCTTAAGTCCCTCGATACCATTTAGCTGCGTTCGAGCACGCTGGGCAAGCATTGTTTTTGGGTAGTCTTCGGCGATAAGCGCGTAGTAGATACGAGCAGATGAGTAGTGTTTTCCTTTTGCATAAAATTCTGCCCTCTTCCAGTGACGTAACGCCTGTTGTGCTGCGATTTCAGCACGCGTGCGAATGACTCGTTCTTCTTCATCACTTTTTAACTGATCTGGGAATTGAACAAGAATTTGGTCAGCTAGAATTTCGGCCTCATCAAGCATTCCACCTTCGTATGCGGGGCCTTGATATGCTCGAAGCTTGGCTTGAAGGGCAAACAAATGAGCGGGCATAAGAAAATCACTGTCGGGGTACTCTGTGCGTAAGACGGAATAGTAGTAATCAGCATCGAGCCATTCAGTCTCCAAGAAATGTGCGTTGGCTTGTGCCATCAAACTATCGTCTGCAAGCGAGCCACGTGGGTCATTTAGGCGGACGTGTTCGTACGCTTTGAGAGCTCGCCCTCGAGTGTCAAACAGAGGCCGACTTCGATTAATTAGATTTGGTATGAGGAGCGGTATATGGCCTTTTTCATCAAGCGCTAACCAATACTGTGCAATAACGAACTGCCGTTTCGCTATACGGTCAAGATATCTTGTGTTTGGATATTTTTTAACTAGGGCATCGTATTGATCTTCAGCCTTTGGGTATTGATCGGTAAAAAAAAGACATTCCCCGACTTGCCACATGGCATCTTCTTCAATAGCAGAATCTGGCCAACGGTCGATAACTCGATGGTACTGTTTGAGAGCAGCTTTGTAATCTTTCTGAACAAACAGATCATCTCCCTCAGTGAGAGCGTCTTTCGCTACAGATTCGTCTGGTCCACGACCAACAATCTTCTTAAATCGCCGTTTTATGGTGTCGCCCTTCAAAGCATTCCAGCCGAAGTCTTCATTACTGGGTGCAAACTCTGATGAAATCACAGAGGATGATTCATCATCAAGGCTCTCTTCTTGTCCTGCATCAATATCACTCCATGGCCATGTGGGCTTCGTGAGTGTTGCGCATCCACTTGAAAGGAGCGTAACAAGGGACACCGTGGTCATTGTGAAAAACATTGACCATATCCTTATGTTGAGTGTGCGTTTCATCGTTGTTTCTCGCGTAACGAGGTCAATCTTGTCGCAAGCCAATGGCTGGTTTTCAGACGATATCCGAGAATATTGGCGAACAATGTATTCATAATTGCGCGAATCTCTCCGAGTGGAGCTTCCGAAGGAGATTCCAAAACATTTTTGTCGAATGAATCAGCAAGTCGCCGTAAGGAAGCAATTGCTTTGTCTGAGACGGATACAACCGATCGCTTTCCTCTTCGACAGTGTGAGCAGAGACCTCCCCCGGCGAGCATGCCAAACGATATCCTTCGTCCGTCCAGTGGCTTCTGACATTCTGCACATTGGTGAAGTGACGGAAGCTGTCCCAGTTGATGAAGGACACCCAGTTCTGTGTGGATAACAAGGGCTGCAACAAAGCTGGAATTCTGTACGGACCGCTGACTATGGCTCTGCCCAGGTCTCGGTGCAGAGAGGAGTCGGATCGCTTGTGTGGCGAGATCAAAGAGCTGAGGTTGTGGGTCGGCATCAACAGTAACTGAATCCAGGAGTTCGGCAATATAGAGTCCAGCTGCAAATGATGCTTCATGAGGCCCGACGCGGAATCGGTGTTCAAGGAAGGCCTCGATAAAAAGATCAAGATTGCCAGATTGACGATGTAGAACGAGTACCTGACAGATAGAAAGGAGGTCAAGGGCGGCGTCAAATTTACTTTTCGGTCGCCACGCTCCCTTTGCCAACCCCCGTACTTTACCGCCCTCTCGGGTTAACAGCGTAATGATTGCACTGGTTTCACCAAATGGTCGGGCCCGCAGGACGAGAGCCTGAGCCTTTTCGGCACTCATGGCGAATCAGGTGTTTGGGGTAATCTTGAGACACGCAGCCTATCGATTTGATGTCTTGAGCTCGCCAATATTTCGAGAGACACACCGTCAGAGGTAATGGTTTCGCCCACTAAAGGTATTCGTCCGAAGAGATGAAATGCGAAGCCTCCGATGGTGTCATAATCAGCTTCTTCAGGTAACACAAAATGCATTCGCTGATTTAAGTCATCAATGGGAACTGTAGCTACTGTCTCGCACATATCTTTTGATTGTACAAGAATCCCATCAGTAAGTGTTTCATCGTGTTCGTCGGTGATTTCCCCAACAATTTCTTCCAGAGCGTCTTCAATTGTCACGATGCCACAAACCCCACCAAATTCATCTGTCACAATTGCCATATGTGATTTGCCATGTTGTAAGTCACGGAGAAGCGACTGAACACTCATAGTTTCCGGAATGAAATAGGGCGGCCGAAGTAGGTCGCTAATAGTAGGAGTTTTGTGTTCACTCTCATCTGCAGCATATTGGTGCCGAGCGAGTTCGGATAGGATTTCACGTAAATGAAGAACTCCAACAATATCGTCTGGTGAAGACTTCCAGACTGGAAGTCTTGAATATCCACTTTCTACAGCAGCCTCAACAGCTTCTTTCCATGCGGAGCTCAGAGCAATACCAATCACTTGCGTCCGAGGGGTCATGATTTCTGAGACTTGAGCATCTTCGAGCTCCATGACACCCTCAATCATTTCTCGTGCCTCTTCATCAAGATGTCCTTCACGGTGAGCTTCATCCATTGCCAGTCGGATTTCATCCTGTGACTCGTCAGCGGTAGCCTGATTCTTGCTTTGATACAGCAGCCACTGTGCGGCTTCGACGCATTTTGTAATCGATTTGGCAACCGGTGCGATCAGCCGGATGAGTGGACGCCATAACCACCATGTTGTCACAACAATCCAAACTCCAGCAAATTTGGTAAGGGTCATTGGTACTATAACGAGCACAACCCAACAAAGACCGGCCCAAAGTCCGGCAGCTAAGGTAGTGGTAAGTAGCTTAGATACGAAAAAAGTCGAAGCTACTCCTGCAAGAACCACCACCGTCGCAGCAAAAAAAGCAATTCCTTCACTGGCTCGCACGAGTTCTTCGTAGACATCGGGCAGACCTTTTTGGCGGCATATCTCTTGAAGTTGATGTCGCTTTGCCCCTCGGATTGCACGGGACTGGAGCGCGGCTAGGCTTGCGATGGCTAATAAAAAGATTGCAGTTGGCATAAGAATGGTTTAAGTACGATAAAATGGGTTAGCGTTGTACAGCAGTGGTTTTAGGACGTCTTCTCGGTGGACTTGGCAGCCCAATTGCCCTCATCAATGCCCGTTCTTTTCTTCGCATCGAAATTCGCTCTGATGGCGTTTGGTCGTTGTATCCTTTGAGATGAAGAAGGCCATGAAGAAGGTAGTATGTTAATTCATGGTCTTGGCTCCAGTGATACACGAGAGCCTCACGAGAAGCGGTCTCTGCACTTGCAATGATTTCACCACGGATGCTGTTGGGATTTCTGTGGAGGGTGTGTTGCGATCGTTGAGGGCCAGAAAGATCGAAGGAGAGCACATCTGTTGGGCCAGGAATGCCCAGCCATGCTTCGTGAAGTTCAGCAATCTCTTTATCATTTACAATTACTAGGCTGATATCGGCTTCCGTTATTTTTAGCAAATTTATTGCAGCCATGAAACGATGCTTGAGTGTCTTTGAACAGACTGTAGTGGCTCGCTGCCGATTACATATAACCACATTCTGCTTGCTAAGGGAACATTCTCCTATTCCGAGAAGCGTCATGGAACATCGTTTCGGGGAGGCCACTAGGCTGTCCTCTGATCCGGATATTTGACTCGGCCGTGATACACAGCTGTGAGGCTTTTCACTAGGCTCTGCTCAATGAGCCGAAGCTCTTCAAGCGTCAATCCGCAGTCTTCAAACTGACCGTCGAGGAGCCGTTTCATAGCGAGGTCGTGTACAAGACTTGAAATTCTTGCTGGGGTTGGTTCAGTGAGTGAGCGACTAGCACTTTCGACAGCATCAGAAAGCATTAGGACTGCCGACTCTCGCGTGCTTGGACGAGGTCCTGGGTAGCGAAATGTTTGTTCATCAACGCTACCACTGTTTGGATCAGTTTGTGATTTTTCGGCAGCACGTCTGTAGAAGTATTCTACAAGCGTTGTGCCATGGTGCTCCAACAGCAAATCGATGATAGGTTGAGGAAGGTTGTACTGACGAGCCAGTTCAGCACCTTCTTTCACATGCGCAATGATGATGAGGCTACTCATTGCTGGCACTAATGTTTCGTGCCTGTTTTCTTGTCTGTTCTGGTTTTCAACATAATAAGCAGGCTTAAGCATTTTTCCGACATCATGAAAATATGCTCCAACTCGGACAAGGAGCCCTCGGGCGTTAATTGCATCAGCCGCAGCCTCGCCAATGCTGGCAACGTTGATTGAGTGGTTGTAGGTGCCCGGAGCCCGACGGACAAGTTCTTGAAGAAGTGGATGCGCAACATCACCGATCTCAAGCAGGCTCAGGTCGGTGAGAACACCGAATGTTTTTTCCACGAATGGCAGCAATCCGGTCATTAGAAAGCCAGCCAGAAGTGTCCATATACCAGTCCTGGCTGCCTCAAAAAGAAGGTAAAAGTCTAGTGGATGTTCTTCAAGAAGGTTAGCGCCGATCTGGGTCGTCATGGCAACGGCACCTGCCCATAAGCCCACGTAGATCAATTTGCTTCGACTTCGGATACGACCCATCCAGAAAATCGTTGCTGCCGCTGCCGCAGTTAATGTTATGTAATCAGCTAGTCCCTGTCCTAAACCAACAACGAGAACAAGAGCTACTTCAGCTACGAGGAGCAGCGCAAGATCTTCATCGTAAGCGATCGCGACAGTCATTGCGAAAACCAACAGAGGCAATATTTCGGCATGCCATGCATCACCAGAGGCAAAAACACATGCAGCCATTGTTGTGACGATCAGTACAAGCAATGTCGCGATATGACCAAGGTCAACCATGACATCACGATGATGAAGGTGGAGGTAGAACCCGGCAAGTGTGAACATTGCTACAAATAATCCAAACAGCGAAGCCGCTCTCCCAAAGCGCTCGCTCACAGGTTGTTGTCGTAGCGATTCTTCGTGTTCAAGTTTAAGAAGCGTAACTTGCTCGTTCGTGAGTTCCTCACCAGCAGGAGCGAGTAGGTCACCTGCTGCATAGCGAATAAACTGCTCAGGTGTTTTTTCAACAGCTTCATTCTTTGCTTTGGACGTAGCCTCACTATCAACTTCGAGTGAACCAGTCAGTCTCGGATCAATCCACATAAAGACTCGGTCGGTGAGAGGGCCAGATCCCAATTCATCGGTAAGTCGCGCTTTTAACCGAATCTTGGCCTCTCCAAGCAGCACATCAGCAACCTGAACGCGAATCATTTCAGTTGTATTTCCAAGCGGATGTACATCGATTTCAGTCTGACTACCATCATCGATTCCGTGCTGGATTTTTTCGAGTACGCCCTGAGTTTCTAATAATGCGAATGCGCGGTCGATCGCTTTATTAAATTCGAGCAGCTTCTCTTTTGAACTCACTGGGTTTCGGAAGGCGGTGAATGCCTGTTCTGCTTGAAGCTTTTCACGTGAAAATTTTGTGACAGACGGGTTAGGCTGTTTTGGTTGTTCTCCTGCGGCTGATTCCGATTCCAAACCAGATTGCGCTTGTGCACGCATGACATCATCAGCAAAACCAATGTCTCCCGTTGATGGACTAGTGCCGCCCTCCCCCTCCATCGTTTCTTGGCCGAGGGTTTGGGATTCCAAGGGCAGGGTCGGATTATCGTTACGTGGTTTTGCTACTGTTGAGAAGTCCGGTGGCTCGGGGGCCATTGGTGGCTCAGCAGGTTTTATAACAGTGCCTGGCGATGGTACTGGAAGTCTCTCGAGAACTGCAGCAGTTTCCGGCGCGAACTCGAGCCATGCAGCACGTGATACACCAGCTAAGGTCTCTGCGGCTGCAATTTCAGCCACCCGATTCTTAAGTCCGTCACGAATACGAACCATAGGAGATCGATCTTGGATGTAGACGACACGGACTTGTGATGTTGCCCGTTGTTGTGCCGCACGAGTTCTTGCGAGGTCCGGCTTCTCAAATGCAACTCGAGCCACAACACCCCGGGGAGCAACAGATCCGAGCCTGAATGCAAATGGTTGCGACCACCCACGAAGTAAAATTAAGAGAAAAAATGCAGCTAGGAGGCAAAGGCCAAGGCGTACAAGTACCTCAGAACGAGAGATTGTTTCCAGGAGTCGTCCCCAGAAACTCTGCGGGCCTTCCATTGAAGAGGCTCGACGAATGCGGCGGCGAAATGACGACGGGGCAATACTCATCGGTGTTTACTGAAAAGTCTCTCGTTTTTGAATAAAGAAATGAACTATCTAATTATTCCTCGTAAGCTTCAACAATGCGCTGAACAAGAGGATGCCGAACAATATCACCGCCTCCAAGACTAATTCGGTGGCATCCGGAAACCTCGCCGAGTCGTTCCATTGCATCAATAAGTCCGCTTTTTCGGTTTGATGGGAGATCAATCTGTGTCGTATCACCCGAAATCACCATTTTCGACCCAACACCAAGGCGGGTCAAAAACATTTTCATTTGTGAGGCAGTTGTATTCTGTGCTTCATCCAAGATGACAAAGGCTTGATTCAATGTTCTACCTCGCATGTACGCAAGTGGAATCATTTCAATAACATCCTGCTCCGTAAGCTTTTTCAATAAATCAAAGTCCATCATTTCTCGGAGAGCATCGAGTAATGGACGAAGATATGGATTAATTTTTGCCTGGAGGTCGCCTGGAAGAAACCCAAGGCTTTCGCCCGCTTCAACGGCCGGCCGTACAAGCACAATTTTGGTGACCTGTTGTTCACGAAGAGCAGAGACAGCCATTGCGACTGCTAGAAATGTTTTACCGCAACCGGCTGGCCCCTCACAAAATACAACGTCGGATTGCCGAATAGCACGTACGTAGGCAGCTTGACCTGATGATCTAGGAACTATGCGGCCACCGGGGCGATGCACCTCGATGGATTCTTGATGCATTGATTTTTCAGAAGCAGTATTTCCATTGAGTAATCGTTCAACAATTTGTTCCGTAATTATGCCATCAGTCCGAAGGGATTGATCGAGAGATTCAAAGATCTGCGTAGCCCTGTGTACAGCAGCATCCTCTCCCTCGATGTGGATCTCTCCATCTCGGGCAGAAATCCCAACATCCAAAGCAGTTCTTATTTTTCGGAGGTGTTGATCACGAGGCCCGAAAAGTTCTAAGAGCCGCTTCGAATCGACTACTGCAAGCGTTGAGCGAGACATCAAAGTCCATTAACCGAGTGTGGGTAAATGGCCTCGAGGAAAGTGTGCGTCTGTCACGTGACAGACAAGCAGGAGCCAAACCACTGTGAGGCTCCCTCTATATCGTACTCTGGCAGGAGAATCGTTCCCAAGGGGTTTCATTGGAATAGCTGAATTAACTAGAAAAAACCTGTGGTACGGCTGAAAATATGATCTTTCACTAAAGGGCATTCACCCAAAGAAACCATGCAACGGGTGCAGCAAAGAGCAGTGAGTCAATCAGGTCGAGGGTTCCGCCTAAGCCTCCCAAGGACCTGCCCGAGTCCTTGATCTTGAACTCTCGTTTGATGAGCGACTCTGCAAGATCACCAATCATTCCAGCGAGTCCGACCAATAATCCGAAGACAATCCATCCACCAAGAGGCTGTAGTGGCAGTCCACCGCTATAGATGAGTGATGATTGCAGGATTAGCCACGCTGTGAATAGCGAGCCAGCCAGCGACGCAAAGGCACCTTCAAAGGTTTTGCCAGGACTAAGTTTCGGTGATAACGGGATTCGTCCGAAAGCAGATCCGATGAGATATGCAAAGACGTCACCAGTTTTGACAACTGCGATAAGACTCAATAATGGAATGATTCCGAAATATTTTGGAGTTGTTTGCTCAAAGCCTAAACTTGCAAGATTGACTAGTCGTAACCCTACCATGAAAGCCATAGGGAATCCTAAGTATGTCAACACAAAGACACCAGCAGCCAATCGATCAAGAGATTGACTGCTGTTGCGAGTGAGTAGGATTTCTTGAATAAAGAGTAGGCCAATAGCTCCGGTTGCAGCTAGAGCAGACCAACTCAGCGCTGCTACGGGAGCGGTGTCTCCTGTATCAGAGACCATGGCTTGAGTCCCAACTGCAACAGCTAAAAAGATTGCCACCACGCCTATGCGAAGGATTCCTCCTTTGAGTTGGATGTGCCGCGTCGCATAGAGGCTAAGAAACTCATTAACTCCACCCACGGCTATGAGAATTAAAATTGGAAGTAGCCACCAGCCAGGGAGTCCTCCGAGAAATCCGATAGCGTCGGCCCATGTTAATGCGGCAAAGCAAGAAATGAGACTACTTGAGACAATGATCCGTGAACCTATTGTTGCAAATCGGCTTGGTTCTCTCTTCATGATGAAGCAAGGCCTCCAAATCGTCGCTCACGTGATTGAAAAGCTGTGATTGCTTGATCGAGATGTCTCTCAGTGAAGTCGGGCCAGAGGTCTGGTGTTACCCAGAATTCTGCGTAGCTCATCTGCCAAAGTAGAAAATTACTTATTCGCATTTCGCCAGCAGTTCGAATCAGGAGATCTGGATCAGGCATTCCGTTAGTCTCAAGTTGTGATTCAATGCTACTTTCATCTATATCATCCGGATGAAGTTGGCCAGATGCGACTTGATGGGCAAGCGTTTTTGCGGCCTTCACAATTTCAGCACGTCCTCCATAGTTGACTGCTAGGCAAAGTCGCATACCGTCATTTTCGCAGCACATGCCTACCGTTTCGTCGATAGCAGCAAGCGTACTGCTAGGCAGACCGTCTCGATTCCCTATCACTACGAGGCGAATGCGTTCGCGCATTAGGAGGGATCGTTCTTCGACCATGTACTGCTCGAGAAGCAGCATCAGGAAGTCGAGCTCGGCTTGGGGGCGTTGCCAATTTTCACTTGAAAGGCAGTAGAGGGTAAGTTGTTCAATACCTCTTCTCGCAGCGTGTTCGGTCACTTTACGAACACTTGTGACACCCTGACTGTGACCCTCAATGCGAGGAAGATTTCTCTTCTTAGCCCAGCGACCATTGCCATCCATGATCACGGCAACGTGCTGTGGTAAGGGGCCAATTGTCGATGCAGCCTGCTGTCGACCTGCCGTCCGAGGCATGTTTGTGGTTCGGGTGGCAACAGAGTTGTTCACACCGTCGCTCGTTCCTGTTGGGTATTTGGAGGACATGGTGCAGACTTCGTGTGGTCAGTGCGAAAAATGGTTTGTTCTCGATCAGGCCCAACTGAAATGATTGTCACAGGCCGACTAAGAAGTTCTCCAATCCGATCTATATATCGAATAGCATTCGCCGGTAGATCAGCTTCATTACGAGCACAAGTCAAATCTTCCTGCCACCCAGGAAGTGTCTCGTAAACTGGTTCTGCGTTTTTTAAATCATCAATCTGGCTGGGAAACTGATCTACAACAGTGCCATTAATTCGATACCCAGTACAAATTTTGACCTCGTCGAGTTCAGCGAGAACATCGAGCAGCATGACGGCGAGTTCATCAACACCTGAGAGTCGGGCAGAATACCGAGTGGCTACTGCATCAAACCAGCCGCAGCGTCGTGGTCGTTGAGTGACGGTTCCGAATTCGTTACCGCGTTGTTGGAGGTGTTTTCCAACATTATTGTCCTGTTCAGTTGGAAGGGGACCACCTCCAACTCGTGTGGAATATGCTTTCAGAACACCGATGCTTCGCGTGATCCATCGTCCTGGAACACCCGAACCACTCGAAACACCAACGCCAGAAGAGTTGCTGCTTGTGACAAATGGAAAAGTACCATGGTCAATGTCCAGCAGTGCACCTTGTGCACCTTCAAATAGAACTGGCTTGCCATTTTCAACGGAATCTAAAAGGTAATTTGTTGTTTCGCCAACGTAGTCACGGAGTCTTTCCGCATACCCCTGATATTGATCGAAAATCTTGTCGCCATCAAGGTCAATGACACTACTGCCAGCTGGTTGACTTGCTTCAAGAAAGCGACGTTTGACCTCAATAATGTGATTGAATGTCGAACGGAAATCTGAGCGATAGAGATCCCCAAGCCGAATGGCCAGGGACCGACCAACTTTATCTCGATAGCAGGGGCCAATACCCCTTCCCGTTGTCCCAATGGATTCGCCCCCCGAAAGGCTTCCATTGAGAATGCCATCCTCAATGACATGCCATGGGAAAACTACATGAGCTCGATCACTTAATCTCAACTTGCCGGTCACGTTCACGCCCCGTGACTCAAGCATGTCAATTTCACGTATAGCGCTTGCTGGGTCGAGAACAACACCACCGGTCACGACACAGGTAACATTGTCACGCAGGATACCACTTGGAATCAGTGAGAGCTTCCATGTTTCGCCGTTTGATACCACTGTGTGCCCAGCATTTGCGCCACCTTGATACCGAGCTACAACATCGTGATTTTCTGTCAGGATGTCGACAAGTTTGCCTTTAGCCTCATCACCCCACTGCAAACCAATGACACAGGTTCCGGGCACGCTGGAGTCCCTTTACTTAAAGAGTTCTTTTCGGGCGGTTACAGAACCGCCACACTTATTTATGAAATCAGTCTAAAACTAGGTTTTTTTGGGTCAAGCGGGTGGTGGTTGGGCCGCCTTAGTCCTACTGTTTTTGCACCATTTGACGGGAAGCCCCTTAGAGCAGCAGCGTGCTGAATGTAAGATTGAACGGGCTGTTGTTTGATAACGTCATTTTTAAGTTTTATGGAGAGCCATTTCTATGTCTTCTATAAGGCTCATATTCTTTGGATGTTAGGTGTCCATGGTAAAGCACGGGGCTGGTCAAGTTTTTCACGTGAATGATGATGCGGATGGATGCACGCTTGCATCTTATCTCCGTCAGCAAATAGCTGGAACAAGTTGGGCAGTTGCAGAACGGTGGATTCGTAATCGACGTATTACGGTTCATGGAAATGTTTGTGTTGATAAGGCGAGGCGTTTGAAATCCGGTGAGGTTGTAAAACTTCTTGACGTCTCTGCTCCTGCGCCCCCTGGTTCTCAAGATGTAAAAGTTGTTTTCCTCGATGATCAGCTTGTTGTGGTTGAAAAGCCTGCTGGTATGACGACGACTCGGCACCACGAGGAAGCCGGGTGGCCCACGCGGCGTCGCCAGTTGCAGCCAACCCTTGATGAACTTCTGCCAACGGTAATCGGGCGTTTCTTGAAAGCTGTAGGACAAAATAAAAAAGGCAGTGGATCAAAAAAAGAGAGACTGCATCGCTCTGGACCCGTTCGAGCTGTTCATCGTATTGATCGAGAAACAAGTGGCCTTTTGGTATTTGCTCGGACAGTGCCTGCGGGAAGAATCTTGGCAGAGCAGTTTCGACAGCATACGACACAACGAAAATATCTGGCCCTTGCCGTTGGTCGGGTCGGTAAAGGTACTGTGATTTCAAGTCTTGTACGCGATCGTGGTGATGGACGGCGGGGTTCCGCGGACGATGGCAAAGGAAAGCGCGCAGTAACACACGTTCAGCCATGTGAACATTTTGGGAATGAATATACGCTGGTAGAATGTCGCCTTGAGACGGGGAGAACACATCAAATCCGGATTCATCTTGCTGAAAGCGGGCACCCAATTTGTGGTGAGCGGGTCTATACGGCTCCACGAGGCTCGACATTGAAGGACCAGTCACTGGCACCACGCGTAGCGTTACATGCTGCTGAATTAGGATTTGTTCATCCAGTAACCGGTGAGGAGATCCTCTTCGAATCACGGCTTCCGAAGGATTTTAAAGATGTTTTAAGAAGGTTGGAAAAAACTTGTGGACGAGAAATAGTTGAGTTGTCCCGCTCAACAAAATGACATTTTAAAATACGGTCCACATAGAGATTCTTCTTGTACAGAGCTTGGCAACAATGCAAGCCTTTCACCGGTAATTAGACCGAATACCTCGGACCGGTTGAAATATGGCCTGAACAAAATGGAGGATCTTGACGACACAACAATTAAGGACGATGGAACAATCAAGCTTGGCGTGAGCCTAGATCTTGAGTGGCGAGATTACACACATCGCCAAATTAAGGGGCAGAAAGAACATCATCAATAATCATGACTGGTGCCGACAGATTTAGATGTCGTGGTTTGCTGACCTAACGCCCTATATTGCGAAAGGGCAGTAGCTAAAACAGAAGCACTGGGGAAATAGTGGCTGAACCTGATTAAGACCGGTAGCGACTTATGGAGACCAAAATTATAATTTGATAAGAAGACGAATGCGGGCCTCTACGTGAAGTCCATCCCATGCAGTGAGCTGTCCACCGGTGGATTTCCCGGCAAAGAGAGGGAGATCAGTGATTTCACGATGGGACATATTTCGACATTGCAGGCTAAAATCCTCTGCTACAACATGCTTTTGACTATTACTACGCCCTGATCTCAGGCGGTTAAAGCAGGGATTCGCAGTGACACTGTCGAACAGGCTAAGGACCTCAGGATCCCCGACTAGCGTTTTGAAAAGTTCGCCAATAATGGTGCTTTCACGCGGTTGAAAAAAAGGGTGTAGACGTGGGATGGGCCCATGAAAGGGTTTGTCCATTTCGAGCTCTTAAAACCTCGGGTGACAGCATTGGGCCCGCCAAACGAGTGGCAGGTTAAGGACGTGAAAAGTGTACTTCGAAGGTGATATGAACTTGATTTTTCGATCATCCGCCAGGTTTGCAGGAATCACAGATCATGGAGGGATAACAATGCGATGCACCCGAAGCCGGACTTGCAGTGGTTTGGGAACTAGAAGATCAGTCGTTCAGGCTCCATGATCGTGGACGTTCTTTGACAAATTTACCAAGTTGCTTGTTTTGACCTGTGTTGTGAATAATAAGCGTCACTCACAATTCTTCTGGAGGCATAGCGTGGGAATTATTCAAGGCATTCTTGCCTGTGTAGGCAGGCTGATGATCGCTGTTATCTTTTTACTCAGTGCGTTGGGGAACAAGATTTGGAACTTCAGTAACGTTGCCGAGCTCATGGCATCAAAAGGCATGCCCCAAAATATAATTCTTGGAATACCAGCTCATAAATATTTACTGTGCGGAGCAATAGTTTTTTTGATTATTGGGGGGCTTTCAGTAGCCCTTGGGTTCAAAGCTCGTCTTGGTGCTTTTATGCTGCTTCTATTTTTGGTTGCCGCAACCTACTACTTCCATGATTTTTGGAATGCCGAGTCTGATAAGCAGCCAGCTGAAATGATCCAATTTCTCAAAAACTTAGCGCTTAGTGGCACGATGCTATTCATCATTGCCAATGGAGCTGGCCCAGGAAGTTTGGATAAGCGGAAGAAATCTCAGCATGCGAATAATGGTTCGCCGCTTAGTGGCCGAGGACCAGATAAAAAGCGTGTTGGAAATTTTGATACGGAGTCTTCCGAGTCGCTTAATAAGTTCAAGACCGAGAATTCGGCATTTGGTGGCGGATCTACGAAGCTACCCGGCTAGGATTTGAACCTAGACTAAGGGTACCAAAAACCCTTGTGCTACCGTTACACCACCGGGTAGTGAAGTTTTCGTAGTATAGCGTGTTTTTTGCAACTCTGCTGTAGACCAAGATCTTTTCGTTTCAAGTGTTTAAAAGTACGCTGCCAAGGACGGAAATGATTTTGAGCATTCGGTATTTTTGCTTCAAAAGTGTGGAAGTAAAGATACTCGTTCAAACAATCTGATTCGCCCTCAATGCATAAGCCTAATCGTAGAGGTGTCGGTTTACTGCAGGTGGTTTTGTTGGCGTCGCATGAGAATCAGAGGTCTGATTTGTTGGGCGATTCAGAATACTCGTCACGGCAAAAGAAAGTTGTTCTAACTCTATTGCAAGGTCTACTGCTACTTCTTGCACACCTGATGGAAGTGTCAGTGTCACAGGAGCAAAATTGACTATACCCTCAATACCAGCCTTGACGAGATCATCGGCTGCTTCTTGCGCCTGGCTTGCCGGGACAACAACCATCCCAAGTCGGATCCCTTTTGTTTTTACAGTTTGAGGTAATTCACTGAGGGGCTGAATCTGAATGCCTTGGATGACCCTTCCTATTTTTCTTGAATCTGCATCAAATGCTGCTTCGATCGAAAAATTCTGTTGCCCAAAACCCTTATACCCAAGAAGTGCCTGGCCGAGATTGCCGGCTCCAATCATGACGACTGGCCAGGATTGGTTCGTTCCCAAGATGTCACGCATGGCGTTAATGAGTTCATCGCAACGGTAGCCAACCCCCGGATACCCAAATTGTCCGAAGAATCCAAGGTCTTTTCTTACCTGTGCATCACTGAACCCAAGAAGCGTACCAAGCTGGCTTGAAGAGATGGTGTCCTTGCCCGCGCCTTGAAGTCGCTGCAATTCTCGAAGATAGAGGCTGATCCTGCTGACAACGACCTTTGGAACAGTAGCGTCCGAAGGCATCTCGTGCGGGCGTTCGTTTATGTCTTCAGTCACCATGAAATATCTGCCAAACCCCAGTGAAATATTTAGGACTTTACCCGGAGGGCATGAAGTATCGCAAATGATTCATGTGTAGCATCCGGATGTAACGATTGTAATACCCCAGAGACAATAGAAAAAATACAACGATCCGGAAAAGAAATCATCCTGCGCAGAGTTTATGGGCGAAGTTTAAAGAGTACCGGCTATTTTGCTCCTGGTTGTATCAGTCAGCATCTGCTGGGTATCCAAGAATTACGGATTAATTTCTTACGGAATCGTAGAGCGAGAGAAAGCATTATGAAAAAGATTTTTGTCTCTGCCATGCTGTTGATGGCAATGGGATTGTTAAGCGGAAGGGCCGTGAATGCTGCTTATTGCGGTTTAGCCACTTATCAAAATGCAAAAACAAAAGTGTCATCGGTAAGCTTTGCAAGAGCTCGTAAGAACTGCACGCATTTCGAAAGTAGTGAACCATCATGTGCAGCTTCATCATGCTGTGGGCCTCGTCTCGTGAAGGATGTCGTCTACGAGAAGAAGCAGTACACCTGTTATAAAACCGTGTGTGAAAAAGTTACGGAGCAGAAGGAAATTAAATGTATTCGCTACGAGAAAGAACAATGTTTTAGAGATATCGAATACACCGTATGTAAGCCAGTTTGGGAAAATCGAACGAGAACAATTCCGTACACGGTATGCAAGCCAGTGTATGAGACCCGAACGAAGGAAATTCCGTATACGGTGTGCAAGCCAGTGTACGAGACTCGTGAGCAGTGCTACACGGTATGCAAGCCAGTGTATGAGACTCGAACGAAGGAAATTCCGTATACGGTGTGCAAGCCAGTGTACGAGACTCGTGAGCAGTGCTACACGGTATGCAAGCCAGTGTATGAGACCCGAACGAAGGAAATTCCGTATACGGTGTGCAAGCCAGTGTACGAGACTCGTGAGCAGTGCTACACGGTATGCAAGCCAGTGTATGAGACTCGAACGAAGGAAATTCCGTATACGGTGTGCAAGCCAGTGTACGAGACTCGTGAGCAGTGCTACACGGTATGCAAGCCAGTGTATGAGACCCGAACGAAGGAAATTCCGTATACGGTGTGTAAGCCAGTGTACGAGACTCGTGAGCGTGAGGTTTGTCATACCGTTTGTAAGCCAGTCCATTACACGAAGACAGTGAAGGTCTGCAGGGGACACTGGGAAACGGAGAAGTGTGAGATTCCAGGTCCAGTAGTTACCAAGTGTGTTCGTCAGCCTGGCTGCTGGGAGTCGGATTGTTCTGGGAGACGTTGTTATCATCCTGGGCCAGTAAAAAAGATTCAGGTCCAATGTCCATCACGAACAATTTGTAAAAAAGTTTGGGTCCCTGAAATCTGTGAAAAACATATTGACTGTGTCCGCTATGAGCGGGAAACCATTGTTAAAAAACAGTGTTATAAAGTCTGCAAAATGGTTCGTGAACAACGGGTGAGGACCTCATGCTATAAGGTTTGCAAGATGGTGCCTGAGCAGCGAGTACGAACCTATAAGGTCTGTAAAATGGTGCCTGAACAGCGAGTACGAACCTGCTGCTACAAGGTCTGCAAGATGGTGCCGGAGCAGCGAGTACGAACCTATAAAGTCTGCAAGATGGTGCCTGAACGCCGGGTTAAGACTTGCTGCTACAAGGTTTGCAAGATGGTGCCTGAGCAACGAGTACGAACCTATCAGGTTTGCAAGATGGTACCTGAGCAGCGAGTACGGACATGCACCTATAAAGTCTGCAAGATGGTGCCTGAGCAGCGAGTGCGAACCTATCAGGTCTGTAAAATGGTGCCTGAGCAACGAGTACGAACCTGCTGCTACAAGGTCTGCAAGATGGTGCCTGAGCAGCGAGTGCGAACCTATCAGGTCTGTAAAATGGTACCCGAGCAACGAGTACGAACCTGCTGCTACAAGGTCTGCAAGATGGTGCCTGAGCAGCGAGTACGAACATACAAGGTTTGCAAGATGGTGCCTGAGCAGCGAGTTAAAACATGCTCCTATCAGGTTTGCCGAATGGTTCGTGAAGAGCGATGTCGTGAAGAGTGTTACAAGGTTTGCAAGATGGTTAAAGAGACTCGGACAAAGCAAGTGCCGTACTGTGTGACGCGTCCAGTTCATTACACGAAGACCATTGATGTGTGTCGCCTGGTTCCGAAAAAGGTTGCATACACCGTGACTAAATGCGTTCCTAAAACCATCTGGCGTGAGGCTCCGTGTGAACCGTCGTGCGGATGTGAAAATTAAGAAAACTAGTAAGTATCAACCAGGTACTCACTTACGAGTTCATGAAAATACGGCCCGAATTAATGATTCGGGCCGTATTTATGTTTTGCTTTACTTTGTGTTGTATGATCACGTTATGCTTCCGGCTCAATCGATGCCGACATGGCACCCTTTGACCTCCGGAGGAGTTTGTCTGCACCAAAAGCATGAATTTGGTCGCGTTTGAGTTCAGCGTGCTCTCGTGTTGTGGTGAGCACAGTGACTTTTCCTTTTTGGTCTACTTCGGTTGCCATTTTGATTCCTGCTGGTGAGGGATGACCAAATAGCTTTTGGAGCATGGAGACAACATACTGGTATGTATGATCATCATCATTCCAGAGAACAACATGGTAGCGAGGTTGCCGTCGGTTCACCCTCTTCTTACGCAAAACAGGGGCTTCCTCAATATCCGGAACAGTAGTAGTTGATTGGGTCATTACGTGTCTGGACTTTACAACTCGTGTCGAGGTTCAAAATCTTTGCATTTGAGTATAGAGTCTTCATGACCCAGGTAACCATCGAAACTTTTTGATAGGAGATATTTGTGCTTGATCGCCGTTTTGTTTCTGACAATATCGATCTCATTGCAGAGAACTGTCGTCTTCGAGGTGCTTCTGTTGATGTAGGAAAGTTTGCTGAGTTAGATCTTCTTCGTCGGAAATTGCAGTTGGATATTGATCGCTTGAATCAAGAGGCTGGCCGTGTCAGTAAGTCGATTGGCAAGGTTTCTGAGGATGAAAGAGAGCCATTGAAAATAGAGGGCCGTCGGCTTCGTGAGGAAGCTTCTGTTCTTCAAGCTAGGCAAGCAGAAGTGCTTGAGGAATCAGATAACCTTCTGCGGTCTATACCGAACCTGACGCATCCCGAGGCTCCGCACGGTGGCGAAGAGGATGCAACAGAAGTTCGTCGTGGTAGTTCGTCGATCTCGCCTTTCGCATTTAAGCCTAGGGATCACGTTGAGCTGGGTGAAAATCTTAAGCTGTTTGATTTTGAAGCGGGTAGTCGTGTTGCCGGGCATGGTTTTTATTTTCTTACTAATGATGGGGTACTTCTTGAGCTCGCACTTCAAAAGTATGCAATTGACTTACTCATGCAAGAAGGCTTTACGGTCATGACGACTCCTGACGTTGCTCGGGATTCAATTTTGGAGGGAACCGGGTTTATGCCGCGGGGGCCCGAGACGCAAATCTACTCCATCAGTAATAGCGACTTGTCGCTTGTTGCGACTGCCGAGATAACATTGGGTGGTGCAATGTCTGAAAAAGTTTTTAATAGCGACGAGTTGCCAGTAAAACTTTGTGGGATAAGCCACTGTTTCCGAACAGAAGCGGGTGCTCACGGTAGAGCGACCAGAGGTCTCTATCGAGTTCATCAATTCACAAAAGTTGAAATGTTCGCTTTTACGGCACCTGATCAGAGTGATGCTATGCATCAGCTGCTACTCGACCTGGAGTGCAAGATTTTCGATGGTTTAGGGATACCGTATAGAGTTGTTGATACGGCTACTGGTGATTTGGGGGGGCCTGCGTATCGGAAATATGATCTCGAGGCTTGGATGCCGGGGCGTGGGCAAACTGGTGAGTGGGGTGAAGTGACGAGTACCTCGAACTGTACGGACTACCAAGCTCGTAGGCTAGCAATTAGGTTCCGTAAACCAACCGAAAAGGGGACTCAGTTCGTGCATACGTTAAACGGGACAGCCGTAGCAATTAGTCGAGCAATGGTTGCGATTTTAGAAAATTATCAACAGGAAGACGGATCGGTGAAGGTTCCCGAGGCCTTGGTTTCATGGATGGGGAAGAGCGTTATGACCACCTCAAACGGCCAACAAATCACCACTTGAGGCCAAATTTGGCGCCCTCTGACTGGCCACCGATACCACCTTTGAGCGTCACATTTTTTTTCTTACGTGGCTTTTCTGGAGCGATTGGATCGTCATTCGCTTGGTCAGAGGAGTCTTCATCAAGGGAATTTTTTGCAAGAGCTTTGAGGGATAGTGACAGCCTTTGTTCTGAAGGGTCAACAGAAAGGACACGACACTCTATCTGTTCGCCTTCACTGACAACGTCAGAGACGCTGCGTATACGTCGGGTCGCCAATTCAGAAACATGAAGCAGCCCTTCAATTCCAGGCTCTAGTTTGACAAAAGCACCAAAGTCAGCAATTCGGCTCACGGTGCCCCGCACTGTTGATCCAAGCGAGTACTTTACATCTGCTTTTGCCCATGGGCTTTCGACAAGATCACGAATCGAAAGACCAATTTTTCCAGTGCCACTGTCTACTTTTTTGATCATGGCATGAACATGCTGACCGATTTCAAGAAGTTCACTGGGATCACTCACTCGCTCCCACGATAATTGGCTTATGTGTACAAGTCCCTCGACACCGTTCCCAATATCGACAAAGACACCAAAGTCACGAATGGAACGTACGATTCCTTCAACTTTGTCACCAGGCTCTAAGGTTTCAAGCATTTCCGATCGGGCATCGGCAGCTTGTTTTTCAATCACTGCCCGGCGAGATAAGACAAGTCGGCGGGCCTGTGGAACAACCTCAGTAACAAGGCTTTCCAGCGTCTGGCCAACCATTTCTTCTGGACTTTCGATTCTCCATGGACTAATAAGACTCGTTGGCATAAAGCCTTGGATTCCTGCAACGTCACACTCAAGTCCACCCTTGTTTGCACCGGTGCATCGTGCCGCAACAATCATTCCAACTTCAAGTTGAGACCAGTCCTCCACCACAACTGCTCGATTCGCAGGAGCAAGTTCGTAGAGACCATCTTCTTCGTTTCGTCCTCCCACGGATAGTTCTACAGTCTGTCCGACCTCTGGTATTTCATCACCTTCCTCAATAAGTATAGAAAGCTGAAGCGCACCTTGCCGCTGGTTCCCCAGGTCGATAAAAGCTGTGTCGGAACCAACCGAAAGCACGGTTCCTTCAATTTTTGCACCTGGTGCAATGGGTTGATCGATAACAGACGCCTGCTCGAGTAATGTCTCAACTTCAAGCCCAGCAAGAGCGGCTTCAAAATCATCTTCAAGATCTTCATCAAGATCTTGTCGCAGATTTGGAATACTCACTCGCTTCTGAGGTGGTAACGCGTCGGTAAATGCTGAAGCTTTAGAATCTCGACCTGATCGTTTTTGACGGCGATCTTTGTGTTTTTTTTTCCCATCGACGGGACCATCTTGTGATTTTAAAGAGCTATTCTGAACAGATGCCGATGGTGTATCTGCCGCGTTTGAGGGGGGCTCCGATGTGACGTATGTGTAACGTGAAGCCGTATCTGGTTGAGCCGTATCTGACCTCTGGGTACCTATTGCGATTCTTCGCTTTGGTGTCGCAGCAAGCGGTTGCTCTGCTGATTGTTCGGTGGCGTTCTGTTCCTGCTTTAATGCATCGACTTTGTCGCGTTTGTCTGACGCCAGGTTGCTATCGCTCGTTTGAGACTCGATAGACTCAATGCTGTTGTCAGCTGTGTCATTCATCAGAAGAAACCTTGTGAAAAATGCGGGAAACAGGACTTGAACCTGCACGGTATTACTACCACTAGGCCCTCAACCTAGCGCGTCTGCCAATTCCGCCATTCCCGCGGAGAGTGAGATTAAACGGGTGCCACCATGTGACTTTCACAAGCCGACACCCGATTTGTTCTATTGTCGGCCACTTTGCTCTTCCGTCAAGCGATCCACCGTTTGTGGGGCACCACTTGCTACCGGTATGACCTGCTGGGAAAGCAATAATTGGTGCGTTCGGCCAATCGAAACAAGAACACCAAACAGGGAGATACTCCACACCAGATCACCCACAGGCATCCAACGGTAGAATGGTAATGCCGCTACGTAACAGGTAATAAGGCCAGATAGCGTGTGGGCGTATTGTGACGTTAACGCCCAACAAGTGAAATTTGTTGTTATGAAAAAGAGGAGTGATGATGCAAGACTTCCCCCGATAAGGGCAATCCACCCTTGGCGTCGTATCAGGCTGCCAAAAAGAACAGGGCACGCAAGTGATCCGTACACAACGAATGCCATGATAGCAGAGTTGTACCCGGGTAGTGCCAGATTACTAATAACAAGAGCCACAATAGGTACCGCTGCGGCAGTGAGGGAAATACCGAAAAGGGAGCCGGCAGCAAGTCCAATTGCTGCAAATGGAGTCACGTTATAGGTTGGTTGCCAAAGCCTCCCACAAACTCCAATCGCAACGAGGGCTATCCAGAGCACAATTTGTGCACGTGGACCGAATTTGAGTGAATCACCTAATTTTGAATCCATCAAGCTGCTCGATTTATAAGAGATACGAATCTAGAATTTTGCTTAAATAGCATACCGAAGTTTTTGTAAACGCCCAGTGGTCTCTCGAACCACCGATACACTAGCGGTTTTTGTCGAACGAGCAAGTGAATGCGGTAAGCCCGGAGCCTCATTGCGAGAAGTGTCAGAACAGGATCGTCGACTATGCCGCAGCCAGTAGCTACTTTTAGCACCCTCGTCATTGAGCAGTTAGCCGGTGGATTTACTGCTATTGGTATCAATGTGCCCGACCATACTCAAAATGTAATGAATCAGCGGTTCTTTGACGAATTATCGCAGCTGTTTGCCCTTCTGCGGCAGAATCCACCGCGTGGTCTTCTCATAGAATCTCGTCGAGAAGGGTCATTTCTTGCTGGTGCTGACATTCATCGAATTGATTCGATTTGGACCCAGTCACCCGATCAGATTATGGAGTTGTGCGATAAGGGACGAAACCTCCTTGGCCTATTTTCGTCATCGTCATGGCCAAGCGTGGCAATTATAGATGGCGTTTGCTTAGGCGGTGGTCTTGAGCTTGCCCTTGCGTGTGATTTGCGTGTTGCTACCGAGAACCAGAAGACGGTTCTCGGTATGCCAGAAGTAAAACTGGGGCTCATACCAGGATGGGGAGGTACTGTTCGCTTGCCGCGACTCATAGGACCGGGTCCAGCAATAGAACTGATAGCTTCAGGTGAGTCGGTTACGGGTGATCAAGCTCGAGTCCTCGGTCTTGTTGATGCCTGTGTGTCATCGAACTCAGCGAGAGCATCGGCACTTCAACTACTTGAAAAATCAATAGTCACAGAAAACTTTCGTAAACGTCGTCACGATCAACAACAGCCACGAATACTTGAAAAGCCAGAGCATGATTTTTTACTGGCTACGATGGGTGCCGTAATTGCAGGTCGTACAAAAGGAAATTATCCTGCCCCAATGGCTGCATTGGAAGCAGTTGTTCAAGGGTCTGCAAAGTCGATGCACGATGCAGCATCGCTTGAAAGCAAAACCTTTGCTAAGTTAGCTAAGACGTCTGTCGCGAAACAACTTGTCCGTGTGTATCGGCTTAGTGAACGAAATCGTAAAGACGGTGGCCTTGGTGAATTGCCAAAAGCTTCTTCAGAAGATTCCGTGGCGGTACATCGATTCAATAAGCCATCTGTTGTCGGTGCGGGCATCATGGGGGCCGGTATTACCTCACGTCATTTACGCTCAGGTTTTATTACGAATCTTGTTGACATTGACGCCAATGCGCTTCAGAAAAGTATTCCAGCGATTCTCGAGGAAGCTGCTTGGGACCGTTATCATCAAAAGACAAATCATAAAAAAGCGAGTGAACTCACTGGCCTTCTTATGTCTTCAACACAGCTTTCAGCAATATCAGAATCAGATATTGTCGTAGAGAGTGTGACTGAACGAACTGATTTAAAGCAAAGGGTGCTTGCAGACATTGAAGCTGTAGTTTCTTCAGGTACGATTATTTGCACTAACACATCAACAAATCCGATAGCAACTCTTGCCGCAGCCTTATCAAGCCCCGCTCGATTCTGTGGAATGCATTTTTTTAATCCTGTCCGGCGGATGTCTTTGGTCGAGGTCATTCGCGGCCCGGATACGAGTGACTCAACAGTTGCGGCTGTTGTTCTTCATGCGAAACGATTGAAGAAAGTTCCCGTTGTTGTTCGGGATAGCCCAGGATTTCTTGTGAATCGTGTGCTTACACCGTATTTGCACGAATCAGTAGAACTATTACGTGAAGGAGTCGATTTGGAGAGTATCGACAGAGTCTCGCGACGATTTGGCATGCCTCTCGGCCCCCTAGAACTTTACGACATGGTTGGTCTCGACACAGCATTTTATGCCGGGCTCGTTATGGCCAATGCCATTGGTGATCGTATTGATTCCTCACCCGTTATTCCAGCACTTGTCAAAGCTGGTTGGTTAGGTCGCAAAACAGGGTGTGGATTTTATAGTTATAAGAGCACGGGGCATGATGCAAAAATCGCTTCTGTGAATGAGAAATTAGAGACAGTTATCGAGCCATATCGTTTGCCTGAGCGACAGATAACTGATGACGAAATTTGTGACCGACTATTTTTACCCATGCTGCTCGAATCTCTTCTGGTGCTTGACGAAGGTATTGTTCGAGATGGCTGTGATATTGATCTGGCGGTTATCCATGCGCTAGGGTTTCCAGCATTTCGCGGCGGAGTGCTCGCATGGGGGGATTCACTCGGTGCTACTGAGGTCGTTCGTCGGCTTGATCAATTCAAATATTTAGGGCCCCGTATGATTGCACCGGCGAGGCTTCTGGCGCATGCTGAGTCGGGTCTTCCTTTTGCGGCGGCGGGAGAACGGGTGCCTGTCCAACAAAAAAATGTTTGAGAGGGAAGAATGAATAGCACAAAGCACTCCCCAGAAAACACACCGGTTATTGTGTCTTGTTGTCGAACTGCAATAGGTCGTTCTGATTTAGCTGAAGGCGTTTTCAGGAAAGTTCGTGGCGATGAACTGTGTGCGTTTGTGGTCAAGGAAGCGGTTTCCAGAGGCTGTGTTTCCCCAGAGCATATTGAGGAGGTAGTTGTCGGTGTGACCCAGCAACGAGGTGAACTGGGTGGCAATGTAGCTCGTTCGATCAGCCTGCTAGCCGGCTTGCCTTTCAGTGCAGCGGCATCAACGACCAATCGGCTTTGTGGCTCATCACTGCAAGGTGTGGCGCAGGCATGTCACTCAATAATGGCAGGAGCCGAAGACGTTCATGTTGTTGCAGGGGTCGAGCACATGCAGCATCTTCCGATGGATTTTGAAATTGACTTTCATCCACGGGCTTTTGCTAACTCTTGTCGGGCGGTTCTTTCAATGGGTTTGACAGCCGAGTATCTCGCAGCAAGTTATGGTATTGGTCGACGGTCACAAGAAGAATATGTATTGGAAAGTCATAGACGGGCGGTACATGCGACGGAGACAGGTTTTTTTAAGAAGGAGATTGTTGCGTGTCCGGGATTAAATATGCATGGGGTTTTCACTTTGGTCGATCGAGATCAATCGATCCGTTCAGATACGAGCCTTGATTCAATGGGTCGGCTCAGTCCGGCATTCCTGCCAAAAATTGGAAGTGTTACTGCTGCTACAAGCGCCCCGCTCAGCGACGGTGCAGCAGCGATGGTTGTAATGTCTGAGGCAGCAGCAAGACGTTATGGGCTAACGCCGTTAGTTCGTGTAGTCGGCACCGCTGTTGTCGGGGTATCACCCGCTTTGATGGGCCTGGGGCCGGTTTATGCAACCCGCAAAGTTCTTCGCCGTTCAGGGCTGCGTTTACAAGAAATCGAAATCGTTGAACTCAATGAGGCTTTCGCTGTTCAAGCAATGGCTTGCATAAACGAACTTGAGCTGGACCATGAGATTGTGAATGTTCATGGCGGAAGTTTGGCGATAGGACACCCTCTCGGAGCAAGTGGCGTTCGTATTGCCACAACACTTATACACACAATGCGTGACCGTCATGCTCGCTTAGGTTTGGCCACAATGTGTATTGGATTTGGGCAGGGAATAGCAGTTGTCTTTGAGTTGATAGAATAGGATAGTACGTGTCAGAAAAAATTCGTTAACTGCCAACGCCGAAGCCCTTGGAGCTCATTTGTGTCCCTAATTTTTCTTTTGTAAACAAGCGTGGTTGTAAATAATGTTGGTAGAACAAAGGCTCGTATTAACATCTTTGACAGGACGTTTAGTTTCATAGGACCCTTCGATAATTTCGATGAGATTGGTGTATGGAAAAATCTTTGCATTCCTCAGTTGAAGGTGTATTAAAAAGCTGGGTGAACGGAGATACGCCATCCTCATTGGTTGAGCTTCTGCTACAACGGTGTGATACAAGTTTTGATCATCTGGCAATCATTGATTCTCTGACCGGTAAGAGGCTCAGTTGGGGGCAACTGCTTCAGCAATCAGTCGCAGTTGCTGAACAGATCGAAGCCACTGGTATGACAGCCGGTGATCGAGTCTTACACATTGGTCCACATTCTGCCGCTTGGCCGATCGTAGATTTTGGCTGCTTTTTAAGCGGTGTTGTCCATGTTGCTCTCCATCATGAGGAAAGTCAGGCAGAGCAGGGTCGTCAACTGCAGTTATTTAAACCGAGTGGATTGGTTTTATCAGGTGATATTCGTGGCTTGTCTTTAACTCAATACGGCCTGCCTTTGCTTCAAGTGCAGGCCAATTGGTCGACAGACCGATTAGACCGTGGCGCGTTACGGAATAGCATTGCTGAACGAGTGCAAAGATGTGACCCTGACAAACCGGCAGCAGTACTTATTTCGTCAGGCACAACTGGTCGCCCAAAGGGTTTTGTACACAGCCAGCGTTCGCTCGTCATGAATGCAGTAGCTTCCGCAATAGAGTTTCTTGAAGAACCTGATGACGTTCGGCTTTCGTGGTTGCCTCAGAGTCATGCATTAGCACGAGTCGGAGATCTTTACACGACAGCTGTTCGAGGAGGCGCATTAAACATTGTTCGGGATCGCCGCCAGATTCTTGAGGCGTGTAAAAAAGAACCTCCAGCTGCAATACTGGGAGTCCCCATTTTCTATGACAGATTGGCAAGAGCTGTTCAGCAAGGGAAAATTACCAATCTTCGTGAGGCATTAGGAGGACGAGTGCGCGTTTGTGTCTCTGGCGGTGCGCCGCTAAGGCAGTGGACCGCTCGAGTTTTTCAGCAACACGATGTACCACTTGTCGAAGGATACGGACTGGCTGAGGCTGGCCCTGTTGTTGCTGTATCGAATCCACGATGTAGGCAAACTGGTGCCGTTGGGCGTGCCTTACGAGGAATAGAGATTGCAATCTCTGATAAAAAGTTTGAGCTGGGACAGATTATTGTTCGGACTCCTTGTCGTGCGTTGTCTGTCATTGACCCAGAGAGGGGTGGGGATGAGTTTCCAATTGATAGCACGGCATGGTTAGAAACCGGTGATACTGGAGAAATAGATGGTGATGGCCAGCTTAGAATTACTGGGCGCATGAATGATATTCTGACACTTTCCAACGGTACAAAGTGCTCGCCAGCTGATATAGAGTTAGCTCTGCTTGAGGAGCCAGCCATAGCTCAGGTCTGCGTGGGGGGTGAAGGCCTTCCTTGGCCCGTGGCTTTCATAGTACCCGAACCGCTGGCAGTGAAAAAACTTTTACAGCGATTTCGTTGCCAAGTTTGGAGTCGCAGTCAAGCGCTATCGCACCCCAAGATACTTTGTTGGTTTTCTCGAAGAATAGGCATGCAGCAGAGGGTGTTACCTAGAAGATTACGGGTGAAACGTTTTGTACTCGTTGACCATGCATTTGATGTTGCACATGGAGAAGCAACAGAATCCTTTAAGATTAAGCGGCGTGTTATTACCAATAATTTTTCACACTATATGGACTTTTTTGAAGTACAAGCAGATTGTACAGAGGAAAGGCTTCTGCCCAGAGTTGGCATAATCAAAGACATGAAAAAAAATGACTCAGGCTCTGCACATCAGAGTGAACTTGCTGATAGCCGACTCAGCTCTGCACTGTGGCAAGGAAGTGGTGCGGTGGGGCATGGAAGTGGATTTTCTTATGCTGCGGAGAGTATGGTCGCAGGATTGTCCAGTGAAGCGACAAGTGTTGTCGATGATGCAATAGTAACTATTCGGAAGCTTCAGGATAGTAGTGAGCTCTACGATACAATTGAAGGCATTTCGATACCTACTGCTCCGTTAGCCGACCCGCCTTCTCAACCAAAAGGCAAGCTTTCAAAAATTGCTGAGCAAGCGCTGAGTAAAACAGGCTTGTGGGGTTTGTGTGTGCCGCAGGTCTACGGTGGATCGGGGTGTAGTTTTATCGAGCTTGTGCAATCGATAACACGTTTAGCCGGTATCAATCCGACTGTTGCCGGTTTGTTATCCGTTCACTCAACAATTGGTGCTGTTTCAGCTGTAACCACATTTGGTTCGGAGGACCAGCGGCAGTATTGGTTGCCGCAATTGGCCGAAGGTAAGCCTTTATCCGTCTTTGCTGCGACTGAGCCTGATGCAGGATGTGATCTTCATCGAATCTCGTCACGACTTGAGCACGACGGTCGACAGTTGTTACTCACTGGAACAAAAATGTTCATTACTGGGGCAACGTACGGGCGTTTGGTAAAAACTCTTGCCCTTTTTGACGAAAAGCCCGTTATTGTGTTGGTCAAACTGCCTCAATCAAATACACCTAGCTTTACATTACAAAGCTATGGACTTCATCCACTGAAGCACGCCCACAATAATGCATTGAAATTTCAACAATTTCCAATTGATCCTTCTTGTGTACTAAGTCCTGGGAGAAGCCCGGATGGTCAAGAAAGAGACGGGATGTCTATTGTCTGGCATGGGCTCAATCGTGGGCGTATCACATTGGCTGCACAGGCATCTGGAACTATCAGGCTGTTGCTGGAGCAAGCAGTTTTATATTCTGGAAAACGATGTACTTGGGGGCAGCCAATTCGAAACCGAGAATTGGTGCTCGGACGCCTCGGAAGAATGGCAGCAGCTCAAATTGTCTGCGAAGCGTTGTCTGGTTGGTCTGCGTCGTTAATCGATGATGGGCGGTCAGGAGAACTCGAAGCCATTCTTGCCAAAATTATTGCGAGTCGTTGTCTGCGCCAGGTGGCGATTGATGCACTGGGAATTCATGGAGGTCGTACTTTTCTTGTAGGGCACCCGCTGGGTGACTCGTTTCATGATCATTTTGCTGCTGGGGTTTATGAAGGTGAAAGTGATCTACTCGGACTGGCACTATTTAAGGGCATTGCAAAGCATCACCCACTCGCATCGAAGAGAAGTTTTCTAGACTGGGTACAATGGAGGATTTCACGAAGCTTACAATTTTTCCCGCCTAAAGAAGATGCAGCTCTTCTCGATAGCGAGCTTCGAAGTTTGGCATTTCAGTCTCGTCGCAACCTTGTTGCCGCGAGTATTGAGATTGATCGTCTCTTCAGAGCATACGGTAGAAAGTTGGCCGAACAGCAATTAATTCTTGCCGATCTGTCAGATCGTATTCAGGGGTTCATCTCGTGTCTTGCTGTCATACACTACGCCGATAGGCGAGCCGATATCGATTCTTTACAGGCGGCAGCCTGCTGGTGTCGTTCGATTCTTTTATCGCATGCTGGAAAAGCGCTTGTTAAGGATGACTACAGGCGATTAGCAGACCTTGGCCGAAGTTGTCTTCATAGATTTTCTGCTTAGCGAGAGTTTGTCGTAAGCATTGGCCACCAGGAGCAAAGATACCATGCTCTGGGAGTAGTCCATTCGACAACCATCTCCAGCGTATTACATGAACGGGCCTGAGTGGCACCTCCGAGAAGATCGTCAAAGATTCCTCGTGGTTGCTTATACTGAATGGCTCGTACGGAATCCTCTGATAAGCCTGCGAGGGTTGCGGCTCTCGAAATTGCATCTTCAAGAAATCCAAGTTTATCAACGAGTCCAAGTTTTATTGCTTGTCGTGCTGTAAAAACCTGACCCGTAGTCACGTTCTCAATAGCTTTTTCATTGAGTTTTGGACGACCTTCACGGACAATGTCTTTGAACCGATTAAACATTTCATCAACAAGGTCTTGGACGATGCCACGCTCTCGCTTGGCGAGTTCGGGGGATCGTTCTTTTGTAACGCTCAACATCTCTTTGAGCGGACCACTCGTAATGGAATCGTCTGAGATTTCAAAACGTTTAAGTAGTTGTGAAAAGTCAAAATGTGGAATGATTACCCCTATAGAGCCGGTCACTGTGGATGGCTCGGCGAAAATTATTTCATCTTGGCCACTATTGGCCATGGCTACGTAATATCCTCCACTTGCCGCAATACTACCCATACTGACGACAACAGGAAGATTTCTTTCGGTGGCTAGTTTCTTTATTCGGTAATGAAGCTCATCACTCCCACTCACTGTTCCACCAGGCGAGTCGACACGAAGTACGATGGCACGAATGGCGTTGTCTGCTTTTACTTGATCTAGCTGATGCCGAGTAAATCCATCCCCTCCCATAATCGCACCACGAATTTCTACAATTGCAATTTTGTCACGTGCAGCCTCTGATAATGAGTGATAGTGCTCTATAACCTTTGGATTTGTTTGAAAGTATTCCGCGTTCGCTCCAAGAGCGGCTATGGCCACAACAACAGAAATGCTCGTGATAATCCAAGCGAGCCGTCCTTTCCAGCGGTTCCAGTGGCGTGGCTGTTCAAGGACAACACGTGAGTGTGCCGTATTAACTTCATCAGACATAATTATTTCCCCAGGAACAAGATTTCTATCGTTCGAGTTCACAAAGCTGCTAATAAATGGTCAGTTTCGCCTACTTTGGCCTAAGTGCAAGACGAATCAGATCTTCTGGTCGTAGTTCGAAGTTGCCAGTTTTTAGTATTTATCGCTACCTTAACATTCTCTAGAGAATCATATTCAGTTTTTTTCGTTGTCGTCTACCAGGAGTGATCCATTTTGTTTGTTTGTGTGAGTACCGAATGTTATCCCAATTTGCCACTTGATCAGGCCATGGAACGCCTTGCTGAGCTTGAGTTTACAGCTGTTGAAATTGATATACATGAAGGTGGTACACATCTTCAGCCTGCAGATGTGCTTGAGAATAGTGATTCTGCGGTCGCTGCTTGTAGTGACCTTCAGCGTCTACGCCCGGTTGCTTTGTCCTTTGCAGCACCAGAAGACGGCAAGTTATACGAGAAATTTGATGCGTGTTGTCGATTAGCGAAAACTCTTGATATTGTCACGATTGTTGTTGAGGCATCTGAGTTGGGCACGCCATTCAATGGGGAGATTGAGCGTCTGAGAAAGTTCGTTGCTATAGCTGCATCGTACGGAATGGTAGTGGGAGTCAAGACTGCATCTGATCGAATGACTCAAGATGCCGAAACAACGGCTTCTCTTTGCCGCAATGTCCCTGGTTTGGGTGTAACACTTGACCCAAGTTACTCAGTGTACGGTCATAAAAAACCGACTTCGTGGGATTCAATCCTACCGAATGTTTGCCATGTCCATCTTCGAGATTCACGAGCAGATGCATTTCAGGTACAGATTGGCAAAGGCACTATTGAATACGGGAGAATTGCCACACAACTTAGTCGTGTTGGATATGATCGAGCGCTCGGTATTCATCTACCACCGCTCGAGGGAGTCGATCAAGTGGCTGAACTTCGCAAAATGAGGTTGCTGCTTGAGACACTTGTCTGAAGATGCTTCCTGAGCTACGTGCTTGGCTATGTGTTCAGCAACTGACGAAAGATTTGTTTTGAAAAGAGCCGTCTAGCGTAAGAGGCTACTTGTTGATTCAACGCGAGTAGCCATTTCTGCGTAGGCCTGTGACTTGTCAGCATCACCCTGCTCGGCATACATGGTCGCTAGATTTCCGTATGCAACAGACAGAGACTGCTCGTCGAGTTTCTTACGGTCAACGGCTTCAACCATGAAATCAACTCCAGTGCGGCTCAAGTCGATTGCGTCGTCTCGCCTTTCAACTTGCCAGTAGGAAATGGCCATGCTAATAAAGGATTCACCCACTCTTCCAAGTTCATTGTCCCGAACGACCTGCTCATTTTGATTCCAGAGAGGGATTGTTTTATCGAACCACGTTACTGCGGTGGCATGATCACTATTTCGGAGGCTATGCATAATGCCTATTTGGAACATCAGGTCACCAAGGTCTCGCCTTTCTCCAGCCGTTAATTCGCGGTGTTCGGCACCTCGCTCAAGATAGGCAATAGTGAGTGTGGCGTTGTCGAGCATATCCTCTGCATCACCACGTTTGCGGGCCGCCTCGAGAGCGTCATTTAGGCCACATCCAACTTGCCAATCAATTTGTCTTCTTCTCCAAGGATCGGTCACTGAGTCATTCATTCGTTCTCTGATGGCGAGTAAACGCTTTACCCAAGGCACAGCTTCGATAGCGTTTGCTGATCCGGCAGCAACGGCAAGAACACCACAGGTCAATTCAAGTTCGAGCCGGTCTCTACTGGGATCTTCCAAATCAATTTTCTCAACAATAGTATTGGCTCGGCTAATCCATTTTGGAATCACACGATTTTTTTGTTGCCAGGTTCCCTGGGCAATTGCCTGAGCAGTGCCAAGGTGCGCGTCGAGAAGAACTTGCTGTGCTACAGAACGAACGTTCTCAGAGCGACTCTCGGCAAGAGGCGTCGCTTTACGGATTGCTTCAGTAAACAAATCGACAGTTTGTTCGTAGTCGGGTATAGCTTTACCAAGCTCGATGCGTCCTCGAAGTCGTCCAGCTTGAGATGCAAGAAGTGACGACACGTCTTGTCTCTCGATAAGCTCATCGATGGCCGATTGTGCATCTTTTGGACGATCAAGTTTTAATAGAACTTCAGCTCGTTTTAAGCCGGTCCAGGCATCCCCTGGCCCGAGTTCTTCGGCAGTATCGGCAAGTTGAAGCGCAGTCGGCCAGCGGCCCTCGTCACACATGAGAGCAAGAAGTAGACGATGCGCTCGCAGATGTGTTGGATCAATCTCAATGGCATATTCAAGGTCAGCAACGGCGTAGGCCGCAGATGATTTCATTTCACTCTCTGCACGAAGCACAAATGAATCAGGATCCAGCGATTCAAGCAATACTGCAGTGGCTGAAGTTGTGCCTGTCTCAAGGCTAAACATCACGCCTCGCTCAGGAAAAACTTGGCCGATCGCTGCGCCTGTGTCATCAAGAATAGCAACAGTCCTAAGATCTGCAATCTCGAGTTGCTTGGCGAGTTCAGAACTAGGCACAGGCTTTGATAACTTAATTTGGATTGCCGTAACAACACCGTCACGAAATGTAACAGCAACTCTATCGAAGGGCTCTATTTTCCAAAAGAAACACTCTGTTCCATCGTCACGAGGGATCACCTCCCCTGGGCCCCATTCATTATCGATATCTGCGCGAGTCGTCTTTCCTGGATATGCTCCGCGAAAACTCGCCGGGTCGATAGCCAGAGTTGGTGTTTCATCAGGAGCCTCAGCAATCGGGGCGATTAGTGGAGCCACATCTAAAGGCGCATCAGGAGCAGAAGCAATTGCTTTTGGTTTATTGTCTGAACTTCCTGTGGTTTCGATCGCCGATGTTTCATTCACATTTGGCGGTGTTTGAAGAAGGCTTCTTGCAGCTGCAAGTGGTCGCTGCCATGATGGCGATTCATCAGACTTACCCTGTTTGAGGACGCTAGTCTCTGGTCCGAGGGAAGCCCCTTCATTTTTTGGTGTACTTTTTTTGGCAACAGGCGTGTTTGTCTTTTCTTTTGGGGTTGGAAGAAGATCATTCCAAGCTGTTTTTAGAACTTCAGGGTCAAAGAGTCGAGCGGCACGTTCTGAGAGAGTTGGTTTATTTTGGCTTGAGGCCGTTGAGCCAGGAATTAGTTCTTGTGCTATTTGTGAAGGAGCATTTGCTTTTTTTCCGTAAGAATCAGAAGTCTTTTTACTTTTGACCGATGGCTGAACTACTGGGACGATAGCTTCTTCGGGTGCTGTTCCATCACGTTGCCTTTCAGAGGGCTCCCCGATCGATTCAACCCATGAGGGTAGTTGCATCGATGTACCATTTTTTTGCTCTGCAGCTGCAGTAACAAAACCAAAATGTATACAAGTGATGAAAAAAGCCGTTGTAAATAAATATTGGCTGAAGCGTTGCATCACGATCACGGTTTAGAGCCTCCTAAAGTCACGTCGGCAAACATTGGGGAATGCCACTGTCACAAAGTTGATCGGACACTAGAAGTCGTGTGAAACTGAGTCTAGACCAAAAATATGGTGTCGCACTGTAGCTACGTAATCATTGTCTCCATCCGATAGATTAGGGGGGATAGGCTGTTACGTTATGATCCAATGTAGTGAGATGTAGCTACAGTTGATAAGTAAACAACAAGCAAATCATATTCCCTTATCAATATGAACGATGGTAAATCACTCAAAAAATCAACAACATGTAATGATTGTCGGCGGAGGGCTTGCTGGCCTTTCTGCGGCAGAATGGTTGCTTCGGCAGACCCCAACCCCTCGAATAACCATTGTCGAATCGGCGCATCGACTGGGTGGTGTTATTGAAACAGTGAGTCGAGAAGGATGGCTTATAGAACGGTCAGCGGATAGTTTTCTTTCTGTTCGTCCAGAGGGTATTGAGCTTGTCAAACGGCTCGGACTCTCCAAAGAACTTGTGAGCATAAGTCCTGAAGCAAGGCGAGCGCTCGTATGGAGTCCACGAAAAAATAATAGTGGTGTCCTTGTACCCGTACCGCCAGGATTTAGGCTTCTTGCACCAGGACGAATTGTTCCATTTTTGCGTTCAAATGTTCTTTCTTGCTTCGGTCGTTTGCGTGTCGCTTTAGAGCGTTTTATTCCGAAGCAAAAACACCATGCTGATGAAAGCCTAGAATCATTTGCTGTCCGTAGACTCGGTCAAGAAGCATTTGATAAATTGGTTCAGCCGCTGGTTTCTGGTATATGGACTGCTGATCCTGGTAGGCTGAGCATGGCGGCTGCATGTCCTGAATTTTTTAAGATGGAACAAGACTCAGGTAGTCTTACGCGAGGCGAAAAAAAAAGAATTGTGCAAGTGGATGGAAGTAGTGATGCAAGTGGCGCTCGTTATGGACAATTTGTATCCTTCAGATATGGCATGCAGACATTGATCAATAGTCTTGAATGCCATCTTCGGAGTGCAGGTGTACAAATTATTCAGGATAAAGTGAGCTCTTTGCAACATAATGGCACTGAATGGCAAGTTTCCCTTGGTAAGCAAATCACTCGAACAAGCGGTGTTGTACTTGCCGTACCAGCCTCAGTAGCAGCCCCGATTCTCGCCAACGAATATTCAATGCTTGCAGCAGAATTAGGGAAGATTGAATTTGCAGGTGCTGCAATTGTTTCACTTGGCTTTCATCGGCAAGAGATTACACACCCTTTGTCGGCTGCGGGCATGATTGTTCCAAGAATCGCAGGTAAAAGAATTCTGGCAGCCAGTTTCTCGAGCAGTAAATTTTCAGGTAGAGCACCAGCTAATTCTGTGCTGATTCGTTCTTTTGTAGGAGGAGCCCTTGATACAGGTGTCGCAGAGCTAACTGATGAAGAACTTCTTGAAGAAGTTTTGCTTGATTTAAAGACAACACTTGGCCGACGCGGTAGACCAATAATGATGCAGGTGGACCGGTGGCACACGTCCATGCCGCAGTATAATTTAGGACAT
>Ga0315315_10000153_pt1 | contig 51917 bp, 54 predicted proteins | sample M140m3416metaG_FD_203699 | JGI IMG/M metagenome (GOLD analysis project Ga0315315, IMG submission 203699) | Ammonia-oxidizing marine archaeal communities from Monterey Bay, California, United States - M1 40m 3416 | ecosystem: Environmental > Aquatic > Marine > Intertidal zone | place: USA...
GGTATTTTTAAACGTTTGGCGATATAGTAGTATCCTGTTCGGAGTTTATCTACCTTTCCACGGGTTCCTTCTGGCGCCAATGCTAATCTAAATTTTTCATGGGCTTCAAATACAGCTGCTATTGACTCTACCGAGTCTTTATTCCCAGAACGATCAATTGGAGCACCTCCTAAAATTCTAAAAAACCAGCCTGTTAAGGGGTTGAATAATTCCTTTTTCCCAACAAAATTTATCGATTCTCCTAAAATACTTCGAACCAACAAGCCTATAAAAATATCTAACCAGCTTGTATGAGGAACCACAGCTACAATATACTTTGGAATTGAAGGGAAATTCCCAACTATTGACCAATTCATTAAGTTGAAATAAATATTTTTTGAAAGAAAGCGAAACATAATTAGTGAATTGATTTAAAATCTTCATTTGGAAACCCTATAAGATATAGGGATTTTTTTGCTCTTGTAATAGCTGTATATAGCCACCTAAAATATTCTTTATTAGGTCCTTCTTTTAAATACGGTTTTTCAACAAAAACATTTTCCCACTGACCACCTTGTGACTTATGACAAGTAATTGCATAAGAATACTTAACCTGTAATGAATTAAAGAAAGGATTTTTTTTAACTTTTAAGAACTTTTTATACTTTGATTTCTCTGATGAATAATCTTCAACTACCTTTTGATAAAGTCGATTTCCTTCTTCAAAAGATAAGGAGGGAGTTTCTGACTTTAAAGTATCTAATAAAACGACTGTTTCAAAGGGATCTTCATCGGGATAGTCCACCAGGCGAACACGAACCTCAGCAAAAGAAAAATCATAAATATTTTTTCTAGCATGAATTGCAAGGACTTCAATTACATCTCCATTTGCAATAAAACCAGGCTTGGAGTCAGAAGCAAGCCAAAAATAGTTGTTTTTTACAACCATTAATTGATCACCGACACATAATTCATCCTCCCACCCTAGAATACGATTACGAATGTGTTCATTGAATAAATTTGCTCTTTTGTTTGATCGAACTATAAAAATCGTTTGATCAATTCCACCTTTATCAAAAGCACTAGATAAAGAATCAAAAAGATCCATACCACTATTAGAGTAATGTATGTCTGTAACCCCTTCGACATCAAATTGAAACTGATCATAATTCTCCTCATTAAGCTGAAACCTTAATTGAGTTGCATTATTTAATATTCCTGAACCAATAGATTGGCGAACAACACTATCTAATTCGACACAATATACATTATCAAAATGATAATGCTCTAGTTCGTTTAAATCAAGGGCTGGACTCAAGTTTAGATGAACTGGCGGTAATTGTGCAGGATCTCCAACAAAAATCAACTTACATTGATCTCCTTGACTTACATATTGAATTAAATCATGGAGCAAAGATCCGTTTTCAAAAAGTTTAGAATGCTTTCTGTCATCACTTATCATTGAAGCTTCATCTATAATGAAAATTGTTTTTCGATATTTATTAGGTTTTAATTGAAATATTATTTTTCCTGAACTTTCGGTCTTAGGATAATAAATTTGTTTATGAATTGTGTAGGCAGAAAATTTTGAATATGTAGCCATTACTTTTGCTGCTCGACCTGTCGGAGCCATAAGTACTCCTTTATATCCAGCATATTTTAATTGACGAATTAAATACCCAATTAAAGTTGTTTTTCCTGTCCCTGCGTATCCCTTTAGAAGAAAAGCAGTATTTGGTGAATTTGAAAGAATAAAATCAGCTACTTTATTAAACCAGTTTCTTTGGGAATCTGTTGGTTCAAATGGAAAGTTATCTTTTAGTTGTAAACGAAATTTTTCAGAAGTCATTTAATGATTGATTAGGATAAATATAAATCATTTTAAATACTTTTGTGATTCAAAAAAAATTGTAGATTTGTTTTTATCAAAAATAAAATGACAATGAAATTAGGTATTCAAGTTGTTCTATGGATTGTATCTATCTTTTTTGCTTATAAAATTTATGACTCAATTAGTGGTCCAATAAATTTTAACCAGACAAAAATTAAACGTTACTCCAAAGTTATTAATGTAATGAAGGATATTAGAACCGCACAGATCGCTCATAAAGATGTCAAGGGAGTTTATGCTAATAATTTTGATAGCTTAATAAAGTTTATAGATGAAGGCATCTTTACACTTCTAGAAAAACGCGACTCTTCTTATTTAGAATATGATAGAATCTATCGAATTGATATGCTTCGAGAGGTTATTGTAACCGATACCCTAGGGTTTGTTCCTGTAAAAGATTCATTATTTCAAACGTCTGATCGATATAAAAAAATGTCAAATATCCCAATTGAAGGTCTTCAAGACAGTGTTTTTAAAATAACGTCTACTATCATAAATAAAAATGGTTACAAAGTACCAGTTTTTGAAGTAAAAGTTTCAAAAAACACTTTGTTGTTTGATCAAGATCAAGATCTTGTTAAACAAGAGAATGAAACTGTTTCTGTAGATGGAGTAAATGGACCCGAAATTATACTTGGTTCCTTAACAAATGTTAGTACAAATGGAAACTGGCCAACCATTTTTGATGCCAAACAAGAATAAAATTCTTAATAATAATGATTTATCCATTCACATTTTTATGGATAGATTTTATTTCTGTACCCAATCTAAAATTGAATACATACCATTACTTGAAGATCCCCAAGATTTTCACAAAACCTTAATCGAATATCTGGATTATCATAGCAAGGAAAACTTTAATGCTTTTAGTTTAATTTCATTTCACAACCCTTCAACATTCGTACCCTTATCGTTTTTTAATAAATCTTTCTGTGAAGATTATTTATGTCTTTATAAAAGAACAAAAGATTATGAAATAGCATCTTATGACACTTTGGAAGATTACAATCAAGTTAACTTATATAGCTTTCCACAATTTATTAGTAAGGTTTTAAAGAAATCTAAAATTAACTTTGGTTTTCATCATTATAACACTCTACTTTATAAAAAAATACTAAGCCTAAATTCTTCAAATAAATTTGATTATAAAATTTTTATTCACTTACAGTTCGGAGCAATGGATGTCTTTCTTCTTCAAAAGAAATGTTTAAAATTCAATAATTGTTTTTCAATTTCAAATACGGATGACTTTTTGTATTATCTCTTTTTTGTAATAGAACAATTCGATATAGATACTAACAATTTAGAATTGAATTTTTTAGGTAAAATGAAGTCTTTTACACCTTACTATGAAGCTGTAGAACAATATCACACTAATATTAATTTTATTGATAAAGATATTAATCATGTTTCAGATACCTCCGTTCATCATGCCCCTTATTTAGCCAAATATTTTAGTTAATGAGAGTTATATCAGGGGTACACAAAGGTAGACGAATTCAAGCTCCAAAGAATCTACCGGTCCGTCCAACAACTGATCGCTCTAAAGAAGGACTTTTTAATATTCTCCAACATCGCCTTGATTTCAAAAGCATTCAAGTACTTGATCTTTTTGCCGGGACGGGGAGTATTAGTTATGAATTTTCCTCCCGTGGTACTAAATATGTTTCAGCTATTGATCAAAACAGGAGTTGTGTTCAGTTTATTAAAAAAGTGGCTATTGACCTTGAAATGAAAATTATAGCGATTCAGGAAGAATGTTTTCGTTTTCTTGAACAAAACTCAATATCATACGATTTAATTTTTGCTGATCCTCCATATAATTTTGAAATTGATGACTATAAAAAGATTATTCTACTATCAAAAAAAAGCCTTTCTAAAAAAGGCATTGTGATAATTGAGCATTTTAAACAAATGAAGCTCTCAGAAATTCAAGGATTTTCTTTTGATCGTGTCTATGGAAATAATGTCTTCTCTTTTTTTTATTTATACAAAAAAGCAGGCCTATAAGCCGGATTCTGTCTAGTCTTATCATTTATCTGGATGTAAAATTACTCTTACATTCTAGCCGCCTACCCTTCTACATTGAACGAGCTACTCTTAATTGTAGATTTACTTGGCGTTGCACCACATAGAGTTTACCTGATTTCACTACAGCCGAACTGTACTTTCTTTCTGTTGCACTTGTCCGCTTCAAAGAAGGGCGGGTGTTACCCGCTATGCTGCTCTACGGTGTCCGGACTTTCCTCCCATACCAAAATGGCATGAGTGATAAGATGGCCTGCTTCGCAAAGCTAGTCATTTGTTGATAATTAAAAGTGAATATATGGTATGGAAAGAACAAAAGAATAATCTGATTTTTATATTTGTATATGGAATCTTTTTTAGTTTCAGCATTAAAATACAGACCTACATCTTTTGATGAGGTAGTAGGACAAGATAGTATAACAAAGACTTTAGGAAATAGCCTCAAAACTAATCAGCTCCCTCAAGCACTTCTTTTTTGTGGACCTCGAGGGGTAGGAAAAACATCTTGTGCACGTATTTTAGCCAAACAAATTAATACAAATAATAGCGATACTTCTAAAGATTTTGCTTTCAATATTTTCGAACTTGATGCCGCCTCAAATAATTCAGTAGAAGATATTAGAAAGATTAATGAGCAGGTTCGGATTCCTCCGCAAATAGGAAGCCATAAAATTTATATCATAGATGAGGCACACATGCTTTCCAATGCAGCCTTTAATGCTTTTTTGAAAACACTTGAAGAACCACCAAAACATGCGATTTTTATATTAGCAACTACAGAAAAAAATAAAATCATATCCACTGTTCTATCACGCTGTCAAGTATATGACTTCAAGCGTATTTCGGTTGAGGATATTCAGTCATTTTTAGTTAAAATTGCAAAAGAAAGAAAGCTAGAATTCGAAGAAAATGCTTTTTACTTAATAGCTCAAAAGGCTGAAGGAGCTTTAAGAGATGCTCTTTCTATATTTGATCGAATGGTAAGTTTTACTAAAGGAAATCTTTCAGAATCTGCGGTAGCAGATAACTTAAATTTATTAGATCATCAAACTTATTTTGAATTAGGTGAACTCCTTTTTCAAAGAAAAATCCCACAGATACTTATATCTTATGATAAATTAGTTAAACGTGGGATTGAAAGTATACAACTAATTAAAGGATTAGGAGATCATTTTAGGAATTTAGTATTTGCTAAAGACCCTAAAACAGCGGCTTTAATTGAAGTTGGAGAAAGTATTCGTAAATCCTATACAGAAATTACCCAAACTCTTTCTAATGATTATCTCATGGATGGGATCGAAATAATTAATTCTTGTGAAATAAATTTTAGAAATGTCAAAAATAAAAGGATTCACATAGAATTAACCCTAATGCAACTAGCCTCACTTCATTTTAATGAAGAAAAAAAAAAGGATATATAATTACACCCAATGAAAATGATAGACTAGTAATAAATTCCGATTTAAGCTCTTCATTTTCAGTTCCTCACTCTAAAAATTCATTAAATAAAAATAAAAAATCTCGCTTAGCTATAGAAAAAGAGAATCAAGAAACATTGATTGAAAAGGCTCAGGACGATAAAAAAATCATTTCAAATATCAGTGATAAAGATCTTGATTTTCCTAAATCTAAAAATATAGATTTAAAAACTCCTGTTTCTGGTTTTTCACTTTCAAGCATTGCACTTAAAAAAGCTGTAAGCAATATTAATAGTTCCAAAGAAAAAGATATTGATAAGCCAAGACATGATTTTGAATTTAACACACTTGAATCTCTTTGGAAAGAATATATATTAAACTTGAAAAAAAAAGGGAAGAAGAATATAGCATCAATATTTGGAGTCAGTAGTATTAACTTAAAAGGGGCTAACGAAATTTCTTTAACAGTTCCTAGTGAAATGAACAAAGTCGAAATGATGAAAGAAATGGATAATCTTCTTCCTTTTTTGAGAAAAAGATTAAATAATTATGGTATTAAAGTAGAAATTCTCATTTCAGAAGCCACTAAAGAAGAATTAGTATATTCTGTTAATGAAAAATATAAATACCTTAAAAAACTAAATCCGTCATTAAAAGAGCTAAGAGACAGATTTGATTTAGATTTTTGAAAAAGTTTTCTCGTTTCACCAAAAACAATAATATATTATTTTTTAAGATCTAGCATCTATTATAATGTCAATATATATTGGTTAATCAGTTTAGTTTTTATTCTTATATAACTCTCGAATCATTCCATCGGAAAGACCAACTTTTGGCACATAAATAACTTTTGCTCCACTCCATTCAAATATTTTTAAAAAAAGTTTAGTTGCTGGTATGATAACATCAGATCTATCTGGATTTAATCCCAAATCAATAATTCGCTCTTCATAACTTAACTCATTTAACTTATTGTAAATAAGATTTAATGTTAAAAAAGTAATGGGACGATTATCTTTTACATTAGAAATTTTATGCAACTTGTTAATATTCCCACCTGTTCCTAAAAGATAAACTTTAGAATAAATTTTAGTATGTTTTTTTACCCATATTTCTAATTGATTCCAAATTCGCTGATCAAAATCCTTGTTTAATAATCGAACCGTTCCAATCTTAAAAGAATTTGAATTTAGTCTTTTACCTCCTTTTAAGATACTTATTTCAGTACTTCCACCTCCCACATCTATACAGAGAAAAGTCTTTTCAATATCAATATTTTCAAAAACATTGGTATTAGAAATGATTTTAGCTTCTTTTTTTCCATCAATTATTTCGATTTGAATTTTAGATTTATTAAAAACTCTTTCTACAACCTGTGAGTAATTTTTTGCACCTCGAAGCGCAGAAGTAGCAAAGGCAAGATAATCTTCTACGCCATGAACTTTCATAAGCAATCGGAAAGCCTTCATTGATTTAATAATACGTCCTATATTTTTTTTTGAAATTTCACCTTTAGTAAAGGCATCTTGCCCTAAACGGATTGGAACTCTTACAAGAGCATTTTTTTGAAAAAAAACTTGACCTTTATAATCAATCACATTAGAAACAAGTAATCTAACAGCATTGGAGCCAATATCTATTGCTCCGTACTTCCTAATTTTCATTGATCTACCTCTTTTTTATAGTATTCATAAATTTCAAACTGAGAGCGGTTAGGTTTTGAGTTATTTTTAACAAAATTATTTTGAATAGGACCATTCAATCTTCTAGCTTTAACATTGTCATTCCATATAATATCAAAAACATCTTTAATTTGACGTTGTAACTCTGGGTCGTATATTGGAGCTGCAACCTCTAATCGATTTTCAATATTTCTTGTCATAAAATCTGCTGAAGATATGTATGTAATTAGAGAACCACCATTTATAAATTCATATACCCTAGGGTGCTCTAAAAATTTATCCACAACACTTAAAACCTCTATATTTTCACTCATTCCCTTAATACCTGGAATCAAACAACAAATACCTCTGACAACCATTTGAATTTTTACACCTTCACTGCTTGCTTGATAAAGTTTTTCAATTATTGAGAAATTAGTAATTGCATTCAACTTAAGACGAATTCCACTTGGAAGTCCTATTTTATGATTTTCAATCTCCTTGTTAATCATTTTAACCAAAGCATTGTGAGTATGATGAGGAGATACTATAAGGTGTTTATAAGCTTTAAGCTTATAATGTACTTGTAAAAAGTTGAAAACTTTATTTACTTCTTTAAGTACTTTTTGATTTGATGTAAACAAGGTATAATCTGTGTAAACTTTTGCTGTGTCTTCATTAAAATTACCAGTACTTATAAAACCATATCGTCTTTTTTTCCCTTGAGTTGACTTTTCAATAACGCATATTTTAGAATGGACTTTTAAACCAGGAATACCAAAAATAAGTTCTACCCCAGCAGCCTGCATTTGTTCAGCATATATTATATTATTGGTTTCATCAAAGCGTGCTTGAAGCTCTATTTGAACTAAAACTTTTTTTCCATTCTTGGCAGCATTAATTAAAGAACTTGCAACATTCGAAAGTCTAGAAAGACGATAAATTGTTATTTTTATAATTGTTACTTCTGGATCTAAAGCAGCTTCACGCAAAAATTTTATAACGAATGAAAAACTATGATATGGAGTGTATAATAGATAATCTTTTTGCTTTATTGCTTTAAAAATACTTTTCTCCAAAGAAAGGCCATTTATTGGTAGGGCTTCTTTTCGATCATATTGTAAATCACATCGATTTAATTGTGGAAAGTTCATATAATCTCTTCGATGATGATAACGACCTCCAGGAATAAGGCTATCGTTAGTGCCAACACCAAGAATTTTTTTAACCATATTAATAGCTTCTTTAGAAATATCTTTATCATGAACTAGACGAACAGGTTCTGCAAGAAAACGATCCCGTACACTTTCAACAATTTTATCTATATAACTCTTTGACACATCACCTTCCATATCTAATTCTGCATCACGTGTGACTTTAATCATGTGAGACTCTATATGAGTATATTCGAAAAAATTGAAAATTACATGAAAATGATATCGTATCAAATCGTCAAGAAACATAACGTATTTCTTGTCGTTAATACTTGGTAAAACAATAAAACGGTCTAAATCAGTTGGCAATTCAATTAAAGCAAATTGTGTCTTAACTTCTTTTTTTTCATCAAAAATTAACTTTACTGCTAAAAATGCATTATTATCTGAAAAATCCTGATTATCATCTTCAGAAACAATAATCGTCATTAATGAAGGGCTAACTTTTTGTATAAAATACTCTTTTAGAAAAGTCTCATGTTCCTTTAGAACTTCACTTTCATTAATAAAATAAATCTCTTCTTTTTCTAGCTCTACTTCAATAGAACTAAGAATCTGTGTACTTTCTTTTTGTTGTTTAATTACTTTTTGAGTAATAGTTTTCAATAAATCTGAAGCGGTCAAACCTCCAAATATATTTTTCCCTGATTTTTCTGATTGAGCAATTCGCTGAACAGTTGCAAAACGGACCTGAAAAAATTCATCTAAGTTATTAGAGAAAATTCCTATAAAACGAAGGCGCTCCAAAAGTGGAACATCTGGATCGGCTGCTTCTTGAAGTACACGCCCATTAAAGTCTAACCAACTTAATTCTCTGTTGAGATACCTTTCTTGCTTTTTCATACTACTTTAAAATTATTTTTGGTATTCCTAAAGTTAATGCTCCATCTGCTATATTAATCCAGTTACTTTGTTGAAATTCTAATTTTGCCCATGCAGAAGTTGGTAAATAATCTAATTCTGTATTACTAAGATATGACGCTGCATCAGTAAATGCAGGATTATGACCAACACAAATAACACTCTCATATTTATCCGATAATTTCTTTAAAAAATCAATCAATTTTGAGGCTTCGAAGGTATAAAGGTCCTCAACAAGATTAACTGTTTTAAAAGAAATTAATAAGCTATTAACCAAGATTGATGCTGTATGTGTAGCTCTATTTGCAGTACTTGAAAAAATAATTTCAGATGAAGAAAAAATTTCAGGATTATGCATTGCCATTTGTTTAATTCGTTTTATTCCCTTTTTACTTAAGGGTCGGTCACGATCTTCTAAATTAAATTCCCATGAAGATTTAGCATGACGTATTAAAACTAATTTTTTCATATCATGGTGCTAATCGTTCTAAATCCCATAATCCTGTTTTACGTAAATGGCAACGTATTCGATCATGTAATCGATTGGGTCTACCTTGCCAAAACTCGATAGATTTAGGAATGACCAGATAACCACCCCAGTTATCTGGACGAGGAATTTCTTCATTTTTATATTGAATCTCTAAAGCATTTAATTTAGCTTCTAAAATTGTTCGATCTGAAATTACATTACTTTGATCAGATACAATAGCTCCTAATTGACTTCCTTTTGGTCTTGAATTAAAGTATTCATCTGAAAGGTCTGAAGGTGTTTTTTGAATCAATCCTTTAATAATTACTTGACGCTCAAGAGGAGGCCAAAAAAAAGATAATCCAACTTTTGGATGATGAGCAATTGCTAACCCTTTCTCACTTTGGTAGTTTGTATAAAAAACAAAGCCTTTATCTGTAAAAGCTTTAAGCAAAACCACTCTAGACTTTGGAAAATCGTCTATCCCCAGGGTCGCTAAGGACATCGCGTTAGCTTCTTCAATTTCAGAATGATTAGATGCTTCATCAAACCATTTTTTAAAAAAACCTATAGGATCGTCGCCAACATCAGATAAGTCTAATGAACTTTTATCGTATGACTTTCTTAGTTGTCCTAAATCTTCTTTATCCATATATTATGCAATTTACAATTGATTTTATTTAAATAGAAAAAGTTTTTAAATCTTCAGATAAAAGAATTGATTCAAAAACTGTAGAAGCTTCTTTAATAAAGTCCTTTTTATCAGAATAACGACTCGAATAATGGCCTAATAATAGTTTTTTTACATTTGCAGAATTTGCAATTTTTGCAGCTTGAAGTGCTGTACTGTGTTTAGTTTTTTTTGCTAAATCTGCATGTTTTTCTAAAAATGTAGCTTCATGGTATAACAAGTCAACCCCCTTTATAAGTGAAATCAATTCCTTATTGTATGCTGTGTCACTACAATATGCATATTTTTTTGAGGGTTCTGGATTTAAAGTAAGCTCTTTATTTTCTTTAAAGATTCCATTCGCTAGCTCTATACCAAAACCGTTTTGTAATTGAGAGTAATGGAAAGGTTCTAAATTCAAACTTTCTATGGCTTTAGAATTTATTTTACGTTTGACCGTTTTAGTAGTAAATAGAAAACCATTTGTGTAAATACGATGATCTAATGGCAGCGTAGAAACACAAATAGTATCGTCCTCGAATATTTTTTCACTATTTGGTGATGATAATTCGTGAAAATGTAAAGAATAATCTGTCCAAGAATTCGACATTTTTAGCTGTAATGTAATAATTTCTTTAATTCCCTTGGGTCCATATATATTAAGTTGAGTTGTACGACCAAGTAAACGAAATGTACTTATCAAACCAATGAGACCGTAAAAGTGATCTCCGTGCAAATGAGAAATAAAAATATGCTTAATGCGAGTAAATTTAACTTTTGCTCTTCGCAATTGCATTTGAGTCCCTTCTCCACAGTCGATTAAAAAAAGATTTCCTTGGACATCTAGCAATTGAGAGGAAGTGTGTTTGTTTTCTCTAGGTGTTGCAGAGTGACAACCTAAAATAGTTAACTCTAACATATCAAAAACCTAATTCACGTTGTATTTGTTCAAAGGAAATGAAGTCCAAAGCCTCTTGCTTAGTTGGTACTAAATCCCAAGATTCAGGATAATAAATTTTCTTTTCTATAGGAATGATAATAACAAAACATCGATTGTGAGTTTTTTGAAAAGACCGAATTTCAGATAAAAAAGATTTGTCAGGGATAGTTTTAGAGCAATCAATAATTAAGTCTAATAAATGTTTTTTTATTTTTTTTTTCAAATCTTGTTTTATATCTAAATCCATAACGTCTATAAAACCAATACCCGATCCTTCAATTTTTATCATTCTGAAATATTTAATTGAGATCCTAAAAGATAAATGATTGCCATTCGAATAGCTAATCCATTTTCAACTTGGTCTAGAATGATTGCTTGATCAGAATCAGCAACCTCACTAGTAATTTCTACTCCTCTATTTATTGGTCCTGGGTGTAAAACTAAAATTTCCTTTCTCAACTTTTTAAGACGTTCATAATTTAACCCAAAGTTTTGACTATATTCTCGATCAGAGGGAAAATAACTCAGATCCATACGCTCATTTTGAACTCGTAACATATTTACTGCATCACACCAGTTCAAAACTTGCATCAAATCAGAAGAGTAAGTAACTCCCAAGGACTTTATGTGCTTTGGTAAAAGAGACTTTGGCGCACACACTTTAACATCTGCCCCTAGCATTTTTAAAGCATAAATATTTGACAACGCAACTCGTGAATGTAAAACATCTCCTACTATTGCAATACGTTTCCCTTGAAGATCTCCTAACCTCTCTATAAGAGAATAAGCATCTAATAGGGCTTGTGAAGGATGTTCATGGGTTCCGTCTCCAGCATTAATTATGCATGAATCAACTTGCTTAGATAAAAAATGAGCAGCACCTGGGTTAGGATGACGAATTACAATCATATCAACTTTTAGAGCTAAAATATTATTTACTGTATCTACTAATGTTTCACCTTTTGAAACTGAAGATTGATTTGCAGAAAAATTTATCACATCTGCAGATAAACGTTTTTCAGCTAATTCAAAAGAAAGTTTAGTACGAGTACTATTTTCATAAAATAAATTAGCGACAGTTATGTCTCTCAAGCTAGGTACTTTCTTAATTGGTCTATTGATGACTTCCTTAAAGTGAGTAGCTGTTTCAAAAATTAAGTGCAGATCTTCTAGTTGAAGATATTTGATACCTAAAAGATGAGCAACACTTAATTTTTTCATTCGTTATTTTTTTCTAAATAAACAATGCTTTTTTGAGGTGACTTAGACCAAACTACTTTAACCTTATCACCTTGAAGAGCATCTATTTGCGCACCCAAATAATCAGGCTGTATAGGTAAATGACGACTAAATCTACGATCTACCAGAACAAGTAATTCAATAGACTTTGGACGTCCATATGTGTCAATAGCAGTAAGTGCTGCACGTATACTTCTACCTGTAAATAAAACATCATCAATCAATACAACATTTTTACCTTCTACTGTTTCATTCATTTCAGTGGTTCTAGCATTAAGTGGCTGGTGATTTCTTCGGAAATCATCTCGGAAGAAGGTAGTGTCTAGTTTACCAAATTTAATTGAATTTAAACCCTCTTTTTTAAGTAAAATTAATAGTTGTTTAAGTAAATTAGTTCCTCTAGGCTGTAAGCCAATTAATACAACATTTGAAAAATCTAGGTGACGTTCAATAAGTTGATGACACAATCGCCTTAAAATAATATTTACTTTTTTTTCACTAAGAAGAACTTTAATTGCCATCCCAAGAATATTTTACAAAAGTATTGTTTTCTTAAGTATAAAAAAAACCCTCGATGGAGGGTTTTAATTTTTAAAAAAGTTTTAAGTTTTTTATTTCTTGCCTTTCATCTTCTCTTTTAAAGTTGCAAGTGCATCTAGATCACCCAAAGTAGTTTTTTCTGAATTTGAAGCAGAAACTTTAGCGGCAGAACGTTTAACATTTTTCATCTCTTGTTCCTTAAACATAGCAGTATGCGAAGCAACTACACGTTTAAATTCTTTATTGAACTCAATAATTTTAAATGTGGCTTGTTCACCTTTAGATAATTTAGTTCCATCCTGTTTCTCGATGTGTCGAGAAGGAACAAAAGCAATTATATCCTCATTAAATGAAATTGTAGCACCTTTATCAACAATCTCGGTAAGGGAAGCTTCATGTTCTGTATCAAGAGCAAATTCTTTTTCATATTTATCCCATGGATTATCTTTAGTGTGTTTATGTCCTAAGCTTAATTTACGACCTTCTACATCCAGCTCAAGAACAATTACATCTATACTATCACCCAAGGTTAATACCTCAGAGGGATGCTTAACTTTCTTAGTCCATGATAAGTCAGAAATATAAACCAAACCATCAATTCCTTCCTCAAGCTCAACAAATACTCCAAAATTGGTAAAGTTTCTAACTAAACCTGAGTGCTTTGAACCAATAGGATATTTTGAAGTAATATCTGTCCAAGGATCTGGAGTAATTTGCTTAACACCCAATGACATTTTTCGAGATTCACGATCAAGGGTTAGTATAACTGCTTCAACTTCATCCCCTACTTTAACAAAATCTTGAGCTGATCGCAAATGTGTAGACCAAGACATTTCTGAAACATGGACGAGTCCTTCGACACCTTCCTCAATTTCAATAAAAGCCCCGTAATCGGCAATAACAACTACCTTTCCATTTACTCGATCTCCTTCTTTAATAGTATCGGATAATTTCTCCCATGGATGCGAACTCAATTGTTTTAGTCCGAGTTGGATTCTAGATTTATTATCATCAAAATCTAAAATTACGACATTTAGTTTTTGATCTAATTCTAAAATCTCACTTGGGTGATTAATACGACTCCAAGATAGGTCAGTGATATGAATTAAACCGTCTACTCCACCTAGATCAATAAAAACACCATAAGAAGTAATATTTTTGACAATACCCTCTAATACTTGACCTTTTTCTAATTGACCTATAATTTCTTTCTTCTGTTCTTCAATGTCGGCTTCAATAAGTGCCTTGTGGGAAACAACCACATTTTTAAATTCATGATTAATTTTGACAACTTTAAATTCCATGGTTTTATTAACATACTGATCATAGTCTCTAATAGGTTTTACATCAATTTGTGAACCTGGTAAAAATGCTTCAATACCAAATACATCTACAATCATACCACCTTTAGTTCTACATTTAACAAACCCACTTACAATTTCAGAATTATCATGTGCATTATTTACGCGATCCCATGCTTTAATTACTCGGGCTTTACGATGGGAAAGAACTAATTGACCAGTTCGATCTTCTCGAGTATCAACAATAACTTCTACTTTATCTCCTAACTTTAAATCTGGATTATAGCGAAATTCATTAAGTGAAATTACACCTTCTGATTTTGCATTGATATCAATTATAGCTTCACGCTCTGTCATGTAAACAACTGTACCTTCAATTACGTCATCATCCGAGGTGTCAACAAAGTTTTCTTTGACTAGTTTCTCAAATTCATCTAATTTGTGGTCATCAATAACATCAATACCCTCTTGATAATTATGCCAATTAAAACTGTCTAGAAAATCAGATTGTGCTTTTATGAAATTTTCTTTTTCTAATAAAATAGATTTATCATTTATAGTTTTTGAATTAGAAACTTCGAGCTGATCTTCAATAATTTTTTCAACTCTTTTGGGAGCAGCTTTTTTAGTTATAACTTTTTGGGGAGCAGCTTTTTTAGTTATAGCTTTTTTAATTATAGCTTTTTTGGGAGCAGCTTTTTTAGTTATAGCTTTTTTGGGAGCAGCTTTTTTATCAGTTTCTTTTGAAGTAGTTTTTTTTACAACAGTTTTTGTAGTTTTTTTTACTGCTACTTCTTTAGTTACTGTTTTTTTTTCAGCAGCCTTTTCGGTTGGTTTTTTAGCCATTTCCGATGAGAGGTTTGTATTCTATCGCCGGGAAAACCTTCATTACGGGGACAGAAGATGTTTAAAATTTATTTTTGCTTTCGGTTTTTCCTAATAATTAAAAGCTTGCAAATATAATTCTAATGCTTTGATATACAAATTATAATCTCCTTTTTTTGAATTAAAATTAATTAGTATCAGCTAATAGTTTTAATGATGTGTTCATGAAGTTGTTGATAAACTTCTTCTAAACTTTTTTCACTAACTTCTATCTCAATAGCATCATCCGCCTTGACTAATGGACTAGCTATTCGTGTGCTATCAATTAGATCACGTTCCTTAATGCTGGCTAAAACAGAAGCTAGGGATTCTTCATTGCCTATTTCAATTTGTTCAAGTTGTCTACGTTTAGCACGTATCTCTGGTAAAGCTTTTAAAAAAAATTTACATTCAGCTTCAGGAAAAACAACAGTCCCAATATCTCTTCCATCCATTATGATACCCTTATCAACTCCTAATTTTTGCTGTTGAGAAACTAAAAATGCACGAACTTCACTTATTTTAGCTACTTTACTAACTTCTGAATTTACTTGCGATAAGCGAATTTCTTTACTAACATTTACACCATTTAAAAAAGTCTGATGACCTAAATGGGTATACTCAAAGTGAATTTTAATTTGATCAAGGTTTAAAATTAATCGCTCTTGGTTAATATTCCCTTGGGGTTCTTGCTGAAGAGCATAATACGTTACTGCCCTATACATAGCACCGGTGTCAATATAGGTGTAATCTAAAGTTTCTGCTAAAAGCTTAGCGAGTGAACTTTTTCCTGTAGAGGCAAAACCGTCAATCGCTACTATGATTTTTTGCATTTTTAAATATAAAACTATCTACTTATTTTTAAGTAAAGTAAAACTTTTTGCATTTTTAACTTTTTGATCGATTATTGCGTAATTTATGACATCCTCCATTTCTTTTACATAATGGAAAGTTAATCCTATGAGATAATTTTGATTAATTTCTTCAATATCTTTTCGATTTTCTTCACAAAGGATAATTTCTTTTATTTTTGACCGCTTTGCTGCAAGGATTTTTTCTTTAATTCCCCCCACAGGCAGTACTTTTCCTCGTAGAGTGATTTCACCTGTCATAGCCAGATTTTTCTTTACCCGTTTTTGAGTAAAAAGTGAAACTAAAGAAGTTAACATCGTAATCCCTGCACTAGGACCATCTTTTGGTGTAGCGCCTTCAGGAACATGAATATGAATATTATATATATCAAAGTGAAAATCAGAAAGTCCAAGGAGAGAGGAATTAGCTTTAATAAACTCCATAGCAATAGTTGCAGATTCCTTCATGATTTTTCCTAAGTTACCAGTAATAGTCAGGTTTCCCTTACCTGAAGATATAGCAGATTCAATAAAAAGAATATCACCTCCTACTGCTGTCCAAGCCAATCCAGTGACAACACCAGCCACATGATTGTTCTCATAAAGATCACGGTGAACTTTTGCTGGCCCTAAAATTTTTATTAAATCTGATGTTTCAGGACTTTTTATGTAATCTTCCTCCATTGCAATTGACTTGGCTGCAAATCGAACTGCTTTAGCAACCTGCTTCTCCAATCCACGAACACCCGACTCTCTTGTATATTGTTCTACAATTTTCTCAAGTATAACTTTTTTTAAGCTGAGCTGATTCTTTTTTAAACCATGCTCTTTTAATTGTTTTGGTAGTAAGAATTTTTGTGCAATTGATGTTTTCTCTTCAAGAGTATATCCACTGACATTTATCAATTCCATCCGGTCAATGAGAGCGCGCTGAATGGTTCCCAGGTTATTTGCAGTTGCTACAAACATAACTTTAGATAAATCATATCCTAATTCTAGGAAATTATCATAAAAATCAGAATTTTGTTCAGGATCTAAAACCTCCAATAGAGCAGAAGCAGGATCTCCTTGAGCACTTGAAGAAAGCTTATCTATTTCATCTAAAACAAATACAGGGTTTGATGTTCCAGCCTTTTTAAGACTTTGTAGAATTCTACCGGGTAAAGCACCTATATATGTTTTCCTGTGACCTCTAATTTCGGCTTCATCTCGCATACCTCCTAGCGAAATACGAACATATTCTCTTCCCAGTGCCTGAGCAATAGATTTTCCTAATGATGTCTTACCCACACCCGGAGGGCCATGAAGACAAAGAATAGGTGATTTCATATCATTTCGGAGTTTTAAAACTGCCAGGTACTCAATTACACGCTTTTTTACCTCATTTAAACCAAAATGGTCTCTATCTAATATTTTTTGAGCTCTTTTAAGATCAAAATTATCTTCTGAAAAATAATTCCAAGGTAAATCTAAAAAAAGGTCTAAGTAGTTACGCTGAATTGAATACTCAGCAACCTGAGGATTCATTCGTTGTAATTTTGAAAGTTCCTTATTAAAATGAGACTCAACTTTATCATTCCATAATTTTTTCTTTGATTTCACTCTCATTTCATCAACTTCCTCTTCATAAGAAACACCCCCAAGTTCTTCCTGAATTGTTTTTATTTGCTGATGTAAATAATATTCTCGTTGTTGAGTATCCATTTCTGAGCGAACTCTTGATTGAATATCATTTTTTAAAGCAAGCTTTTGGTATTCTTCATTCATGTGTCTTAAACACATCAATGCCCTTTGATATAGACTTACTTCAGCAAGAATCTTTTGTTTTGCTCCTGCATTTACATTCATATTAGAAGCAACAAAATTGATCAAAAACGAAGGGGTTTGAATGTTTTTAATTGCAAAAGAAGCCTCGCTGGGAATATTAGGATTTTCGTTAATGATTTGAAGTGCTAAATCTTTAATAGAATCAATTGTAGCAGAAAATTCCTTATCATTAATATCAGGAATATCATCGGCTACTGCATCAATTTCGGATTTTATATAGGGTTCCTCCTTTAAAATATTTTTGATCTTAAAGCGCTTTTTGCCTTGAATAATTACTGTAGTATTTCCATCAGGCATTTTTAATACACGAAGTATCTGTGCTACAGTTCCAAGCTCATAAATGTCTTTTGATCCAGGGTTTTCAATACTTTGATTCTTTTGTGCAACTACACCGATAATTTTATCAGCTGAATTAGCATCTTTTATCAACTGAATTGATTTATCTCGACCGGCAGTAATTGGTATTACTACACCTGGAAATAAAACAGTATTTCGAAGTGGGAGAATAGGAACAATCTCAGGGAGAGCTTCATTCTCTAGGGCTTCCTCATCTTCGGTAGTTAATAATGGAATTAAATCCGCTTCAGATTCAATATCTTGTAGTGACAGATTGTCAATTACGCTAAAAAAAGATCGAGCCATTTATTTTAATTAGGTCATTTTGTCATTTAAAGCAATCTGCTTTAATATTTTAAACCCTTTTTAAAGGTCATTTACAATACTTAAAATTATATTATTAATTAGGACAATATTTATGCCAATACATTTAATTTAATAAATAATAAACCCTTTAAGCATAATCAAATTAGCATATTTATGATAAATTTCATTAATGAATCATAAAGAGTAAACTAGAAAAATATTCTAAAATAATATATAAAAATCAACATAATTAATGCTTTACAAGCCATTTGTATACCACTATGTCAATTATTATACAATTAAAGGAATTTAAGTGTTAGCTATTGACTAATGAAGTGTACAGTAAAAGATTAATTCTTTTTTCTTGAAAAAGTAATTATTGCAGCTTCTCTTGACCAAAGGAATAATAACCTTCTTTTCTCTACTAATTGAAATTCAACATCCCATCCATCTTCTCCATACTTATTCATCACTTCTTCCATTTTCTTTAATGGCATTTTACTCGAGCCAAAAAAAATTGTTCCTAAAGCACCTTCTTTTACAACTTCAACTTTGTATTCTTTTTTCATTAATTAAAGTTAATTTTTCGCAGGATATTTGAGGTGCAATGTATGTAGGGTCTTAAATGCTGAGGTTTGGGGTTATATAATAGATACAAGAACTAGTGTCTAAAAAAAACGATTCTAGATTACTCCCAAACCGTTAATGCTTTTATACATTGTTGTAAGTAGTTTTTAATTGAGCACTTTCAATAAAGTTTTAGCCGCAAGTTTTCCTAATTCATTTGAGGCTGAAGGACTTGCGCCAGTTATAAGTTTCCTATCTACACAGACAGTGTTATCAGATTCGGTATTAACTATGGTCACACCTAAGTTTTTTAACCTTTCGCTCAAACCGTTTTTCATGTGTCCTGGTAAATATCCGATCATTGGCGTCATTTCATCTACAGCATCAGGAAATACAGCCATTTTATATCCATCATAGAGAAATTTTTGATTATCCAGAGTAGTTGATAATAATGCTCCTGGTCCATGACAAAGCGTAATGGTGAACAAATTACTTTGATGTGCCCAATTCAATACCTTACTTACGTTCTTATCTTCCGGAATACAAATCATTGCTCCATGACCACCAGGTATAAATACAGCAGCATAAGAACTTTCGTTACCAAATGAATTGTCAACAAATTCTGTTAACCTCCTAGGTTGCTCAAATTTCGTTTTGTATTCATTGTAAATCGCTTTCACATTCTCATCCTCATTTGGGAAAGCCCACATTTCGAAAACAACAGGTTTACCGGTAGGAGTTACGATTTCGAAATCAAACCCAGCATTTTTAAGATGTAACATTGGCACCAATGCCTCTATTGGGTGATTCCCTGTAGAAAACATTTTGCCATTTTTCATCTCCAAGTTTTTGTGCTCGGTGAAAATCGCCAAAATTTTAGATCGCTCTCCTTTGTATTTGGTGTATTGAATGTCTTCAAAATCTGTTACAGAGACAGTTCCTAAATTTAATGCTAAACTTGACGGGCTATAAGAGCCATCTTCTTCTAGTGAAGGTTGAGTTATAAAATAGATTCCCACTACTGCAAGTACAATAAAACTTGCCACACCAATTAATACTTTTTTAACCATGATTTTTATTAGAATATTAATTCAATACAAATGTAGAATGAGTAATCCGAAAAAAAATTACCCTATGGTAAAAAAACTATTTTTTTACTTTTTCTACTCTAATACGACTCAAGCTTTGTTGTGTAATACCTAGATAAGATGCGATATGAAAATTTCGGGTATACTGTTCTATGTCAGGATATTGATTTAAGAATAAATCATACCGTTCGACAGCACTTAATTGAAGTTGATTCAAGATACGCTTGTACAAACTGACTACATGGCGCTCTAAATTATATCTTTGATATGATTCGAATTCAGGAAAACGTGCATAAATTCCATCCAGTTCTTTGGCATTGAATTCAATAACTTTCGATTCGGTAAGACATTCAATTGTTAGTGATGCGAGCTCATCATTATGAATAGATATATAATCGCTTATCCACCAATCTTTTATTGCAAATAGTAAGGTATGTTCTTTCCCGTTTTTATCAACACAGTATGATCTTAAGCAACCTGATGTGACAAAGAAAATCTTTTTTACAATTTGTCCTTGGCGGATTAAGACTTCTCCTTTAGGAAGTGTTTTTTCTTTCGATATAGAATAAAGAAATTCTTCTGCTTCTGAGCTTAAGTGTAGACTGGTTTTTATTTTATTGGTTAAATCTTCCAATTCTTAATAATGTTGGTTCAAATTACTTACAACTCGTTAAATAAAAACAAAATCCCTTTTTTATTGGTCTCTGCTTACAAATAACAGAAACTTTTGTTCTCGTTTATTATTTTAATTTATAAGCTTTCAATATAAGAAACTCTAAAATATCTTAACACAGTTTGTTCATGAACTTAATGAAGAGGATGTGGCGATGGTTTAGGAAATTTAAATAATAGGTATGATTTTATCGTAGTTTTCTTTTGAGAGCTTTTCTGTCCAAATGGTTTCACTATTTCCATAAATAGCAATATACGAAACATCCTTATTTGGTGTAGAGCTATGCCAATGTTCAATGTTTTTATCACATTTTATCACATCTCCCTTTTTTAAAACAATAACATCTTTCCCCTTTTCTTGATAGTATCCCTCTCCATCAACAATGATTAAAACTTGACCTGTTGAATGTTTATGCCAATCTAAAGTAGAATCTGATTGAAACGTTGCTTGTGTCAAATTGTAATCAAAATCTTCATCTGCAACAATAAGCCTTTTTAACCAAGCATTACCAATATAGTGAGTGTTTGGAGCTTTTTTTTCAATACTTAAATCTTGATTAATAAAAGACTCAATGTTATAACTTAAATCTTGTCCATATGAAACAATGGTTAAAAAGAAAACGATAATAAAGTTTTTCATTTTTATGATTTTCTATTTTGACAAAATTTAAATACAAAAGCTTAATTGAAGAGTAGTTATTTAATTAGTCCCTGAACTTAATTAATAAACAATGGTAAGTCTTCACTTACATCATTAATAGCTTGTTTCATTCTTGGTAAAGTGAATTGTAGAACTTACTGAATATGATATACCGAAGATTTAATTAATAAGATAGACATCTATTAATTCTAAACTTAATACCATTTCCTTAACAGCATTTTTGTATTCTAAAAAGTGTTTTGTTTTAATGTGATATTTGTAAGACAAAGTATCCTTGTAAATTTCAATTAAAGTAAAATTGGAAGGGTTCTCTTTTTCATTTACTACGTGATAATTTAGTACACCCTGTTCATCTGTTATTGCTGTATTCATTTGTTTTTTTAAAATTGGAATATATTCCTCAACTCTATTGTCATCAACTTTAATTTTAACCAACCTTACAAACTTTTTATTGTCCTGCTTATTAATACAAGAGAACATTGTTAAAAGCAATAGAATTATAAATGAATTTTTCATCCCTTTTAAAGATACTAAATCCTTTTTTTAATGAAGTTAAACCAAGCCTTAAGTTTAATATCTAAACGGGATAAACACATAAAATAAAAAATCTACAATACCTCAACTCCGTTTTTTTCTTCCTGAACTTAATGAAGAGGATATGCCGATGATATAAAAAAACCCTCTTTTTGGAGGGTTATTTATTTAATAGATTCAGAATTCTTCAATCTATTTATTCATATTGTTTTTTCATTTCTCCTTCAGCAGTTCTTGTTGTTTTAAGGGGAGATATTAATTTTTCATTTTCAATATCTTTATTTAAAATTCTACTGTAATGATTACTTAATTCGGAAATTGGTTTTAAAAGTTCAACAATTTCGTTTAACAATTGTGTTTGTGTTTTATCGTCTTTCATAATTTACATCTTTTTTCAAAATGAAGTTTATACAATTTTGCATATAATTTTCGTTTTAAAATTCAATTTTAACTGATGTAACGATTTTTCTGGATGCGTTCTCTCCACCCGCAACTATATTTTGTGCCCAGTTTGCACGGAACAATTATAAAATTAATAATTTAAAAATAATTATATGAACTTACTCTATAAACAAAGGTAAATCTTCACTTACTTCATTAGTATCTTGTTTCATTCTTGGTAAAGTGTATTGTAAGACTATTTGAAGCATCTTAATACGTTGATTAGCATCTACTCATTTAGATCTAAAGAACCTATTAAATCATCTATAATTATTTGATGTTTTTACCTTGGGAATTCGCATTAACATTAATGCACCAAAAATAAAAAAAATGATGAAAAATAAAATTCCATTTCGCATACTTCCCGAGATATGATCTATTAAGCCAAAGCAAATCATTCCAAATACAATTCCAATTTTTTCAGTTATTTCATAAAAACTAAAAAATGAAGTAGTATCAAGAGTTTTAGGAAGTAATTTGGAATATGTAGAACGAGAAAGAGATTGGAGCCCACCCATCACTAAACCTACAAAACCTGCTACATAATAAAATTGAGTTGGTGTTCGGGTGTAAAAGGCTATGATGCAAAGTCCTACCCAAATAAAGTTAATTACAATCAAAACAGGGATATTACCAAAACGCTCTGAAGCTCTAGCTGTAAGGATTGCACCAAAAATAGCTACAATCTGGATCAATAAAATACTAACTATAAGCCCCACCGTTTTTTCACTTGTATTAGCCCAGGAAATTTCCTCTTCACCAAAATAAGCAGCAACGAGCATAACAGTCTGTAATGCCATGCTATATAGAAAAAAAGCAGGAAGAAAACGTCTTAATTGGGTCTGCCCTTTAAGCTGTTTCCATACTGAATTAAGCTCTTTATAGCCGTTCCAAAAAATATCTTTAGTAACCCTGACCTCGTGATTACTTTTTGGTAAAAAATAAAAGGAATATTGACTAAATAGTACCCACCATATTCCAACTGAAATAAAAGAATATTTCATTGCCTTCATTGAAGCTTCACTACTAGTCCCTTCGATACCAAATAAGTCAGGCTGCATAACCATAGCTAAATTCATTAACAAAAGAATTACACTTCCGATATAGCCATAAGAATAACCCCTAGCACTTACTCGGTCTTGTTGTTCTGGAAAAGCTATATCTGGTAAATACGAATTATAAAAAACTATGCTTGACCACAGACCTATTAATGCTAAAAAATAAAATAATAATCCAATATAAATAGTTTCTAATTCAAACCAATAAAGTCCTATACAAGAGGTCGAACCTAAGTAAACAAAAATTTTCATGAACTTTTTCTTATTCCCAATATAGTCAGCAATTCCAGACAGAATCGGTGAAATAAAAGCCACTATCAAAAAAGCAGAGGCCGTTACAAAACTAATTACTGCTGTATTTTTTATGTCGTAATTAAAAAATGAAATAGTATTTATATCTGAAAATAATACTCCAAAATAGATAGGAAATATTGCTGAAGAGATAACAAGTGAATAAACTGAATTGGCCCAATCGTAAAAAGCCCAAGCATTTATAAGCTTTTTACTACCTTTTTCCAAGGGAGTTTTAAGAGTTAGCATTTAATATTTTTAGCTATTGTAATGTAATAAAATCCTGATAATAAAAACTAAAAAAATAATGCATTCTAAACTTATTTAATATTAAAGATTTTTATTTTTTGAATTCAAAAGAATGTTTAATTTTAATAAAAAAACATGAGATTTTTCTACTTCTTATTAACATCTCTATTTCTGATAAGTTGTAAAGGTATTTCTCAAGACCAAAAAAGAAAGTATGCTGTCACTAAAAGTGACACAGAGTGGAAAGATCAACTACCAGAAATAGCTTATTATGTTTTGAGAAAAGCAGGAACTGAGCGTGCTTTCTCAGGTCCTTTGAATTTTGTAAAAGATAAAGGTACCTATGTTTGTGCAGGTTGTCAAGCACCACTATATGAATCCAAGTATAAATTTGAATCTGGAACAGGATGGCCATCTTTCGATCGTGGAGTTGAAGAAAATTTAGAATACGATGTAGATTATAAAATTGGCTACCCAAGATCTGAGCTTAAATGTAATAAATGCGGAGGGCATTTGGGTCATATGTTTAGTGATGGACCAAAAAACACTACTGGTAAAAGGCATTGTATTAATTCTGCAGCATTAAATTTCATTCCTGCTTATGAATAATTCTAAAAATTATCCAATAATTAAATCTGAATCTGAGTGGCGGGATAAGCTTGGGGATGAAGAATATAGAGTTTTAAGACAAAAAGGCACCGAACAGCCTTTTACAGGGGAATATAATAATCACTTTGAAAAAGGTATTTATAATTGTAGGGGATGTGATACTCCATTATATCTTTCAGAAAATAAATTTGACAGTTCTTGTGGGTGGCCAAGTTATGACAAATCACTTCCAGGAGCATTGAAATATATTAAAGATACAAGTCACGGTATGATTCGAACAGAAATTGTTTGTGCCAAATGTGGCGGACATCAAGGACATGTATTTAATGACGGCCCCTCAACTACTGGCGAACGATTTTGTGTGAATTCTGCAAGTATTCGCTTTGATGGTGAATAAAAAATTCATTTAAAATTCCACTCATATTTTGTAACTTTATACCGAATTTAAAAGACATCGCATGACCGAATATGATATTATAGTTTTAGGTAGTGGGCCTGGGGGATATGTAACTGCAATTCGCGCTTCTCAACTTGGATTTAAAACAGCAATTATTGAAAAGGAAAGCCTTGGAGGAGTTTGCTTAAACTGGGGATGTATTCCAACTAAAGCTCTTCTAAAATCTGCTCAAGTATTTGAATACTTAAAGCATGCAAATGACTATGGTTTAACAATAAATGAATATGACAAAGACTTTGATGCAGTTGTAAATCGAAGTCGAAGTGTTGCAGCAGGAATGAGCAAAGGAGTTCAATTCTTAATGAAAAAAAATAAGATTGATGTTATTGAAGGTCATGGAAAAATAATGTCAGGAAAAAAAATCAGCGTAACACAAGGTAAAAAGACAGAAGAATATCAAGCAAAAAATATTATTATTGCTACTGGTGCTCGTTCCCGAGAACTACCAAGTCTTCCTCAAGACGGAAAAAAAGTAATTGGTTACCGTAAAGCTATGACATTAGAAAAACAACCAAAAAAATTAATTGTTGTGGGATCAGGTGCAATTGGAATTGAATTTGCCTATTTCTACAATGCTATGGGAACAGAGGTTATTATTGTAGAGTATTTAGATCGTATAGTCCCAGTAGAAGATAAAGAAATCTCAAAACAACTTGAAAGATCTTTTAAAAAGAGTGGAATTAAAATCATGACCGGTGCCGAAGTGACTTCCGTTGATACAAAAGGAAAAGGCGTAAAAACAACCGTAAAAACTTCAAAAGGAGAAGAAGTTATAAGTGCAGATATCGTACTTTCTGCTGTAGGAATCAAAACTAATATTGAAAACATTGGTTTAGAAGATGTTGGTATCGCAGTGGATAGTGACAAAATTATGGTCAACGACTTTTATCAAACCAATCTTCCTGGCTATTTCGCTATAGGAGATGTAACTAAAGGACAAGCATTAGCACATGTGGCTTCTGCTGAAGGTATTCTTTGTGTAGAAAAAATTGCTGGACATAATTTAGAACCCTTAGATTACGGTAACATTCCGGGCTGTACATACTGCTCACCTGAAATTGCTTCAGTAGGACTTACTGAAGATGAGGCAAAAGAAAAAGGTCTTGAAATAAAAATTGGAAAATTTCCTTTTTCTGCCTCAGGAAAAGCACAGGCTGGTGGAAATCCAGATGGTTTTGTTAAAGTAATTTTTGATGCTAAATATGGAGAATGGCTTGGATGCCACATGATTGGAACTGGAGTAACTGATATGATTGCTGAAGCTGTTTTAGGTCGTAAGCTTGAAACTACTGGGCATGAAGTTCTAAAAGCAGTTCATCCCCACCCTACAATGAGCGAAGCTGTAATGGAAGCCGTTGCAGATGCGTATGGTGAAGTTATTCACTTGTAATTTATTTGTTTGAGTCTGGAAGTGGAAACCACATGTATTGATAAAACGGTTCTATAGTTATAGTAAAGCCTTATTTATTTAAAACACTTTCTACACCAAGGCGATATGAATCTAATCCAAAACCAATAATCAATCCTTTTACTACAGGTGTGAGATAAGAAGTGTGGCGAAAGTCTTCTCGAGCAAAAGTATTTGAAATATGAATTTCAATAACACTTGAATCAATACTTTTAATTGCATCACCAATGGCGACCGAAGTATGAGTATATGCTCCTGCATTTAATAAAATCGTATCAGAACTAAAGCCAACTTCATGTAATCTATTAATTAATTCGCCTTCTATATTGGACTGGAAATAATCAAAAGTAATCTGTGGAAAAAGTTTTTTAATTTCCTCATAATACTTATCAAATGTTTGATTTCCATAAACCGCAGGCTCTCTTGTCCCCAAGAGATTTAAATTTGGCCCATTAATGATACTGATCTTCATTTTTATTATTTTTGTAAAAGTATTGAAATTAGATTTATTCCCCTAAAAACACACAGTGTGAATTGGCATCAAGCTCTATCAGATTTTCAAATGTATCTTAAAATAGAACGTGGATTGTCAAAAAACTCCATAGAAAATTACACACTTGATATTCAGGCTTTTCAAAACTTCTTGAACTCTGAAAAAATCAATCAAACACCAACAGAATGCACTCAGGAAGTAGTGAAGAAATTTATTTATGAAACAGCAAAAGTTTTAAGTTCTCATACTCAAGCAAGACGTATAGCAGGACTTCGAAGTTTTTTTGACTATTTAATATTTGAAAAGTACCGTGCTTCAAATCCAACGGATCTAATTGAAACCCCTAAACTAGGAAGGAAAATACCAGATGTTTTATCACTAAATGAAATTGAATTATTAATAGAACACTTAGATTTAGGACATCCTCAAGGGCACCGTAATCGCGCAATATTAGAGACTCTTTATGGAAGCGGTCTTAGAGTCTCTGAACTAATTAACTTAAGCTTATCTAATCTTTTTTTTAAAGAATCTCTCATACGTGTTACTGGTAAGGGAAATAAACAAAGATTAGTACCTATGGGAGTAATTGCTAAAAAGTATTTAAAAATATATGTTCAGAATATTAGAGCTATCCAAAAAATCCAACCAAAATGCCAAGACATTGTGTTTTTGAATCGTAATGGAAAAAGACTAACTCGTCAAATGATTTTTACATTAATTCGCTCTTTAGCATTGAAAGCAAATATTAAAAAAAAAATTGGCCCACACACCTTTAGACATTCGTTTGCAACGCATCTTTTAGAAAACAATGCTGATCTAAGAACTATTCAAATCCTAATGGGTCACGAAAGTATAACTACAACGGAAATATATACACATTTAGACACTCATCATTTACGCTCAGTTGTAGAACAATTTCATCCTAGGAATCGGAATTAATTAGAAGTGAAAAGTCTGAAACCTTCACCATGAATATTTAAAATCTGAACTTTTTTATCTGCACTTAAGAATTTTCTAAGTTTAGCAATATAGACATCCATACTCCTTGAGGTGAAGTAATTATCGTCTCTCCAAATTTTGTTCAATGCTACTTCACGAGGCAGTAAATCATTAATATGCAAAACAAGTAACCGAAGTAACTGGCTTTCTTTAGGAGATAGTTTTATTGATTCGCCATCTTTATACTTTATAAAACGAAGTTTAGAATTAAATCTGAAATCACTGAAGCTAAATTCAAAAGTATCATCAATAGGCTCAACAACTATATTTTTTCTATTTAAAATTGCTTTTATTTTAGCTAAAAGAACGTCCGAATCAAAAGGCTTGGTCATGTAGTCATCTGCTCCAACTTTAAACCCCTTTAAAACATCTTCTTTTAGGTTTTTTGCCGTAAGAAAAAAAATTGGCACAAGGTTGTTTTCCTCTCGAATTTCCTTAGCTAAAGTAAATCCATCCTTGTATGGCATCATTACGTCTAAAATACAAAGATCAAAATTTTCCTTTTTGAATTTTTCGAAACCTTCGATACCATTTTTTGCAAGTGTGATATCATAATCATTAAGTCCTAAGTACTCTTTAAGAATATTCCCAAAGTTTATATCGTCTTCGACTAGTAGTATTTTTTTATTAGTTTTTTTCATTTTTATAAAATGATATTTTTATTATTCTATGTTTATATTTGGAATTCTAATTGTAAAAGTAGTTCCAAAGTCTTTCTTACTTTTCAATTTAATTTCTCCTTTATGGATGTCAATAATTTTTTTAACATAGGCAAGTCCTAAACCATGACCTTTTACATTATGGATATCTCCAGAGGCAGCTCTAAAAAATTTATCAAATATCCTTTTTTGTTCGACTGATGTCATTCCTATTCCGTTATCTTTTATTTTAATTATAAAACTATTGTCTTCGTTAAAAGTATCAACCATTACCTTTGGAATTTGATCACAGTATTTAACGGCATTATCTAGCAGATTTACCACAACATTTGTCAAATGACTTTTATTTCCACTTATTGAAGTTTGCTTAGCATTTAAATGCATTTTAAGATCACCTGATTTATCTTTTAATATTAATTGAATATGGCTTACAGCATCTACAATAATTTTATGTGTATCTACTATTGTTTTTTGAATCGGCTGATTACTTCTTTCCAATTGTGAAATACGAAGCACATTCTCAACTTGAGATAACATGCGGCTATTTTCCTCTCGGATCATCTTAACATACTTAAAAACTTTAGTAGGAGTTTCAATTATTTTTGGATTTGAGATTGCATCTAAAGCCAAGTTAATCGTCGCTATTGGTGTTTTGAATTCATGGGACATATTATTTATAAAATCTGTTTTAATCTCAGATATCTTTTTTTGCTGAATTATTTGGTAGAGGGCACTACTCGAAACTAAAACAATAAATAAGGTTAAAAATAATGTCAAGCCACCGATAGTCAAAATAGATGAGAAAACATACTGATCTTTTTCAGGGAATGAAATTAATAACTCATAATTTCTAATACTGTCATCATCTTGAAAAATTGGAATAGAATAGCGATAACCTTTTTGTTTTTCAGAATAATTATTAGATTTAATTTTGGTTGCTAAACCATTATCATAAATTCCAAATTCATATGGTGTTACTATCATTTTAGCATCAAACTCTCGCTTTAAAACATAGTCTAACTCGTCTACGTTAAGTCTCTTGTGTATCGGGGTGTTAGATATATAGTTCTTAAAAGTTGAACGAATTCTTTGGTTAGCAATATTCATTCGCCTAATTGTTGATATTTTTTCAATGGAAGTCACGATATTATTTTCACGATTAAAAACATCATTCTTATTAATAATAGTGGTGTTTTTCACCTGTTTAACATCTGTCAAAGTTTCAATAGTATCTCCTAAAGTTGGATCTAGATATGGAGTTATTTTGTAGTCTTCTTCTAAGATACCATAAGTGTAATATGAAATTAAATTGTTGGTTTTATCTTCATCTAAAAACAAAAATACGTTGGCAAAACTTTCGTTATCCGGAGTTTCCAAAGAATCTAATAAGTTCTCATATGCTGTAATATAATCAGAAAGCTCACGTTCCTGTATTTCATCTGCTACCATCATCAAGGATTGCTGAACAGCAAGAGAAAATTCTTTTTCTTTATCATTCCAAGCTGAAAAAATCCAATAACCCTGAAGTATAACAATCCCTAGGATAGAGATAATCATAAAACTTACAAGAGAGATAAATAAGTTTTTTTTCATATTACAAATCTAAAAATATAATAGCCTTTAAAACAAAGTGCAAATGTCCTTATAATTTAATTAAAAAAATGCTAATGGTATGTTAATGGAAAAAGAAGACTATTTTTTTAACTTTTGTAAAATTTCTGCAGCCTGCAAATAAAATTCATTTAAAGTAATATTTTCAATTATAAAATCCGCAAGTTTAATTTTTTTAGAATCACTAAGCTGATGCTTCATTCTTGACAAAACATTTTCTTTATTAACATTATCTCTTAAAATGATTCGGTTAATTCTTACATTTTTGGGGGAAATAACTAAAATTACTTTATAAAAATCTTTATACTTTCCGGTTTCAAATATAATCGCAGATTCATTTATAATAAAAGGAGCATTTTGGTTTTTTTCTATAAAATTATTGAAAGCTTCATTTACTGCAGGATGGACAATTTTATTTAAATCGGCTAAAGCTTTTTTATCTCCAAAAACCTTTTTAGCCATTTTTTTACGATCTAAGATTCCATCAAAATAAATATCTTCTCCAAATCTCAAAATAACACTATCTCGAAGAGAAGAATTTAATAATTCTCTACCAACTGCATCTGACTCAAAACATGGAACACCTTTCATTTGAAACCATTTCAATAAAGTTGATTTCCCACTTCCAATTCCTCCTGTTAGACCGATAACTTTCATTTTCTTATCAAGTAATTAACTTTTTTCGGTTCTAAAATTACTTTCTTAACAGAAGAAGGCCTTCGAATCATAATTAAATCAAGCTTTTTCTCTACATCTTTAAAAATATTATTATAATCTACTACTAAATTAAAATCTGAAGTCTTTATAGTTCTCAATACTGACAGAGGCAAAGTAACCCTTACTTTAGCCTTTGGTGGAAAAAGTTTAACTCGAGTACCCAAAGGAAGATTTATAACCTCTACATTTAATAAAAACTCTTTTTCTGTATAACGAGATACAGCAACTTCTACAGTTACTTTTGATTCTGATAATTGAATTTCAGGAATAGACCGTAAACTAACTTTTTTTCTAAAGTTTTCATAAAGATCATCAGCTATAATAGATTCACTTTGAATTGAATTTAGGGTGTCCAAAATAGATTTTGGTCCTCGAACTAAAATACTGTCTGGTGTAACTTTTAGGGAAGAATCAATAAGGTAACCTGCCCTTAGATTAATTTCAATTTGAGGAACTACGGTAAATACTTTCTCTTCTAAACGACTAAATTTAAATTCTAAAAATAAGGGGTTTAAGATATTTAGTTTAGTATTTTCAAAAAATTGCTTTTTAATAAAAAAATCTTGACCTCGTAAATCAATTAGACCTTTTTCTCCACTAAAATCAGCTTGTGATAAAGAGATATTTATGGATTTATTTATTAATCGATATATTAAAATCTCAATTCCACTAGCACTTATCGAAACATTCATTTGTTGATTTTCAGAAGATGGTATGATTCCATTTGGTATGTTAGTCCATATAATTGAAAATGATTCTTCTACTATGTAAGTATTGGAAAGTTTTGTACTTGTCCAAAAAGTAAATGATAATAATAGAAAAAAAAGAAAAAAACGTAAACGTCCTTTAGAAGGGAGTACCTCTAAAAAACTTTCGAGTCCTTTTGGATTATTGAACATAAATTTCAATAAAATTTTATTCTTCTAACTTATAGAATCAATCACTTCTTGACTTACACCTACATTTGAAAATCCTCCATCATGGAAAAGATTTTGAAGAGTGACCTTACGAGTATAGTCAGAAAATAAAGAAACAGTGTAGTCTGCACATTCTTTAGCAGTTGCGTTTCCGAGTGGAGACATTTTTTCTGCATATTTTAAAAAGCCATCTAAACCAGCCACACCTTTACCTGCAGTAGTAAGGGTTGGAGATTGAGAAATAGTGTTTACTCGTACTTTTTTCTCCTTACCAAAAAAGTAACCAAAACTTCTTGCTATAGACTCTAAATAAGCTTTATTATCAGCCATATCATTGTAATTTGGAAATGTTCGTTGAGAAGCAACATAAGAGAGTGCAACTATGCTTCCCCACTTATTCATCGCATCTTTTTGATATAAACATTGCATTAACTTATGAAAAGAAACAGCTGACACGTCCCAACCCTTGGCCATCCAATCATGATTTAGGTCAGTGTAATGTTTCCCTTTACGGACATTTACTGACATTCCAATGGAATGAAGTACATAATCTATTTTTCCACCCAATATCTCATGAGTTTGATTAATTAGTTCATTTAAGTCATCTATTTTTGTTGCGTCAGCAGAAATAACTTGAGAACCTGTTTTTTTTGCAAGTTCTTTAATTGAACCCATTCGCATTGCTACAGGTGCATTAGTTAGTACAAATCTACCACCAGCATCTGCTACAGACTCTGCAGTTTTCCATGCTATGGATTGTTCATCTAAAGCACCAAAAATGATTCCTTTTTTTCCTTCTAATATTTTATGTGACATCGGTTATTTTTAACATTTAAAGATACATTTAATTCATTAATTCTCTTGCATGAGCAATGGCGGTATCTGTTATTTCATTTTTAGACAGCATCTTAGCAATTTCGTTAATACGTGTTTCAGGATTTAATAAATGTAGCTGAGTTTTAAATTTTCCGTTCTGCTCGCTTTTTTCAACCTTAAAATGATGGTCTCCTTTTGCAGCAACCTGTGGGAGGTGAGTTATTGTAAATACTTGAAGCTTTTTTGACATATTAGCCATGACCTCAGCAATATTTCCAGAAATCTTTCCGGAGACCCCTGAATCAATTTCGTCAAAAACCAAGGTGGGAAGTTTTTTATAACGTGAAAGAACAGTCTTGATAGCTAACATAATTCTAGATAATTCTCCGCCTGAAGCTACTTTCTTTAATGATTTGAAGTCTCCACCTTTGTTGGCACTAAATTGAAATGAAAGCTGATCCATTCCGTTTAAAAGAAACTTATCAGTGTTAATCAATTGAATTTTAAACAAAGTGTCTTTCATCCCCATTTTTGTTAATATTTGCTCTAGTTCAATTTTTAATAAATGAATAGCGTTTTTACGTTGTTTTGTTAATTTTTGACTTAGTGTAGTTAAGATTGCACTTTGTTCATTTATCATTTGCTCCAATGCAGACAATTTATGATCAAGACTAAGGGTATCATTTAGAGTTAATTCTAATTTCTTTTTAATAGCAAGTAAATCGTCTATATTATTTACTTTATGTTTTTGATAAAGTGAATTTAAAAAATCCATTTGAGAATTTAGCTCTTGAAGTTTTTTAGGGTTTGCTTCTAAATGATCAAATTTTTGTTTAAGTAATTCCAAGAAATCTTCTGTCTCAATAGAAGAAATTGTTATACGTTCATGAATTTCTTTATACTCCTTAGATTTGTCGCTCAACCCTTGGCTGTGTCTCCTTAACTCTTTCATTTGATCTAATATCCCCAATGATTCTTGCTCTAACAATTGAATCGAAGAAGCGAGGGCAGTCTGTAGATATTCTGCATGACTAAGAGTACTTAATTTGATCTCAATGTCTTCTTGCATTCCAACTTGAAGATTAGAATTTTGAAGCTCTTCAAACAAAAACTGCTTTAATTCTAGAGCATCTTTTGATTCAGTATGAACTTCTTTATAATGGTTGTGTTCTTTAAGTGTTGATTTATGTAGGGCTAAAGTCTTTTGGTATTTTGTTAAGATTTCTTGATTATTTGCTATAACATCTAAAACCTGAAACTGGTATTCATTTTCAAGTAAGGAAAGAGTATCGTTTTGGGAATGAATATCAATCAGGTTCAAACTTACTTTTTCAAGTACACTCAAGTTCACAGGAGTATCATTTATAAATGCTCTTGATTTTCCATGTGGCAAGAGCTCTCGTCTTAGAACTGTTTCCTCTTCATAATCCAAATCAAAAGTATTAAATAAAGCTTCCAAAGTATAGTTCTTAATATCAAAAGTAGCCTCAACAATACATTTTCGACTCGAATCAAAAAAACTAGATAAATCTGCACGTTTTCCGAGAACTAGAGAAAGTCCACCCAAAAGAATTGACTTTCCAGCTCCAGTCTCTCCTGTGATACAGGTCATTCCATTGGAAAATTCAACCTCCAAATGGTCAATAAGTGCAAAGTTTTTTATTTTTAGTTGAATTAGCAAAGCTTGGGATAGGATTTTAAAGCAATAAATATATGAATATTAAAAAATATTATGCTCTGATTTGTTTCCATCTTCCTCCAAAAAAAGGGGCAATTTTTTTTAATATATTTTCTGTCTTTTTAAAATCTACTTTTGGCCCTTCTCTAAAAAGATTAACAATTTCTTCAACCTTGGCATCAAAAAATATTTGGATTAAAAAAGTATTGGGTCTTCGTTCGAATAAAGGTTCTAATTTTTGTATAGATTTCATTAAAGCAATTTTACCCTTTTTTGGATTTGAAGTCATTTGATCTAAGCCTTCACGGTGATAAGAATAAAATACAATCCTATATTCCCTGAATGAATTAGAGCGAAGTGAATCAATAAGCCAGAATCGATTTCTCCTCCCGTCGGATGGTTTCCATCCTTTTCGAGATGTTATTTGGGCAAGATTAACAATTTGAAAAGCTTGTTCAAAGAATCTATCCCCTCCCTTAAGTTCAAAACTATCTGCATCTAAGCCAATAATAATATTTGCATAAAAACTAATTAATGACACTAAATTGGATTCAAAGCTAGATTTATTAAAAAAAAGTGGCTGAAATTCCTGATAACTAAAAACCACATCCTTATCTAAAAAGTTTAATGTGGGACTATCATAGTTGGAGTCAAACACGGGTCTTTGCGATTGAACTTGAAGCGTAGCTTCAAATTGATCATTACTATATCCCGAGAGATTAAAAATAAAAGAACATATGATTTTCTCACTATTTAAAAATTCTTTATTTGACCATACTTGAGTATTAATAAACTCACTTAAAGAACGTTCTAAGGTTTTAAAAATTTGCTGATTGGTTTGATTGACCAAGTCTGAGTTTATAATAACTTGTGCATCTAGTTCTTGAGCCTTTAGGGGACTTAAGTAAAATAAAAGTAGTAATATCAGGAAATTATAAATGTTCATAAAAACAATATTTGTTCAAAAATTCGATGAGCACATTCTAATTTAGACTGTAAAGGAAAAGCTTCTACAGTATTGTTATTACGGATGAATTTAATTTTGTTAGTTGCACCAGAAAAACCTGCCCCATCGTCTTGCATCGAATTTAAAACAATTCCATCAAGATTTTTCTTTTTGAGTTTATGCTTTGCATTTTCTAATTCATTTTCAGTTTCTAGTGCGAAACCAATCAAACATTGATTCTTTTTATTTTTACCCATATATGCAAGTATGTCTTTCGTAGGGGTTAGTTCAAGAAATTGTGGCTTTTGAGTTTTTTTAATTTTTTGATTTATATAGTTTTTTGGTTTAAAATCTGAAACTGCTGCAGATGCAATTGCAATATCAACACTTTTATAATAATTTTTGATCTCTTCAAACATCATGTCTGCACTCGTTACATTTAGTAGTGAAATTGAAGGGTGATTAATTTTTTCTTCACTAGGTCCACTTATTAGTATTACTTCTGCTCCTAATTTAGCAGCTACTTTTGCTAAAGCAAATCCCATTTTTCCAGAAGAGTAATTACCAATAAAACGAACCGGATCAATTGCTTCATGAGTAGGTCCTGCTGTAATGAGGACTCGTCTACCCTTTAAAGATAATTTTGGGTTAAAAAAAGTAATAATATTTTCTATAATTTCTTGAGGCTCTAGCATTCTTCCTTTACCTTCAAGTCCACTAGCTAGTTGACCCTCATCGACAGGAAGAATTTTATTTCCATAGGATTTTAAGGTTAGTATATTCTTTTGATTTGAAGGGTGTGCATACATATCTAAATCCATTGCTGGTGCAATAAAAATTGGACACTTGGCAGAAAGATAGACGGCAAGTAAAAGGTTGTTACACTGCCCTTGTGCCATAGCAGAAAGTGTGTTAGAGGTTGCTGGTGCAATTAAAAAAACATCAGCCCAAAGTCCTAATTCTACATGATCATTCCAAACAGGATTATCAAGGTCTGTAGCTGTAAAAGTTGAAAGGACCGGGTTTTTTGAAAGTGTAGCAAGAGTTAAAGGGGTTACAAAATCTTTGGCTGCAGGAGTAATTACAACGCGTACTTGAGCACCCTGCTTAATTAACTCTCGAACTATTAAAGGGGTTTTATAAGCAGCAATCCCTCCGGAAATTCCGAGTAAAATTTTTTTACCGCTCAGCAAATTCATTTTTTATTCCTTTGGATCTTCAGTGTTACGAGAGTATATTTTGTTATTTAACCATTCCTCTACTGCCATAGCATGAGGTTTTGGCAATCTCTCATAAAAACGTGAAACCTCAATCTGCTCTTTATTTTCAAAAATCTCCTCTAAACTATCATTATGAGTTGCAAATTCTTCTAGCTTTTCATGTAACTCTTTTTTAATATCTAAATTGATTTGTTGAGAACGCTTTGAAATAATTGACAATGCCTCATATATATTTTCTGTGGGAGATTCTATGATATTTCGATCATAGGTCTTTGATGTTAGTGGAGCTTTAGATTCCCTGTATTTTGTCATAATTTTATTTTATTAGGTTAGTAGTAGTTGTGTTGAATTTTTCTAATTCAGAATTAATTTTCTTCATTTTATCGTCTATATCTTCTTTAAAAACAGTATCTGGATAGTATCGTAAAATTAGGTTAAATTGTTGTTGAAGCTCTTTTAAGCGATCTTCTTTTTTATAAATCACGCTATTTATCGCAATCTCATAAAGTGATATAAATTTAGTATATAGAGCTTCTTCTCTGAACTTAGTTCCTGGAAAGCTTGCAATAAAGTTGTCGTTGGATTTAATTGCTGCTCTATAATCACGAATAGTATAATATTGTTTTGCTATTTCAAAATCTTTCTTTTCTAACTTAACCTGTAATTCAGAAATCATTTGATTAGCCTCGCTTGAGTATTCTGAATTTGGATATAAATTAATGAAAACTTGTAATTTTTCAATTGCAGTGTATGTTTCTTCCTGATCTAAACTAAATGTCGGGGATTGATAATAATAACTCTTTGCTGCTTTGAAAGATGCCTCCTGAATACGATCACTCTTTGGAAAAGATTTTACAAATTTCTCGTACTGATATGCTGCTAAATTATAACTTTTAATTTGAAAATAAGATTCTGCAAAAAAGAAAATTATTCTTTGAGCTTGTGGTTTGCCACGATATTTTGGTATGATTTGTTCAAGGAGGCGATTGGCTTTTCTATATTCTCCACTATTATAAAAAACCTCTGCCTGTTTGTATTTTTCTGAGGCATTGTCACTGTTTAATAATTTCTGGTAATCAGAACAAGAAAACATAGTGCCTAAAAAAAAACTAAATAACGAAACCGAAATTAATTTTAATTTCATTTTGCAAAAGTACTAAATATCAATTACATTGAAAATTAAAATCATAAAGTTAAGGCGTTAGAATTTAAAGGGCGTATATAGAATCTTCTAAAATCCTTTCCATTTTTTCTATCAAATTAGTAGATGCACTTATTAGAGGCAAGCGAACTTGCTTTGAACATATATCAAGGCATTCCATTAATGCTTTTATTCCAACAGGATTACCCTCTTCAAAAAGAAGATTAATGAGGTCTAATAATTGATAATGAAGTTCATATGCCTTATTTAAATCTCCTTTCTCAACAAAATGAATCATTTTAATAAGAGGAATGGGCAAGGCGTTTCCAAGAACTGATATCGTACCGACAGCTCCAGCGAGAAGCATAGGCAAAGTTAATGAATCGTCACCTGAGATTAATTGAATTTTATTTGAACAACGTTTAATTATCTCCTGAGCCTGAAGCATATCACCACTGGCGTCTTTAATACCAATGATATTTTCAAAATTTTTAGTAAGTCGAACAAATGTGGAAACATCAACTGAACTTCCGGTTCTTGAAGGAACGTTATAGACAATAATCGGCAATGGGCTAGCCTTCGCTATTTCTGAGTAATGATGGTATATTCCCTCTTGAGAAGGTTTGTTATAATAAGGAGAAACAGATAAAATAGCTCCGAAAGGTCTTAAATCAGTTTCTTTAATTTCATCTACTACTTTTGCTGTATTGTTGCCTCCAATTCCAACAACTAAGGGGAGTTTATTATTATTTACCTTCACAACTGTTTGTAAAACTGCTTTTTTTTCTTCATTAGAAAGGCAGACAACTTCACCAGTAGTACCCATAATTACTATATAATCAACTCGCCCAGAAGTAATGTTTTCAACAATAGAAGGTATCGAATCAAAATCTACAGTCCCATTAGAATTAAATGGCGTTATCATCGCTACACCCAAACCTTTTAAATTCATTTTCGATTACTTTAAAAAAGTATTTAAATAATTTTTACTTTCATTTATAAATAAATCAGTTTCATCTGGAGTGATACCCAAAATAATATCATTGATTTTGTGATTTGCTTTATAAAAACCAATACGCAGCTTAGATTTACAATTTAAACTAATCAATTCTGGAAAAATATCTTTTTCATTAAAATAATTTACTAATAGATCAAATCTTTTTTCAAAAAAGGGAATCATTTCGTCAGGAAAATTTCCTGAAATTCCAAGTTGTTTTTTACAACAAAAAATCTGATTTTTAAAATCTGAGTTCACTTTTATTTTTTTTTTCTTACTATAAACCACAACTGTGATTTTATTTATTGAAATATTTAACTCATCAGAGAGATCCATAAAAACTTTATTACTTACGACAAATTCCTGAGGAACAATTATAGCCATAGATTTAAAAGCTTTAATAGATTGTTTAGATTGGTTTTTTAGATTTTTGAATTTCTTTTTAAACCTATATCTCAATATAATATCAGTTATAAATTCAAACATTATAACTTTTAAAGTTATATAAACTCATCATAGAACCACAATAAACTAACATATGTATCAATTTTTTTCAAAATGTTATAAATATAACAAATTCATGTCCCTTGTTCTTTTAAATCAAGGAAGTCTTTTTCATTCAAAATGGGTATCTTTAAATCTACTGCTTTAGTTTTTTTTGAAGGCCCTGTCCCATCTCCTGCAACTAGGAAATTTGTTTTTGAAGAAACTGAACTTATTATAATTCCTCCAAAACTCTCAATTTCGCTTTTTATTCCTTCTCTACTATAATGTTCAAAAACTCCAGAGACAACAAATTTTTTCCCTTTAAAAATAGAATGTGGTTTATTTAAATTTTGAGCTTCTTCCATCTGAAGTCCAGAACTAGAAAGCACTTTAATAACTTCAATATTTGATGATTTAGAAAAATATTTAACTACACTTTCAGCTATTCGCCCCCCAATCTCCTCTGTTTCAGTCATGGCCTCAGCTGTAGCTCCCATTAATGCATTCATAGAGCCGAAAGCCTTTGCAAGACGCTTAGCTACTGTTTCTCCAACATAACGTATACCTAAGCCAAACAGAACTTTTGAGAAGGGTTTATTTTTAGATTTTCCTATTCCTTCAAATAGATTATTTACTGATTTTTCAGCCATCCGTTCTAGAGGTAAAATCTTCTCCTTTTTTAAACGGTATAAATCAGCAATATTAGATAACAAACCCTCATGAAATAATAAACTAACCGTTTCTCCACCTAAACCTTCAATATCCATTGCCTTTCGACCTATAAAATGTTGAATTTTACCAATCTGTTGAGGAGGACAAGCAATCTCATTTTTACAATAATGTTGGACTTCACCTACCTCACGTGTTAAAGGGTATTTACATTCAGGACAATTACTTATAAAAGAAATTTCTTCTTTGAAGGAGGCTCGTTTATCTTGATCTATCCCAATAATTTTAGGAATGATTTCTCCTCCTTTTTCAACAAAAACAGTATCCCCAATTCGTAAACCTAATTTTTCAATCTGATCTTGATTGTGCAAAGAAGCTCGTTTGACTATTGTTCCAGAGATTAATACAGGTTTCAATATAGCTACTGGAGTAATCGCGCCTGTTCTTCCTACTTGATACTGTACTTCTAAAAGCACTGTTGATGCTTGTTGTGCTTGATATTTGTAAGCCATAGCCCAACGAGGAGCTTTAGCAGTAAACCCTAATTTATTTTGCTGATTAAATTGATTTACTTTGATTACAATTCCATCAATTTCATAAGGAAGACTTTTACGCTTTTCATCCCATTCAGTTATAAATTCAAAAACTTCGTCAATTGAATGAGCTAAACTTGCAGAATCTGGAACTTTAAAACCCCACTCTCTTGCTTTTTTTAGGGCCTCAAATTGAGAGTCAATCATTAATTGATCTGCTGCTAGTGCATAAAAAAAACAAATTAAAGGTCTTTCGGCCACCAAACTACTATCCTGTAATTTTAAACTTCCAGAGGCTGTATTTCTTGGATTACTGTAAAGTGTTTCTCCCAATTCTGCACGTTTTTCATTCATTTTATGGAAGCCCATCAACGGTAAAATAATTTCACCTCGAATCTCAAAAAATTTTGGATAATTGCCTTTTAGTTTTAATGGGATTGAATTGATTGTTTTTACGTTGGTAGTTATAGCATCTCCCTGAACTCCATCTCCTCTGGTCAAAGCCTGAACTAAAGCACCATTTTCATATGTTAGACTTATTGAGGCTCCATCAAACTTAAGTTCACATGTGTAACAAATTTCTGTGTCGACTCCTAAAATTTTTCTGATACGAGTTTCCCATTGAACTAACTCACCCTTAGAATATGTATTAGACAATGAGTACATTGGATACCTGTGCTCAATTGTATCAAAAAATTTGGTGACTCCTCCTCCTACTCTTTGTGTAGGAGAATTTGGATCTTTAAATTGAGGATATTGTTTCTCCAAATCTTGTAACTCCGATAACATTTGATCAAACTTAAAATCAGTAATTACAGGTGCATCTTCTATATAATAGAGATGATTATGCTCATTTAATTTATTACTTAGTTGTGATATTTTTTTTTGAATTTCTTCCATATTATTTTTTCTGCAAACGAAGCATCCTAACTTTTTTAAAGATATCCAAACGTTCGAATACAATATAGGAAAATGAGATAATTAAATCTTTGAGTTCTTTTAATAACAAGGGGTTTATTTCAAAATAAATAAAGCCCTTTGGTTTTAGGTTGTCAGCGGCAAATTCTAAAATTAAACGATAAAAAAGTAAAGGATCTTTATTAGAAATAAAAATTGCCTGATGAGGCTCATAATCTAAAACATTAGATTTCATTTGATTTTGTTCACTGAGCATTACATAAGGAGGATTTGAAACAATTACATCTATTTTAAGCTTAAGAGTATTCATTTGATTCATATCCTGTTCAATACATTTGATTTGAACTCCATTTAGTTTAGCATTTTCTGCTGTTAAGTCCAAAATATCAACATCTTTATCCAGGGCAAAAACTGAAAAATAAGGTTGTGCTTTTGCTAATGCTATTCCAATACATCCTGAACCTGTTCCCATATCAATAAGTCTTAGTTTTTGATTTAGTTTTTTAAAATCCTCTAAAACCCAATCCACCATTTCCTCAGTCTCAGGTCTTGGAATTAAAACCCGTTTATCGACTTTTAAAGTCAAGTCTCTAAAATGAGTTTTACCTAATACATATTGAAGTGGTTGATGCGCAATAAGTTTAGACAGACTTTCTTTTACGAAAAATTCTTCCTCTGAAGTTAACTCTACCCATGGTTCAATTGAGAGTTGAATAGGATCACGATTTAAACCATCTTTTAGAAGCGTTTTATAATAAAAATCAATTTCTGAGCTTTGAAAAAATCCACCTAATCCGGCTTTAAAGTGCTCTTGACCCTCTCGTAATGTCATAACAAACATTTTGTATTAAATTTACAATCTATTATATTTTACTTGTCACAGGTCAGCAAATTAATATAAACTAAGATTTGAACAATACTAAGGATCAACATTACATGCAGCGTTGTCTTGATTTAGCTCAAAAAGGGTTAGGTGAAACCTATCCTAACCCAATGGTTGGAGCTGTAATTGTCCATAAAAATCAGATTATTGGAGAGGGGTGGCATAAAAAGGCAGGGTTAGCTCATGCAGAGGTAAATGCCATTAATAGTGTATCTGATAAAGCGTTACTTTCAAAAAGTACGTTATATGTTAATCTTGAACCTTGTTCTCACTTTGGAAAAACACCTCCTTGTATTCAAATTATAAAAAAATTCAAGATTCCTAGGATTATTATCGGCTCGATTGATCCTAATCCAAAAGTAGCAGGTAAAGGAATAAAAGCCCTAAAGAATTTTGGTTGCAAAGTGATTCAAGGAGTATTAAAAAAAGAGACGGACTTTCTTAATCGACGTTTTTTTACTTTTCATCAAAAAAAACGCCCCTATATTATTTTAAAATGGGCACAAACTTCAGATCACTTTATCGCACCTTTTAATAGCCAAAATGAAAACGGGACTGTGTTTTGGATTACTAACAATCAATCACGCCAAATAGTTCATCAATGGAGAGGTCAAGAAGCTGCAATCTTGGTAGGGATTCAGACTATAATTGAAGACAACCCTAAATTAACCACTCGAAACTTTGAGGGTTCAGATCCACTTCGTTTGGTTTTGGATCCTCATAGTAGAATTCCAAAAGAAAGTAATATAAATAAGGATAAAAAACCTGCCTATTTTTTTAACAAAGTGAGTACATCTAAAAATATCAACCAAAAAAGATTTGTAAAATTAGACCCTTTTAATCTTAATACTTTCCTAAATTACTGTTTTAAAAATCATATTCAATCGATTATTGTTGAGGGAGGAAAGAAAACATTACAAAATTTCATTGATGCTAATCTTTGGGATGAATCACGAATTTTTACTGCAAAAAAGAAGCTGAATAAAGGTGTAACATCGCCTAAGTTTGATTCAAAATCTCAGATCGTCAAAAACTTTGATGGAGATGAATTAAATTTTTATTTTAATTGAATTTTTCGAGTAGAAATTTTGGACAACGAACAGGTCGTTTTTTCATTGAAGATAAAAAAGCTAAAACAGTATTTCCAATACAAATAATTTCATTTTTTTGATTGACTATTATGTAATCAAATTCAAGTGTTGCCTTTGGTTCTTTTTTTAAGGAAATCTTCACATTGAAATTATCTCCAAATAATAAAGGAATTTTAAATTTTACCCTTGCACTTACAACTGGCATTAAAATCCCATCAAGTTCCATAGCTGCATAAGAAATACCCAAATCTAAAAGCCATTCTATTCGTGCTAACTCGAAGTATTTTAAATAATTGCTATGGTGAACAAAACCCATTTGATCAGTTTCTCCATAACGAACCGCTATAGTTTTAGTTTTATAATACACAATTTAAGAGATTAATTTTTTTAGAAATAAAGTAAATTACATTACAAAAAAAAGTGATCCAGAAGATCTAAAAAAAAAACTTAATATTCAATAGGCTTTTGATTTTTTTTTCTAGTTTTTTTAGTTAATATTTGTTTGTAGATATTAATTATCTTATTAAACCAAAAAAAAAACAATTAAACATACTTAATTAAATGTCTAGTAACGCTTCTTCGGTTTGGAATAATTGTTTGTCTTTTATAAAAGACAACATCCAACCTCAAGCTTACAAAACTTGGTTTCTTCCAATTAAACCCATTAAACTTTCTGAAAATATTTTGAGTATTGAAGTTCCTAGTAAATTTTTTTACGAGTGGCTCGAAGAGCATTATGTAAAGATTCTCAAAACAGCCTTACAAAAAGAATTAGGCAATGATGCCCGTCTTGTATATTCAATTCGAATGGAAAATAGCTTTGGAAATAAAGCTGCTTTTACAGAGAATATCCCAAGTAATAATCGAGAAGGAATTCGACCTCAAGAAGTTGATGCCCCTTTGAACTCTCAACCATCTGAGTTAAAAAATCCTTTCGTAATACCTGGAATTAAAAATTTACAAATTGAATCTCAGCTCAATCCTAGTTACAACTTTGAAAATTTTTTAGAAGGAGACTCCAATCGACTAGGTAGATCAGCCGCCCAAGCAGTTGCTGCAAAACCAGGTGGAACTTCTTTCAACCCATTGTTAATTTTTGGAGGTGTTGGACTAGGAAAAACGCATCTTGCCCATGCAATTGGGGTTGAAATCAAAGATAAATACCAAGACAAAACAGTTTTATATATAGCCGCTGAAAAGTTTACACAACAATATATCGAAGCTGTAAAGAAAAACACAAGAAATGATTTCATTCACTTTTATCAACTTTTAGATGTTCTGATTATTGATGATGTTCAATTTCTATCAGGAAAAACAGGAACTCAAGATGTTTTCTTCCATATTTTTAACCATTTGCACCAAAATGGGAAACAGGTGATTTTGACCTCTGATAAAGCTCCAGTTGATATGCAAGATATCGAACAACGCCTACTTTCAAGATTTAAATGGGGACTCTCTGCAGAATTACAGCTACCAAATTACGAAACTAGGATTTCTATTTTAAAAAATAAGCTATACAGAGATGGGGTCAATATTCATGAAGATATTATTGAGTATGTAGCAAAAAATATTAAAACCAATATACGTGAATTAGAAGGTGCTATCATATCCTTAATTGCTCAATCCTCATTTAACAAAGCAGAAATAACTTTAGAGCTTGCCCAGGATGTTGTAATGAAGTTTGTTAAAAACACCAAACGCGAAGTATCGATCGATTACATTCAAAAAGTAGTATCGGATTATTTTCAAATGGATATCGAAACTCTCCAGTCTAAAACTCGAAGAAGACATATCGTTCAAGCACGACAATTGGCTATGTATTTTGCAAAAAAGTTTACAAAAGCATCTCTAGCAAGTATCGGAAGTCAAATTGGTAAGCGTGACCACGCTACTGTCCTTCATGCCTGTAAAACTGTTGATAATTTGACCTTCACTGACAAACAGTTTAGAAAATATGTTGAAGATCTAAGTCAAAAACTAACTTTATAATTTTTTTTCAAAGATGGCTACAAAAATACTCATGGTTTGCTTGGGTAACATTTGTCGTTCTCCATTGGCTCAAGGAATTTTAAAAAAAAAGGTGGGTAAATCAACTTTTGTTGACTCTGCTGGAACAGCAGCATATCATATTGGAAATCAACCTGATCCAAGAAGTATTAGCGTTGGAAAAAAAAATGGTATTGATATAAGTTACTTCAGAGCTAGAAAATTCACTAAAGAAGATTTCAGAAATTTTAATTATATCTATGTAATGGATAAATCAAATTACAATGATGTACTATCACTTGCTCAATTATCTGAAGATCATAAAAAGGTAAAACTAATTCTTGAATATGAACAAGAAGTCCCTGATCCTTATTATGGAGATGTAGGAGGATTTGACCATTGCTATAATCTTCTGGATAAGGCTTGTGATCAAATTGTAAAAGAATTAAATCTGTGAAAATAAATGAAATACAAAAAGGAATATTATATATTATTCCTTCTCCTTTAGGATACACTCCCCCTTTGGAGGTTTTACCTATTTCAATTAAAACAGTAATAAATGAGTTAACCCATTTTATTGTTGAAAATGAAAAAATGGGCCGCCGATTTATAAAAAAGATAATTCCAAGTAAAAATCAAGATGAACTTGTTGTTTTTCAATTAAATAAATACAGTACTCAGGAGGAAATTAATACTTATCTTGATTGTTGCTCAAAGGGAATTTCTATTGGATTACTCTCAGATGTAGGCTGCCCAGGAATTGCAGATCCTGGAGCAGTAATTGTTTCTAAAGCACATAAAAATGAAATTAAGGTAAAGCCTCTTGTAGGGCCTTCATCAATAATTTTAGCGATGATGAGTTCTGGAATGAATGGTCAAAATTTCGCATTTAATGGATATCTTCCAATAGATAAAAAAAATCGTTCTCACGCATTATCAAAATTTCAACGCTTATCGGAAAAAAATAATCAAGCGCAAATTTTCATTGAAACCCCATATAGAAATAATAATTTATTCATTGAAATGTTAAAAGTTCTAGACAGTAGCACTCGAATTTGTGTAGCATGTGATCTCAATATGAAATCTGAATTTGTTAAAACTTTATCTGTTTTAGAATGGAAAAAGGACAAACCTGATCTCAATAAACGTCCCTGCATTTTTATAATAGAGAGTTTTAATTAACGATATATTTTTTGTTTTTTTAACCAGCGAGTATATACTTTTTTATTTTTATTATGCTCTTTAAGATTTTTAGCAAACAAATGATAACCTGGTTTTAAGGGAGAAGCAACAAAATAGAAATAATCATGTTCTTCTGAATTTAATACAGCATCAATTGCTGAAACGTCAGGCATAGTAATAGGACCAGGTGGTAAACCAGAATAAAGATAAGTGTTAAAGAGTGATTTAAAACCTAAATCTTTATATAATACTCGTTTTATAATACGTCGAAAATCATTAGTTTCATTTTTTAATGCAAAAATCACTGTTGGATCAGCTTGCAATTTCATCCCTATTTTTAACCGATTTAAATAAACACCAGCTATACGATTCTGCTCTTTTAATTGAACTGATTCTTTTTGAATAATAGAGGCCAAAATATAAACTTCTTTTTGATTTAATTTCAATGCTCTAGCTTTAGCGATTCTCTTTTCATTCCAAAACAAATCATGATAATCAAGCATACGTTTTCTGAAATCTGCTGGAGTAATATCCCAAAAAACGTCATAAGAATTAGGGATATACATAGTAAGGGCATTTTTTTTGTTAAATCCTTTGTCTGCTAAAAAAATGGAATCTTGAAAAGCTGTTAAAAGTTCTAAACTATCGGCTTCAATTTGAATTGATAAACGACCTACAAGATCCTCTAAACGTTCTTGATTATTAAAAACAACTCTTGTAGCAAGCCTTTCTGATCTTAGGGTGTTAATAATCTGATTATTACCCATACCTTTCATAATACGATATTTACCAGGAAGGATTCTTTTGGTATATCCTTTTTTTTCAGCTGCTATATCAAAGTCAACAGTAGATTTGAGAAAAGAATTTAATTCTATTTTTAAAGAATCAATGGTATCATCCCTGTCAATAAAAATGTAGGAATATTCGTTTTCAAAAGTTGTGTTACTCCAAAAAAAGATTTGGTAAAATCGAAGAACAAAAAATAATCCAATTCCTACTCCGAGTAAGCAGATAAATAAAATTATTTTTTTTCTGTTCACAAACTGTATATTTTTTGGTAAAGATATTCATCATGAAATTGGTCTTGATAAAAATTCCAAGCTTTTTTTAAACCAACCTGTCTATACCCGCATGACTCAAAAGCTCGAATACTTTTTTTATTATCAGCCTCAATATTTGCAAAAAGAGAATGAATATTCAAATATTCTTTCGCATGAGATCCGATAAGTTTAATGGCAGTTCTTCCATAGCCTTTTCCTATGTATTCTTTTTTTAATATAATACCAACACCTGCTCTTCGGTGTAAGGGTTCAAAATCAAAAAGGTCAATAAAACCTAACGCATTTAGCTTTGAATTTGTTATTACAAATCGTTTTTGCTTTACCTCAAAAATATCTTGGTCTTGTTGATTAATAAACTTTTGAAGTAAATCACGTGAAAAGGGTTCTGTTCTATTTGAATATTTCCAGTAAGAAGAGTTATTTTCTATTTCCAATAAGGTCTCGATATCTTTGGGCTCTAGAGCACGTAAAAAAACTCCTTTTAAACTCATAAATTAATAGTACCTGAGTAAACAAAAGTTGCTGGACCTTCCAAATAAATATTTTGATATCCTGTATTAATCTTGTCAAAACTTACCTTCAAATTTCCACCCAAGGCCTCTAATTGGACTTGAGTTATTCCTTCTGTTTCACCAATATGATTCATAACTAATGCAGCCGCTACAGCTCCTGTTCCACAAGATAAAGTTTCAGCTTCAACGCCTCGTTCATAAGTGCGAATTAAAAAATGACTATTATTCCTTTTTTCAATAAAATTAACATTAATACCATTCGGCATAAAGAAATCTGAGTAACGAATATCAGCACCTTCTTTTTTTATATTTATAGAAGATATGTCACCAAAAAGTTTGACATAATGAGGTGATCCTGTATTAACTAAGAAAGAATCTTTATGTTTAGTTATTGAAATTACATTTTGCATACGTAAACGCACTTTATTATCAGAAAGTAATTTTGCTTCATGGAACCCGTCTATGGCTTTAAATTTAGCAACAGTTTCAATCAACTTATATTTTTTGGCAAAAGCTACGCTACAACGACCACCGTTTCCACAAAGAGAACTTAAGTTTCCATCTGAATTGAAATAAAGCATTTCAAAATCAGCATCTTGGGTCTCTTGAACTAGGATAATACCATCAGCACCAATCCCAGTATATCGATTACATAAAAATTTTAGCTGCTCTTTTTTAAGAATTGAATATTTTTTATTTCGATTATCTATTATAATGAAATCGTTTCCAGTTCCCTGATATTTGTCAAATTTAATTTGCATTGATGGTAAATATAATCAATTTTAAAGGTGTTAAAGAGGCGTTAAAGAAATTTCATTTTTAATAAAAAAACATAATTTTGAAAAAAAAATAAATGTTATAAAATATGTTCTAAATTTTTAAATCTTAATTAAGAATGAAAGTTGCGTATTTTATCTGTTAAATGAAAAATAAAAATATACATATGAAATCATTTTTTAAAACTTTTTCCATTGCAATATTAAGTGCTTTTTTTAGTCTTTTTATTTATGACCAGTACTTCGTTAATACTAGTGAAGTTAGTCCTAAATATTATGAAAATCCAACATTAATACCAGCAAATTACACTGTAAATAATTCAAAAATAGCTGCTGAACGCACAGACTTTACGAGCGCAGCGGAAAAAACAATAGATGCTGTTGTTCACGTTAAAAACACTAGTAAATCAAACTCTAAACTTCCTTCCTTTTATCGATATTTTAATCCAGATGATGAACTTCCTGAACGCATAGGAACTGGATCAGGAGTTATTGTTTCTCCAGACGGATATATAATCACAAATAATCATGTGATTGAAAATAATAACGAAATAGAGATAACTACAAACAATAATAAAACCTATAAGGCTAATGTTATTGGTTCTGATCCCGATACAGACATTGCTGTATTGAAAATCAATTCTGGTGGGAAATTACCTTACATATATTTTGGAAACTCAGATACCACGAGAATTGGAGAATGGGTTCTAGCTGTTGGAAATCCTTTTAATTTAAATTCTACCGTGACAGCAGGTATAATAAGTGCAAAATCTCGAGATCTCAATAAAAGTGATGGAGTCAACGAATCTTATATACAAACTGATGCTGCTGTTAATCGAGGCAATAGTGGTGGGGCTCTTGTCAATACAAGTGGAGAATTAATTGGAATAAATACCGCTATAACTTCTATTTCGGGAGGATTTGTAGGATACTCTTTTGCAGTTCCAAGTAATATAGCACGAAAAATTTTTGAAGATATAATTGAATATGGAGATGTTCAACGCGGACTTCTAGGCGTAATTGGACAAGCATTAGATGCAAAATTTGCAAAGCGTTTTGAGGTAGAAGAAACAGAGGGGTTTTATATTACTGATTTAGAGGAAGGGTTAGGAGCTGACCTTGCTGGACTTCTTCCAAAAGATATTATAAAAAGTGTAGATGGAATTATTATAAATAAATTTGCAGATCTTTCAGGCTACTTGTCTACCAAGAGACCAGGTGAAAAAGTTAGTATTATCTATAAACGTAATGGGGAGGACAAAAAAGTAGATGTTCGTCTTGAAAAGATTAATCGTTCTATTTTCTTTTACATGGAGGTTCGTGAGTTAACCCCGGAACAAATTGATGAATACGGCATAGATGAAGGTTTATATATTTCTAACATGAACAATAGAAGACTTTATCAAAACGGAATCGATAATGGCCACATTATACTCGAGGTAAACGGTCAAAAAGTTAATAAACTTTCAGATCTTAAAGGTTTTCAGATGGGAAATTTAGAAAGTATTCTTTTTCTAAATCCTTCAGGTGAAAAAGAAAAAATAATTTTACAATACTAAAAAAAATAAAAGCTTTGTCAATAAAGTCTCGGTACTACTGAGACTTTATTTATTTTTGTATAATACCGATCTAGCAAAATATGCGTATTGATATTATAACTCTTTTTCCAGATCTACTTAAAAGTCCTTTTGAAGTTTCAATTCTGAAGCGAGCGATTGCCTCAGGAATAGCTGAAGTCCATTTTCATGACCTAAGAACATTTAGCAAACACAAACAAAGGCAGGTTGATGATTATCCATTTGGTGGAGGTGCAGGAATGGTCATGATGATAGAGCCAATTGATCGCTGTATTGAAGCCTTAAAAAAACTGAGAAAATACGACGCAATCATTTACCTAACTCCAGATGGAGAGAAATTTAATCAAAAAAAAGCTAATCATTTTTCAACTTTAGAAAATATAATTATCCTTTGTGGTCACTATAAAGGAGTAGATCAACGTGTTCGTGATCATTTGATTTCCCAAGAACTTTCAATTGGTGATTTTGTTCTATCGGGAGGCGAATTAGCTGCGGCCATTCTCTGTGATAGTATTATTCGTTTGATCCCTGGTGTTCTTGGGGATGAATCATCTGCATTAACAGATAGTTTTCAAGACGGACTACTTGCACCTCCAATATACACGCGTCCGGCAGAATACAAAGGCTGGGAAGTTCCAAGAATTTTAATTTCAGGAAATACTCCAAAAGTAAATGAATGGAGAGATGAAAAGTCTCTAGAAAGAACAAAAAAATTACGTCCAGACCTTCTGAAATAAGAAAATATTTGTTAATATTCTTTATTGTATACTTAAAAATAAAGTTTAATTTTGCAAAACAAAAAGTTAAACCTCTGACGATAAACGTGCATGTTGACTTTCAAAATGTTAAATAACCCTATTATGGAAGCCTTAGTAAGCTACGTGCAAAATGAATTTTTAACCAAGAAAGACTTCCCCGAATTTGATGCAGGTGACAGTCTTACTGTTTATTATCAAATTCGAGAAGGAGAAAAAGTTCGTACTCAATTCTTTAAAGGCACGGTAATTCAAATCAAAGGTCAAGGACTATCTAAAACATTTACAATAAGAAAGATGTCAGGGACAGTTGGTGTAGAACGTATATTTCCAATGAACCTCCCTACTCTAGAGAAAATTGAAGTACATAAAAAAGGTAAAGTCCGTCGCTCACGAATTTATTACTTCAAAAATTTAAGAGGTAAAAAAGCGCGGATCAAAGAAGCATAAATAAATTAAAACCGCCCCAAAAGGCGGTTTTTTTATAAACCTAAATTTAAAAATATGTCAAAAATTAAAGTCGCTAACCCAGTAGTAGAGATGGATGGAGACGAGATGACTCGAATAATATGGAAATTCATTAAGGATCAATTAATACTTCCCTATTTGGATTTAAACATTGAATATTATGACCTTTCGGTTACATCACGTGATGCAACCGAAGATAAAATTACAATTCAAGCAGCGAATGCTGTTAAAAATCATAATGTTGGAATTAAATGTGCTACCATCACCCCTGATGAAGATCGAGTTAAAGAATTTAATTTATCAAACATGTGGCGTTCACCAAATGGGACCATTAGAAATATTGTAGGTGGAACAGTTTTTAGGGAACCAATAATCATGAGTAATGTGCCTCGATAT